>Ga0105046_10004359_pt1 | contig 22522 bp, 18 predicted proteins | sample MAT03_FD_78385 | JGI IMG/M metagenome (GOLD analysis project Ga0105046, IMG submission 78385) | Freshwater microbial communities from Lake Fryxell liftoff mats and glacier meltwater in Antarctica - MAT-03 (megahit assembly) | ecosystem: Environmental > Aquatic > Freshwater > Ice > Liftoff...
GACCGGGGCGGCAGCCGCGCCGCGCTGATCCCGGTCAGCCACAACCACGCCGGGTTTCCCGATGGGATCCCCGGTCCCGAACTGCTCGAACGGATGGGCCAGCAAGCGGCTAGCTACGGCGCGGAGCTGCGAGTCGGAGATGTCGCGGCGGTCACGCCTGACGACGACAACTGGCGACTGTCGGGCGAGAGCATCGATCTCACCGCGCGGACTGTGCTGTTCGCCACCGGGGTCGACAACCGCCGCCCTGAGATGGACGAGGCGACTCACCGCGAGGCGCTGGCGGCCGGAGCCCTGCGTTATTGCCCGATCTGCGACGGCTGGGAGGCGGGCGGCGAACAGTTCGCCGCGCGCATCGGCGTGGTCGGCGCGGCCAGCCACGGGGTCGCCGAGGCGCTGTTCTTGCGCAGCTTCTCGCCCAACGTCACGCTGTTCACGCTGGAGGAGTGCGAGCTGCACGAGAAGGACCGCAAGGACCTGACCGATCACGGCGTAACCTGGGACCCTCGCCCGGTGCTCAGCTATGACTTTGGGGACGAGCGAGTGCGGCTGGGCTTCGCCGGAGGTGCCTTCGCCGAGGTCGATACGCTCTATCCCGCGCTGGGCTCCGAACCCAATATCGAGCTGCTGCGCCAGCTTACCCTGCGGGTCAACGATGATGCCTGCATCATCACCGACAGCCACCAGCGACTGGGGCTCGCCGGGCTGTACGCGGCAGGAGACGTGGTCGCCGGGCTTGACCAGATCAGCGTCGCGATGGGGCAGGCGGCGGTGGCGGCGGTGGCGCTGCACAACGACCTGCGCAAACGCGACCGCGAGACGCCCTCCTGAGTTTCAGGGGCTTAAACTCCCCGCATCAGCCCCGGCACGTGCGCCAACAACTCGCTGGCAAGGAACCCCAGGGGTCCGAGCTGTTCGGCGCAGCGACGACCGGCCTCGCCGTGGAGCCACACCGCCCACAGCGTCGCCTCGAGCGGCGCGGCACCGCGCGCGGCAAGGCCCGCGACGATGCCAGCGAGCACGTCGCCCGAGCCGCCGGTCGCCAATCCCACCCCGCCCCCGGCATAGGCGAACAGCTCGCCCGCCGGTGTCGCGACGAGGCTGGTCGAGCCCTTGAGCACCACAATCGCCCCATAGCGTTCGGCGGCGCGGCGAACGGATGCTGGGCGGTCCGTCTCGATCTCATCGGCATCGCAATCGAGCAGCGCGGCCATCTCGCCGATGTGCGGGGTCAGGATCGCCGGGGAGCCGCGCGCGCGCAGCTTCCCAGCGCGTGACGGCAGCGCTATGAGTGACGCCGCATCGATCACCAGTGCCGCATCGCACTGTCGGTCGAGCAGCGCATCGACCACCGCGCCGCCCGCATGGCTGCAGCCCATCGCCGGGCCGAGGATCGCCGCGTCGCAGCGCGCGAGCAGCGGGACCAGCGCGGCAGCGCAGTCCTGCGCGATTTCCCCCGCTTCGGTTTCGGGCAGAGCGAACACCGCAATCTCGGGGACCGCGACGCCCAGCAGCAGTGCCGCGCCTTCTACCGTCGCGACCTGGACCTTACCCGCCCCGGCGCGGAATGCCGCCTCGGCGGTCAGCCGCACCCCACCGGGCACGGTGCGCGACCCACCGACCACCAGCACTCGCCCGCGCGCATTCTTGTCGGCATGCTCGCCCGGATCGGGCAGCGAACGCGCACGCAGCAAGGTCGAATCGAGCGGGATCGTCTTGGCGGTCATCCTCTGGCCGCGACCATCTTGTCGGGTTCGTCGGTCACCGGGGTGGCGTCGTCTTCCATGGGCGCGGTGACGTTGTAGCGCGCGAGCATCAGGCTGCCATCGCGGCCCTTGGCCGGATCGAAGCGGTATTCGGTGATCGCGCAGTTGGCGACGTCGCCCTCGCGGTCGATGGCAAGGATCTCGGCCTCGGACAGGTTTTCGATGACATAGCGCAGGCACAGCACCACCACCTGGTGCGCGACGATCATGACCCGCCGCCCGCCGTAATGCAGCGACACCGTATCGAGCAGCGCGCGCAGCCGGAAGATCACGTCGACCCACGATTCGCCGCCCGGCGGGCGGTGATAGAACTTGCCGAGCAGGCGCCGGAACTCAGCCTGGTCTGGCTGGAACTCGTGGATCCCGCCTGTCGTCAGGCCATCGAGAATGCCGAACTCCTTCTCGCGCAGCCGCTCGTCGAGACAGATCTTCTCGTCGGGCGCGCACCCACCCGCACCGCGAAACAACTGGGCGGTCTCGACGCTGCGAACATAAGGCGAGGAGAGCATGATCTCGGGGCGGCCATCTTCCTCGCCGTTGGCGAACCAGTGGCCCAGCGCGCGGGCCTGATCGCGGCCAAGATCTGATAACGGCACGTCGACATCGCGGTGAGTCAGCGCGATCCGGTGCAGCCCTGCCTCGTGCGCCGCATCGCGCGCGACGTTGCCCGCGCTCTGGCCGTGGCGCACCACCCACAGCACCGAGGGCCAGCGGGGGGTCATGGAACGGGAATGGCAGTGACCGGCATCGCTTGGCTGAACCGCCCGCGCGCGCAGCGGTTCCGGCGCTCTTGCCCTGTGGCATAACAAAGGACACAGTTGCAGAGTGGGGAACCGGGGATGGCGACAATAGCGGCGCAATTGAACGAGCGCGATGGCGATTGGCCGCCGCGGTTGGCGTCACGGCTGTTCCGCGCCGCGCTGCTGTGGTTCTTTCGCGCACGCGGGTGGAAGGCGATCGGCGCTCCGCCAGCAGACCGGCGCTGCGTGATCATCGCCGCGCCGCATACCTCGAACTGGGACTTTCTCTATTTTCTCGGCCTGACCGACGCGCTGGGGATCAAGGCGCATTTCATGGGCAAGCTGGCGCTGTTCCGCTGGCCGCTGGGGCGGTTCATGCGCGAGATGGGCGGGGTGCCGGTCGATCGGTCGGGCGGGCGCGACCAGGTTGCGCAGATGATCGCGGAATTCGCCCGGCGCTCCGAATTCATGCTGACGATCGCGCCCGAGGGGACGCGCGGCGCGGTGCGCGCATGGCGCACCGGGTTCTATCATATCGCGGTGGGGGCGGGGGTGCCGTTGGTCTGCGGGTTGATGGACTATGGCACCAAGACCGGCGGGTTGGGACCGGCGATCATGCCGACCGGAGACTATCTTGCCGACATGGCCAAGGTCGCCGAATTCTATCGCACCTGCACCCCGCGCCATCCGCACCTGGCAACGACTGACTTTGGAGATATCGCGCATGGCTGAAGCCCCATGACTGAAGCCCTTTTGATCAACGCCGGGGTGGCGATTGCCTTGATGCTGGCGCTGTGGGGCGTTGCCGCGCGGGTCGGCGACGTCAGCTTCATCGACGCGGTCTGGGGCGGATCGATGGCGCTGCTGGCCGTGGTCAGCTGGCTCCAGCTGGACAAGCCCGGTGCGCGCGCGACGCTAATCGCGGGCATGACACTGCTGTGGGGGGCGCGGCTCGGCTGGCACCTGCTGGCCCGCTGGCGGGCAAGCGGCGAGGACCCACGCTACGAACGCATCCTCGGCAAGGCGCGAGCCTCGGGGCGTTATGCGAGCGCTGCGCTAACCCGCGTGTTCGCGCCGCAGGCGGTGTTGCTGTTCGTCACCTGCCTTCCCGCACAACTGGGCGTGCTGGCCTCGGAAGAACCTGCCCCGATCGGCCCGCTGGCGCTCACCGGGGCGGCATTGTGGCTGCTGGGCATGGTGTTCGAGACAGTCGGCGATGCGCAGCTCGCCCGCTTCCGCGCCGATCCGGCCAACAAGGGCAAGGTGCTCGACACCGGACTGTGGCGCTACACCCGCCACCCCAACTATTTCGGTGACACTTGCGTATGGTGGGGCATCTGGCTGGCGTCTGCCGAGTGTGGCTGGGGCGTCGCGCTGGCGGGCCTCGCCGGGCCGCTGTTCGTGACCTTCACGCTGACCCGCTGGTCGGGCAAACCGCTGCTGGAAAAGGGCTTGGCGAGAACCCGGCCAGGCTATGCGGACTATGTAAGGCGCACTTCAGGTTTTGTGCCCTGGCCACCGAAAGCGGGCTGAGCGGCTACTTCGGCGTGAGATCAGGGGTCCGGTCCTCTTCGGACACGACGCGCGGCGGCAGCGCCTGGAGCCAGGCTTCGAGCGCGGCGATGTCCGACATGCCGATCACCGCGTCGGTTCCTTGCGTGAACACCGAATAGCTGTCGCCGCCGCCGGCGAGGAAGCTGTTGGTGGTTACCCGATAGGTCGCTTCGGGCCGGATCGGCGCGCCGTCGAGCGTCATCGCCACCACCCTGTCGCCCTCGGGCCGTGACAGGTCGAAGCTGTAAGCGAAGCCGCGCGACGGGCTCAGCACCGAGATCGGATCGGCGCCGCTGAAATTCTGTTCGAGCACCGATTTCAACTGCGCGCCGGTAAGTGTCTTCGTGACCAGTTCGTTGTTGAACGGCTGGACCGCGTAAATCTGTCCGAAAGTGACGCTGCCATCAGCAGCGGGGATCAGGGTGTGCGGGGCGCGGATTCCGAACGGGTTCATCAGCGCGATCTGCGCACCGGCCCCGGCCGTCGCGGCGAGCTGCGCATCGGCAATCAGGTTGCCGAGCGACCCGCCAAAGCGGCTGCGATCGCCCTGCGGGCGCACCGGGGTGCCGCCGATCCTCCCCGCCGGGCGCAGCGCGAACTCGCGGCTGGCGGCTGAATATTTCGCCACGTACTCGGCGATGTCGGGGCGCGGGGTAAAGCGCGGGAACGTGTCGCTGGGCTCGATCGGCCCGCGCGAGGCGGTGTAGCCCTCGCTCTGGACGATGACGTTGCGCGCGTCCTTGGCCGTCACCCGCCCGCTGGCCGGATCGATGGCGAGGCGGATGTCGGTGACCAGCTGGCCGAACACCCCGGCGCTGGTCAGCAGGAAAGGTCGAGCGGGATCACGCGCGGCGTTGTCACAGACGTAGGACCAGTGGGTGTGACCCGAAACGACCACGTCGACGCGCGGATCGAGCCGGTCGAGGATCGGCAGGATCGCCCCGCTCAGCGCCTCGCAGCCTTGCGGGTTGGGCGCACCACTGGTCCGCCCGCCCTGGTGGACCAGCACGACGACGGCATCCGCGCCCTGTGCCTTGAGCGCGGCTACCCCGGCGTTGATCGTGTCGGCCTCGTCAGCGAAGGTGATCCCACGGATCCCGTCGGGCGAGACCAGGCTGGCGGTGGCGGTCAGGGTCGCTCCGATCACCCCGACCGAGACCTGGCGGCGTCCCTTGCCGAACGTGCGCAGCGCGGTTCCGGGGAACAGCGTCTTGCCATCGGCGCGCAGCGTGTTGGCGGCGAGGAAGGCGAACTCGGCGCCCTTGAACGGTTCGACCTGGCAGGGTTTGCGCGCGGTGTACTGCTCGCATCCGCCCGCCTGCTTCCGCAGCAGCTCCTCAGTTCCGGAATCGAATTCGTGATTGCCCGCCGCGTTGAAATCGAGGCCGATGCGGTTCATCGCGCCGATCGTCGGCTCGTCGAGATACAGCGCCGAGACCAGCGGGGTGCCGCCGATCAGGTCGCCCGCCGAGACGGTCAGGTGGTGCGGATATTTGGCGCGGATGCCGTCTATTGCGCTGGCGAGCCACGCTGCACCGCCTGCCGGAACCTGGACGATCGAGCCGTCAGGCTGCGCCACCGGCACAGATTGACGGGGCATCTCCAGAGCGCCGTGGAAATCGTTGATCGCAATTATGCCCACTTCGACAGGGGCAGTGGCGACGCGCGACGCCATCGGGGCCGCGCAAGCACCCAAGCCAAGGACGAGCAGCGGGGCGAGGCGGAAAACAGGTTTCATGTTGGGGCGATCCTTGGCGAGGCAGGTTTCAGCAGTGTGACTAGCGCCTGTTGGAGCCTTGCGAAAGCTTGCCCGCACGCCCTCCATTGAAACCCCGCCACCGCGTCCATAGATGTGCCGTGGTCGACCGGGATGGAAGGGAAACCTGTGCCGCTGAACCTGCCCAAGAGCGAGCTCGTCGCCGGGCGCACGCGCGCCGTCGAAGCCGCGATCCGGATTCTCGAGGAAAGCGGGCCGGCCGGACTGACCTATTCCGGGGTCGCGGCAAGGCTGAACCTGTCACCTGCCGGACTGGGCCGCTACGTCGCCACTTATGACGACCTGCTCGAAGGGATCGCCGAGCACTGGTTCAATCCCAAGATCGCGCTGATGGAGGAGGTGATCGCCAGCGACCTGCCGCCGCGCCGCAAGATGTACGAATTCTTCGCGCGCCGGTTCGTCGTCCTGCGCGAGCGGTACCATGCCGATCCGGTGGTTTTTCAGGCCTATTGCGACATCGGCAACCAGCACTTCGAACTGGTCCGCAGCTATGTCGATCTGGGCGATCACTACCTGTGCCAGATCATCGGCGAGGCAATGGCCGACGGCCATTTCCCCGGCCTGTCGATCGACGAAGCGCTCAGCCTGATCAACCAGATGGTCTCCGCTTACGTCAACATCGCGCTGATGGCGCTGATCATGGACAAGCTGAGCGAGGCCAAGCTGGCGCGGATCATCGACGCAATCTTCGATGGGCTGTCGGCCGAGGCGCGCGGCGCGCAGTCGGTCAGCGGCCTGCGCGCGGCCTGACCAGTATCGCCTGACGATTGCGCCCGGCCCGCCGATCGGCGAAACTGCCGTTGGGGGAGGCCGGAACATGGCGGCGACTCGGGAATTCGACGTGATCGTGGTGGGCGCGGGGTTCGCCGGGCTCTACATGCTGCACAAGCTTCACGGCCTGGGGCTGAGCGCGCGGGTGATCGAGGCGGGCGACAATGTGGGCGGAACCTGGCACTGGAATCGGTATCCGGGAGCGCGGGTCGATATCCAGAGCCACGAGTATTCGTTTTCGTTCGATCCCGAGCTCGAGCGCGAATGGCGCTGGAGCGAACGTTATGCGCCGCAGGAAGAACTGCTGCGTTATGCCAACCACGTCGCCGACCGCTACGACCTGCGCCGCGACATCCAGCTCGGCACGAAAGTGACGGACGCGATCTGGGACGAGGCGACGCAACGGTGGTCGCTTGAGACCGACGGCGGAGAGACTTTTAGCGCGCGGTTCTGCGTGATGGCCACCGGCTGCCTGTCGGTGCCCAAGACGATCGATATTGCCGGGATCGGAGACTTCACCGGTACGGTTTATCGCACCTTCGAATGGCCGCGGGACGGGGTCGATTTTACCGGGCAGCGGGTCGGCGTCATCGGCACCGGATCGTCGGCGGTGCAGACCATCCCGCTGGTCGCCGAGCAAGCGGCTCGGCTGACGGTGTTCCAGCGCACCCCAAGCTTCTGCTCGCCCGCGCGCAATGCCCCGATCTCGCCCGAGGATTATGCCGACTGGGATGCCAACCGCGACGCCTACCGGGCCAAGGCGCGCGCCGAACCGGTCGCGGCGCTGTTCGACACGCGCGAGGCGCTGGCGCTCGAAACTCCGCCCGAGGAGCGAACCGCCGAACTCGAGCGGCGCTGGGCGATCGGCGGGCTGCAATTGCCCTACGGCTTCGCCGACACCGCGATAGACGCCCAGGCCAACGCGGTCGCGGCGGATTTCGTCGCCGACAAGATCTGCGAGATCGTCGCCGATCCAGAGGTGGCCGAGCGGCTCACCCCAAGGACCTATCCGATTGCCACCAAGCGGATGTGCGTCGACACCGACTATTATTCTACGTTCAATCGTCCGAACGTCGAACTGGTCGATCTGCGCGCAACCCCGATCGTGAAAGTCACCGCCAGCGGCATCGAGACCAGCGCTGACGAGTTCCGGCTCGATGCGATCATCATCGCCACCGGGTTCGACGCGATGACCGGGGCCCTGTCGCGGATCGACATTCGCGGGCGCGACGGGCGATTGCTGAAGGACAAGTGGGCCGAGGGTCCGCGCACCTACCTGGGGCTGACCATCGCAGGTTTTCCCAACCTATTCACCGTCACCGGGCCGGGCAGTCCTTCGGTCCTGACCAACATGATCATGTCGATCGAGCAGCACATCGAGTGGATCGCGGACTGCATCGCCTGGCTCGACCAGCATGGCTGCTCGACCATCGAGGCCAGCGTCGAGGCTGAGAACGGCTGGGTCGCGCATGTCGCCGAGGTCGCCGCGCCGACGCTGTTTCCGCAGGCCGCCAGCTGGTACATGGGGGCTAACGTGCCCGGCAAACCGCGCGTCTTCCTGCCCTACGTCGGCGGATTTCCGGCCTATGTCGAAGCCTGCAACGACATCGCCGCGAACAATTATCGCGGGTTTGCGCTGGCTTAGCGGGTGAGCTTGTTCGGCAGTATCGCCGCGAATGACTCGCCGCTGTCACGCGGACGTGCTATTGACAGCGGTGTGAACAACCCCATTCCCTATACTCATCCCATCGGTGTCGCTCCCGGCGACATCGATTTCATGGGCCACGTCAACAACGCCAACTACCTCAACTGGGTGCAGGACGCGGTGATCGCCCACTGGCGCGCGCTGGCCCCGGCCGAGGCGGTGGCGCAGCACCTGTGGGTCGCACTGAAGCACGAGATCACCTATCGCCGCCCGACCTTCCTCGGCGACGAGGTGATCGCCACCGTGCTGCTCGAAAAGGTTCACGGCGCCCGCGCCACGTTCGACACCGTGATCCGCCGCGGCGAGGAAGTGCTGGCCGAGGTCAAATCGAGCTGGTGCTGTCTCGACATCGCCACAATGCGCCCGGCCCGGATCGCCCAGGACATCGTCGCACGATTCTTTCGCGACGCGGAGCCTGTCGCCTAAAGCAGCGCGTCTTGGGCCGGGGCCGGTTCGGCAATCTCGATTTCCTCCATCGCAGCATCGGCCAGCGGGCGCTGGAGCGCTGCCGCCTCTGCCGCATCGCCCGCCAGCCACGCCGTCACTTCGTCCCGCTGCGACAGGATAACCGGCATCGCCTTGGGATGGATCCGCCCGACTATCTGGTTCGGCGCGCAGGTCAGGAAAGCATAGCGCGGACCCTCTGCGGTCGGTCGCCATAGCCCGGCGAAAGCGAACAGATCGGCGTCCCGCAGCGCGAACCAGTGCTTGCGTTTTTTGCCGGTCGCCGGGTCGGGAGCGGCCGACCATTCCGAAAACGCGGTGACCGGGACCAGGCAAGGCCGCGCCGGATCGGCCAGCGCGCTGCGCCACATCGGTGAGGTCAGGTTGCGGATATTGGTGACCGGACTCTTGACCTCGCCGAACGGCGGCCAGCCCCAGCGCATTCTATCCAGCCGCCGCGAGCTCTCTCCCGCAACGATCACCGGTGCCTCGTAGCCCGGAAAGATCTCGAACAGCGGGGCGAGATTGCTGCCGCCTGTGTCTACCAGGGAGAACAGCTCGCGGATTGCATCGACGCTCGAGGTCATGCGATAGAGGTTGCACATAACCACCGAATAACCGGGAGTCGAAGGCATGGCCACCCAGCTCAGCAGCGCCAAAAGCCGCAACCTCGATTGCAGCGATGCCGAATGGGCGGCGCGGCAGGAACTGGCCGCTTGCTATCGGATCTTCGACCACCTCGGTTGGTCGGAATCGATCTACAACCATATCTCGGTCCGCGCTCCGGACGAGGACAACGCGTTCCTGATCAACCCCTACGGGCTGCTCTATTCCGAGATTTGCGCGAGCAATCTCGTCAAGATCGACATCGACGGCAACACGCTGGGCAGCAGCACCTATCCGGTCAACAAGGCGGGGTTCACCCAGCACGGCTATTTCCACCGCCACCTGCCGTGGGCCCACGCGATCTGCCACACCCACACCACCGCGACGATGGCCGTTTCAAGCCTCGAAGGCGGGCTCCAGCCGGTCAACTTCTACGCCTGCAACTTCGCCGGCAGGATCGGCTACCACGATTTCGAGGGCGTTACGGTACGCGCCGAGGAAGGCGAGCGGCTGATCGCCAACCTCGCCGACAAGCGCATCCTGTTCCTGCGCAATCACGGTCCGGTGATCCTCGGCAGGACGCTGCCCGAGATCTTCCTCCTGCACTGGAGCTTCCAGCGCGCCTGCGAAATCCAGCTCGCGACGATGGCTGCGGGCAAGCCGATCGTGGTTCCCGACGAAGTGATCGCGATCCACCAGCGCGATCTGTCGCAGACCATGCTGCCCGGCGGTCCCGGAGCAGCCGACTTCGCCGCCTGGACCCGGCGGATCGACAAAATCGACCGCAGCTGGCGCGATTGAGCCGGGTCTAAAGCGCCGTCAGCGTGATTTTCAGGCCGTCCTTCGGCTTGGGAATCGGCCAAGGCTGCCACTCGGGCGCATAGCCCTCGGCCACGCTGACCTCGTAGCGGGTGAGCAGCTGCGCCATCAGGATCTTGATCTGCATGTAGGCAAAATGCAGCCCGATGCACATGTGCGCGCCGCCGCCGAACGGGACCCACGCGTACTTGTGACGCCCGGCGCTGTTTTCGGGGGTGAAACGCAGCGGATCGAAACGCTCCGGTTCGGGCCAGTGCTCGGGCATCTTGTGAACCGCCGCAGCACTGATCCCCACCGGAGTGCCCGCCGGGATGCGATAGCCGCCGAACTCGAAGTCCTTCAGCGCGCGCCGGGGCGTCGACGGCACCGGCGGGATCAGCCGCAGCGCTTCCTTGAACGCCATCTCGGTCAGTTCCATCTTGCCGAGATCGTCGTAGGCCAGCGGCCGTCCTTCACCCCCGGTCACCGCAAGCGCCTCGCGGCGCAGCTTGTCCTGCCATTCGGGATGCTTGGCGAGCAGCCAGACCAGCGAGGTCGCCGAACTCGTAATCGTATCGTGCGCGGCCATCATCAGGAAGATCATGTGATCGACCACGGCATCGACCGCGAGATATTCGCCAGCCTCGTCGGTGGCGCGGGCGAACTGGCTGAACATGTCCTGCCCGCCTCCGGCGCGGCGCTCGAGCACTTGCGGGGTGAACCATTCGACCATCAGCTTGCGCCCCGCCACGCCGCGCCCCATCGCGGTGAACGGCAACGGCTTGCGGACGATCCCGATCGAGGCCTGGACCATGTCGACGAACGCCTTGTTCAGCGCATCTGCTTCCGGCCCAAGTGGCAGCCCGAGAAAGCTGGTTGCGGCCAGATCGAGCGTCAGCCGCTTGATCGCCGGGTAGAACGTCATCGGACCGGAGCCCCATTCCACGGTGCGCCTGGCGATCCCCTGGTTGAGCGCATCGGCATAATGGCGCATCGGTTCGGGCTTGAACGCGATGGACAGCGCACGCCGGTCGACCCGATGGTTTTCAAAGTCCATCAGCATCAGCCCGCGCGGGAACAACTGGTCGAGCACCGGCCCCCAGCCCTGCTCGGACGAGAACACCTTGTTGCGATCGAACAGCACCAGCTCGTTGGCGTCCGCGCCCGAAAGCATGACCTGACGCCGTCCGAAGCTCTTGCTCCGCGCGACCGGGCCGTAAAGATCACGCAGCTTGTTGCCGTAGGCAACGGGGTCCGCCAGAACCTTGAGCGTGGTGCCGAGAATCGGCCAGCCATCATCACCCGGAATATGGTCAAGGCTGGATGGGTCGAAGCCCTTGGACCAATGGGTAAAAGCGGGGGCGGGCGATGCGTGCGAGGCCATTTGAAACTCCGTTACTTACCTTGGTGTAAGCAATTTGCGCCCCAAAATCCAGCTTCTAAATCCAGCCGGCCAACTCGTTCCTGACCAGCGTTTCCAGCATTGCCATGCCCTCGGCCCCGTCATTGAGGCAGGCCAGCGCGGCAAACCGCTCGCCGCCCGCCTCGACGAACTGCTCTGCCCCGCGGATCGCCAGCTCTTCCAGCGTTTCCAGGCAGTCCGCCGAAAAGCCCGGTGCGGCAATCGCCATCGTCTTGACGCCCTTGGCGGCCTCAGCGCCGATTACCGTATCGGTCGCCGGTTCGAGCCACTTGGCCCGCCCGAAGCGCGACTGGAACGTGGTCTCGATCCGCAGCGCGGGGTGGCTGACGGCGAATTTCTCGCCCAGCAGCCGCGCGGTCTTGCGGCAGTGGCAGTGGTACGGATCGCCCAGATGCAACGTCCGCTCGGGCATTCCGTGAAAGCTGAGGAGCAGAACTTCGGGCACGAAATCGAGCGCGGCGAGCTGCGCGGCCAGACCGGCGTGCAGCGCGGCGATGTGCGCGGGGTGATCGTGATAGGGCGGCAAGGTCCGCAGCGCCGGGGCCCAGCGAGTGGCTTTCACCGCATCGGCCAGCGCATCGAGAGCGCTGCCGGTGGTCGCGCCCGAATACTGCGGATAGAGCGGCGCGAACAGGATCCGTTCGCACCCGGCTTTTTTCAACGCGGCCAGTTCGCCTGCGATGTCGGGGCGGCCATAACGCATCGCGTGGCGCACCACGACGTCCTCGCCCAGCCGAGCCTGCAAGGCGCGAGCCTGCGCCGCGGTGATCGAGGCGAGCGGCGAGCCGTCCGCCCGCCAGACCTGGGCATAGGCGTGCGCCGACTTCTTGGGCCGGGTGTTGAGCACGATCCCGCGCAGGATCGGCTGCCACAATAGCGGCGAAATCTCGACCACCCGGCGGTCCGAGAGGAACTGCTTGAGGTAACGCTTGACCGAGACCGCATCGGGCGCGTCGGGGGTGCCGAGATTGACTACCAGCACGCCGATGCGCGGGGGCTTGATCTGCGGATGGTCCGGCGGGGGAATCATAAGCCCTCGCTCAGCAAGGGCAGGCGGCGGAAGCGCACGCCAGTCGCGGAGAACAGTGCGTTGGCCACTGCGGGGGCGACCGCCGCGACACCCAGCTCGCCCGGATCGAACGGCGGGGCGTCGCTGTCGATGAAATCGACCGCGATCTTCGGGCAATCGCCGAGCAGGGGCAGATCGAGGCTGGCGAGGCGGTTGGATTCGGGCAAGCCGCGCGCATAGCCGGTCGCGGCGCCCAGCGCGAGCCCAAGACCGAACACCAGTCCACCTTCGATCTGCTGGCGCGCGATGTCGAGATTGACGATCCGGCCGATGTCCGCGACTGCGGCGAGCCGATCAACCCGCACCCCGCGTTCGTCGCGCCGGGCGGTGGCGATCACCGCGATGCGGCCTCCGCCGTTCGCCCGCCCCGCGGTATCGTCCATATGATGGCAGGCGACGCCCTGCCCGCTCGCTTCGAGCCCGCCGCCCCACTGCCCGAGCCGCGCCGTGGCGGTCAGGCACGCTGCGAGCCGCAGGTCGCCGCCGAGCATCTCGATCCGGAACGACAGCGGCTCGCGCCGGGCGGCGTGAGCCAGCTCGTCAATAAAACTCTCGGTGAAGAACGCGGTATAGCCGTGCGCGTTGCCGCGCAGGCGGCCGGTGGGGAGCCCGATCTCCACACCGACCCGATCCAGCGCGAAGTGGGGGATCGCATAAGGCACCCGCGCACCTTCGAGCGCCAGCGGATCGCTTGTGTCGCCAGCGGCCTCGAGCGCTTCGAGCGGAGTGGCCCGGTCAAACAGCCGCGCGGCGAACTGCCGATTGGTCGAGGGCACCGCGATCCGCGTGCGCAACGCCGCGATCCCGCCGCCGCTCACGGTTTTCGCATGAAGCAGCGCCGCGACCGGGGTGCGCGGCCAGCCGCGCAACATCTCCTGATGACGCGAGTAGATCAGCTGGACCGGGCGCTGGACTTCGCGCGCAATGCTCGCTGCCTCGATCCCGACCTCGTGTTCCAGTCGCCTGTCAAAGCTTCCCCCCGCCGCCATCGGATAAACCACGACATCCGCCTGGCTGACACCAAGCGCATGCGCCACCGCGCGGCGCGCCTGTTCCGGTGCCTGGGTCGCCAGCCACAGCTCGATGCGCTCACCGGTGATCCGCGCGGTGGCGGTCGAGGTTTCGATCGTGGCGTGGAGCGCGGGGGCGACGTCGTAGCGCGCAACGAGGCTAGCCTTGTTGCCGATCACGCCGTCGGGATCGCCGGCCTCGACCAGCCGCTCGGCCTCGCCCCGGCGCAGCGCGGCATCGAGCGCGGCGTCGATCTTCCCGCTGTCGATCCCCCCGGTAACGCGGAAGCGCGGGGCCATCGCCGCCAATGCCCGGTCTGCCGCCCACCAGCTGGTCGCCACAGCCGCCAGCCAGCGCGGCGCTCGGACCACCTTGACCAGCCCGACGATCCCCGCAGCAGCTTTCTCGTCGAACGCGGTCAGCGTGGAATCGCCGATCGGGCCATGCGCGATTGCGGCATAGACCAGGCCGGGCAAGCGGACGTCGCCAGCAAAGGCAAAGCTGCCATCGACCTTCGCCGGGGCATCGAGCCGGGGAAACCGGTTGGCGAGGTCCGCCCCGGCGCCCGCCGCGGAAGCACCTGGGCGTTCGTGCGCGGGCTCGGGACGCAGCACCGGCGGGTCGGGCGGGTCGAAGCCCGCCGCCTCGACCGCCAGCGATGCGAAGCTCAGGCGCTTTTTGCCGTGCAGAATGAAGCCTTCCCGGGCTTCGCATTCCTCCCAGGCGACGTCCCAGCGCTCGGCCGCGGCCTGCGCCAGCATCGAGCGCACCGCCGCCGCCGCCTCGCGCGCCGGGGTTTCATAAGCAGCCAGCGAGGTGCCGTCGGCGGTGACCATCAGCGCCTGACGCTCGGCGAAGCGCGTTGCCAATGTGCCGTCGGGCGAATCCGCCAGTCCCTCGATCAGCCCGGCCCAAAGCGGGGCCCAGCGCGCGGCTAGCACCGGGTTGGCATAGGCCGGGCTGATCGCGGCGGGCTCGACCGCCACCTGCCGCCAGTCCGCACCGAGTTCGACCGCGACGATCTGCGGGAGCAGCGTGGTGATCCCCTGCCCCATCTCGCACTGCGGCACCGCGACGCTGAGCACCCCGTCGCGGTCGAGCTTGATCCAGGCGTTGTAGGCGAGTTCGCCCGGAGCCGGATCGAGCGGCAGCGGATAGCGGCGCGGCGACAGGCTGTAGGCGACCAGCACCCCCCCGCCCGCCGCCGCCCCGATCAACAGGCTCCTGCGGCTTACGCGCACGACAGACTTGCGGGCGGCGGATGGTCGAGCGGTAGCGCGGGTCCGGCGTTCACGGCTGCCTGGTCATTTCCGGCCCGCTCACTTCTGCTCGTCAAGCCAGGCCGCCACGCGCCGCGCGATTGCTGCGAAGGCCTCGCCCTGCGGGCCGTCGAACGCTGCCGGGGGCCGCCCGGCGTCGCTGTCCTGGCGGATCGCGATGTCGAGCGGGACTCGGCCCAGAAACGCGTGGCCCATCGCCTTGGCCGCCGCCTCGCACCCGCCCTGGCCGAACGGATCGCTCGCCTCGCCGCAGTGCGGGCAGAGGTATCCGGCCATGTTCTCGACCATCCCGATGATCGGCACGTCGCCGCTTTCGAACATCTGGATCGCCCGGGTCGCGTCCATCAGCGCAAGGTCCTGCGGGGTCGAGACGATCACCGCGCCGACCGGCTTGTGGCGCTGGATCATGGTCAGTTGGACATCGCCGGTGCCGGGCGGGAGATCGACGATGATGATGTCCGCATCGCCCCATTCGGCATCGATCAACTGGCCCATCGCATTGGCGGTCATCGGCCCGCGCCACGCGATCGCCTGTCCCGGCGGTACGAGATGCCCGATCGACAGGATCGGCACACCCCACGGGCTGGCCACCGGGATCAGCTTGCTCTCCTTGGCCTCGGGCCGCTGGCCCTCGTTGGCCATCAGGCGAGGCTGCGAGGGGCCGTAGATGTCGGCATCGACCAGTCCGACCTTGCGTCCCTGCCGCGACAGCGCAATCGCGATATTGGCCGACAACGTCGATTTGCCGACCCCGCCCTTGCCCGAGCCGACCGCCACGATCCGCCGCCGCGGCTTTTCGGCGGTCATCGCGATCCGGGTCTCGCGCACCGCCGCCAGCGGGCGCAGCGCGTCGCGCACCGCGATCTCGAGCCGGTCGCGCTCGAGCCGGTTGAGCCCGTGAACCTCGAGCACCAGCGTCGCGACGCCGTCCTTTAGCACCAATGACTGGAGTCGCGGCCCGGCCACTTCGGCCAGTGCATCTTTCGCTTGCCGTTCCGGCAGCTGGCCATCGTCGTGCCCGCGCCCCTCGTCATGTGCATGGTCGTGGTTGTGGTCTGCCATGCGCGGCTTCCTACATAGTAATTGGAGAGGGGGAAATCGGGAGGGGACACTGTTTTTTCCCCGGCCCTGTTTTTTCTGCCGTCCTGCCCTATATCGACCACATGGACGCAAACGGTGGGTGGAAACGGTGGATCGGCTTCGGCGCGGTTCGCCCCCTTGGAACAGTCTTGGCCCCAGTTCTGGTCATGGCCGGGCGCAAGAGGCCGTGGGGTGGCGGATCGCCGCCCGGCGATGCGTCGCCCGAGCCCGGAGACAACGATCCCTCGACCGAGCCCCCGAAGCCGCGCGCGGATGATCCGCGCGCCGATGGCCCGCGCAACCCGTGGGTGCCGCCTGCCACCGATGGCACAGGCGGGCGCGGCAACGAACCGCGCCGATCGGCCAGCATCGAAGACATCTTTCGCAATCGCTCTACCAAGGGCGGCGGCGGTGGCAGCGGCTTTCCGCGCCTGCCCGAGCGGCCCGGCGGCAAGAGCTGGCTGCCGCTGATCGGTGTAGGGATCGCGGGCCTGTGGCTGGTATTCTCGACCTTCCACCAGATCGGCCCGCGCGAACAGGGCATCATCACCACGCTGGGCGCCTATAGCCGGACTATCGGCCCGGGCATTTCGCTGACTTTGCCGTGGCCGATCCAGAGCGTCGTTGTGACCGACGTCACGTCCATTCGGCGCGATTCGATCCCCGAAGGCGAGACCGAGAAGCTGATGCTTACCGGCGACCAGAACCTGATCAATCTATCCTATTTGATTCGCTGGAATATCAAAGACTTAAAACTTTACAGTTTCCAGCTGGCAAGGCCCGACGACACCGTGCGCGAAGTTGCCGAGGCGGCGATGCGCGCGTCGGTCGCCGAGGTGAACCTCACCGACGCAATGGGCGGTTCGGGACGCGCAATCATCGAACAATCGGTTCGACAGCGGATGCAATCGGTCCTCGATGCCTACCGCTCGGGGGTCTCGATCCAGGGTGTCGAGATCAAGAAAGCCGATCCGCCGAACAAAGTGATCGACAGCTTCAAAGAGGTCGCCGCCGCGCAGCAGGATGCGCAGAGTGCCGTGAACCGTGCGCAAGCCTGGGCCCAGCAGCTCACCGCCCGCGCTCAAGGCGAGGCCGCCGCGTTCGACAAGGTCTATGAGCAGTACAGGCTTGCGCCCGTAGTTACCCGCCGACGGATGTATTACGAAACCATGGAGCGTGTGCTGAGCCAGACCGACAAGACCATCGTGGAAACCAGCGGCGTGCAGACCTACCTGCCGCTGCCCGAGGTCAAGCGCCGTGCCGCGCCCGCTGCGGCCACCCCCGCTGCCCCGCAGGAGCCGGCCCGATGAACGCGATCCTCCGCGAATACCGCGCCGCGATCATTGCCATCGCCGTCGTGGCGATTGCACTGATGAGCAGCGTAGTGGTGGTGCCAGAGACCATGCAGGCAGTCATCGTGCGGACCGGCGAGCCGGTCCGCGTGATCAACCGTTTCCGCCCGAATGCCGATTTCGGCCAGACCGGTGCGGGTATCGTGATGCGCATTCCGTTCTTCGAACGCGTGGTGTGGATCGACAAGCGCGTTCTCGATGTCGACATGCAGAGCCAGCAGGTGTTGTCGGCCGACCAGCGACGTCTCGAGGTCGATGCCTATGCCCGGTTCCGGATCATCGATCCGGTGACGATGGTGGAAACCGCTGGCAGCGTCGAACGCGTGGCCGAACAGCTCCAGCCGATCCTCAACTCGGTACTGCGCCAGGAACTGGGCAAGCGCAGCTTCCAGTCGTTGCTCACCGCCGATCGCGGCGCGGCGATGCTCCAGATCAAGCAGGGGCTCGACCGCCAGGCGCGCGAATATGGCGCTCAGGTGATCGACGTGCGAATCAAGCGCGCCGACCTGCCCACCGGCACCCCGCTCGAATCGGCGTTCACCCGGATGCAGACCGCGCGTAACCAGGAGGCGGCGACGATCCGCGCGCAGGGCGAGAAGAACGCGCAAATAATCCGCGCCCAGGCCGAGGCCGACGCTTCGAAGACCTACGCCGATGCGTTCAACAAGGATGCGGATTTCTACGATTTCTACCGCGCGATGCAGAGCTATGACGCGACCTTCGCGGCCAAGGACGGCAGCACTTCGATCATCCTGTCGCCAGACAACGCCTATCTGCGCCAGTTTCGCGGTAACTAGCCGTCGGCCTTGGCGCCATTCAATGCGGGTTAAGGCGCATGCGCGTGAATCCGCGTGAAACTTTCGGGCTCCGGTGCGGCAATCCGCCGGTCCCGCAGCAAGAGGACACAGCCCTGTGCGTTACGCTTACGGTTTGACTTCGGCACTTCTTCTCGGCGGCAGCGCTCTGGCGCTGATGACCGGCAATCCGGCCGGTGCGCAGGTCGCACAGAACGATGCGCAAGAGATGTCGCAGGTCGTGCCACGCGTGGGCGCACCGGCCAGCTTCGCCGACCTTACCGAACAGCTTCAGCCGGCCGTGGTCAACATCTCGACCCGTCAGCGGGTGCGGCTGCAGACCAGCGCCAATCCGTTTGCAGGCACTCCCTTCGAGGGTCTGTTCGGCGGCCAGGGAGGCCCGGGCGGTGGCACCACGACGCGCGAAGCGCAGTCGCTCGGATCGGGCTTCGTGATCTCGGCCGACGGTTATGTCGTGACCAACAACCACGTGATCTCGCCCGAGGGCCCCGGCTCGACGATCGAGGCGATCACGGTCACGATGCCCGACGGCACCGAATATCCCGCCAAGCTGATCGGCAAGGACGCCGCCTCCGATCTCGCGGTCCTCAAGATCGACGGCAAGCGCGACTTGCCGTTCGTCCGCTTCGGCGATTCGCGGCAAGCCCGGGTCGGCGACTGGGTGGTCGCGATCGGCAATCCGTTCGGGCTGGGCGGGACGGTGACGAGCGGGATCATCTCGTCGGTCTATCGCAATACCGGCACCGGCGGGGCCTATGACCGCTATCTCCAGACGGACGCGGCGATCAACCGGGGCAACTCGGGCGGGCCGATGTTCGACATGAAGGGCAACGTGATCGGGATCAACAATGCGATCTTCTCGCCGACCGGCGGCAGCGTCGGCATCGGATTTGCGATTCCCGCCGAGATCGCCGCGCCGATCGTCGAAAAGCTGCGCAATGGCGTCGCGATCGAGCGCGGATATCTGGGCGTACAGATCCAGCCGCTCAGCGAGGATCTCGCCCAGTCGCTCGGCCTGCCGCGCAATCGCGGCGAGTTCATCCAGTCGGTCGAGCCCGCACAGGCAGCCGCCAAGGCCGGGCTCCAGTCGGGCGACGTGGTGGTCAAGGTCGACGGCAAGGACGTGTCGCCGGAGCAGACGCTGTCGTTCATCGTCGCCAACACTGCACCGGGCAGCCGCATCCCGCTCGAAGTCGTCCGCGACGGCCGCCGCCTGACCGTCAACGCGGTGGTGGGCAAGCGCCCGAGCGAGGAGGAGCTCGCCGCCAGCCGGTTCGGCAACGAAGAACCCGATGCGGAAGAGGGCTTCGGACGCGCTCCGACCACGCCGAGCGAGCAGGGGCTGATCGAGAAGGCCAGCGGCGTCGCGGTAATCCCGCTCACGGCGACCATCGCGCGCCAGCTGGGCGTCAGCGACGGGATCGAGGGCCTGGTGATCTCCGCGGTCGATGGTTCGTCCGATGCCGGGGCCAAGGGGCTGCGGCGCGGCGACATCATCCTCTCGGCCAACAACCGCCCGGTCCGCACCAGCGCCGACCTCGAAGCCGCGATCAAGGCCGCGCAGGGCGATGGTCGTCAGGCGCTGCTGCTGCGCGTCCAGCGGCGCGGCCAACCCGCCGCGTTCATTCCTGTGCGGCTGCGGTAAGCTGCTGCCACCGCAGGAGCGGACAGAGTAGCCCGGCGCTGATCCCGCCGGCTACTCTTCCACGCCCAACTGCCAAAGAATGAATGCGAATTCCTCTGCCGTTTCGCGCAGGCTCTCGAACCGGCCCGACTTGCCGCCGTGGCCCGCTCCCATATTGGTCTTGAGCAGCAGCTCGGCTTGGTTGGTCCGCAACTCGCGCAGCCGGGCGACCCATTTGGCCGGTTCCCAGTAGGTCACGCGCGGGTCGTTGAGCCCGGCGGTGACCAGCAGCGGCGGATAGGCCTGCGCGCTCACGTTGTCATAGGGCGAGTAGCCGCGGATCAGCTCGAACGCGGCCTTGTCCTCGATCGGATTGCCCCATTCGGGCCACTCGCCCGGGGTCAGCGGCAGCGAGGCGTCGAGCATCGTCGCCAGCACATCGACGAATGGCACGTGGGCAACCACCGCACCCCACAGCGCGGGGTCGGAATTGATCACCGCGCCCATCAGTTCGCCGCCTGCCGAGCCGCCCGAAATGGCGATCCGCCCGGCGCGGGTATAATTGCGCGCGATCAGGCCGCGGGCGACATCGACGAAATCGCCGAACGTGTTGCTGCGCCGCTCGAGCTTGCCCGCTTTGTACCAAGCCCGGCCCAGGTCGTCGCCGCCGCGGATATGGGCGATGGCATAGACGAAGCCGCGATCGACCAGGCTGAGCCGCGTGGTCGAAAACCCCGGCGGGATCGCGATGCCATAGGCCCCGTATCCATACAGATAGAGCGGTGCCGAGCCATCGCGCGGCGTATCGCGGTGCATGACCAGACTGACCGGGATCATGGTGCCGTCGCGCGCCGCGATCTCGATCCGCTCGGTGCGGTACAGCGACGCATCGTAGCCCGAGGGGATCTCCTGGACCTTGAGTGTCTCGAGCGTCTTCGCGGCGACATCGTAATCGAACACCGTCGCGGGGCTGACCATGCTTTCGTAGCTCAGGCGGATCGTATCCATCGCCCATTCGGGGTTGTCGCCCAGTCCCGCGTCATAGCTCGCCTCGGGGAACGTGATCGGCTCGACCCGGTCCGGCTGGTCGTAATAGCGCACCTCGATCTGGTCGAGCCCGCCGCGTCGTCCCTCGACCACGTAGAAATCGCGGAACAGCTCGAACCCGGTCAGGTAGAACGCGTCCGAACCCTCGATCAGCGTGGTCCACTCCCCCGGCGCGGCGAGAGGAGCGGTGGCAAGGCGGAAGTTCTCGTGCGTGTCGTTGGCGTGGATGAACAGGACGCCGCCGCGCTCCTCGACATCGTATTCGACCCCGGTCTGGCGCGGTTTGACCAGGATCGGTTCCGCGAGCGGATTGGCGGCCGGGATCAGGCGGACCTCGCTTGTTTCGTGGTCCGAAGTGGCGACGATCAGCCACTGCTCGTTGGCCGACAGCGACGAACCGACGCGGAACCCCTCGTCGTCCTCGTGGTACAGTTCGATGTCGTCGCTGAGCGGCGTTCCGAGCAGGTGCAGTCGCGCGTTGTCCGTGCGCCACTGTTCGTTTGCCAAGCTGTAGACGAGACCCTTATCGTCGCCGACCCAGACCAGCGACGAGAGCGTGCCGGGGATCTCGTCGGCCAGCAGCTCTCCGGTGGCGATGACCTTGACCCGCGCGGTGAAGCGCTCCGACCCATCGTCGTCGACCGACCAGGCGAGCCTCGTGCCGTCGTTCGAGACCGCGATCGCGCCCAGCCGGAAGTATTCGAGCCCCTCGGCCAGCGCGACCTCGTCGAGGATCAGCTCGTCTTCACCACCGGAAACCGGCTTGCGCCACCACTTCTCGTATTCGGCGCCCTCCTCGAACTCGATCCAGTAGAGCCAGTCGCCGTCCTTGGTCGGAACCGACTTGTCGGCCTCCTTGATCCGCGCGCGCATCTCCTTGAACAGGGTCTCGACCAGTGGCTGGTGCGGCGCCATCCGCGCCTCGAACCAAGCGTTTTCGGCTTCGAGATGCGCGAGGATCGCCGGATCCTTGACTTCTGGATAGCCGGGATCGCGCAGCCAGGCGTAATCGTCGGTCAGGGTGACGCCGTGGTGCGTGATGCTAAAGGTTTTGCGGGCGGCAACAGGAGGTGTGGAAAGAGTCATGGCTCGGTCCTATGATGGGTGGAGCACATCGACAACCCGGACAGCGCGAAGGTTTTTTGCCATGCTGATGCACACCCACGAAGCCCGCCTCGACGCGCTGCGCAAGGAACTGGCGCGCCGCAATCTCGACGGCTTCGTGATCCCGATCTCCGACGAGCACATGAGCGAGTATGTCGGCGGCTATGCCCAGCGACTCGCATGGCTGACCGGGTTCGGGGGCTCGGCCGGAACCGCCGTGGTGCTCAAGGATGAGGCCGCAATTTTTATCGACGGGCGGTACACCATCCAGGTGCGCGAGCAGGTCAACGGGCAGTTGTTCGATTACCAATCGGTCCCGCAGACCAGCGTGGCAGCATGGCTGGGCGAGCATGCACCCGCTGGCGCCCGGATCGGCTATGACGCCTGGCTGCATGGCAAGGGCTGGGTCGCCGCCGCCGCCAATGCTCTGAAAGCCAACGGCGGCGAACTGGTCGCGGTGGACAGCAACCCGATCGACGCCGTGTGGCACGATCGCCCTGCCCCGTCCGATGCCCCAGCGATCGTCCACGCGCACGAACACGCAGGCCGCTCCAGC
>Ga0105046_10004360_pt1 | contig 22521 bp, 17 predicted proteins | sample MAT03_FD_78385 | JGI IMG/M metagenome (GOLD analysis project Ga0105046, IMG submission 78385) | Freshwater microbial communities from Lake Fryxell liftoff mats and glacier meltwater in Antarctica - MAT-03 (megahit assembly) | ecosystem: Environmental > Aquatic > Freshwater > Ice > Liftoff...
AGGACGCCTCCCTGTCATTCCCGCGCAGGCGGGAATCCATCTGCTCGATAGGTGCGGGGGTGGATTCCCGCCTGCGCGGGAATGACGCTGGCATGTCCTAAGCTTTATGACTATGGCTATAATCAATTTGCAATTCTAAGGATAAGACTGACGCGTTTGGGTGATGGGTCGGGCGCGGAGTGCCCAAGCCATCACCCAACCATGTTAATTTTTTGTGGATGTTGCTGATTTCATGTGTAGGATGTGCGTCAAGCACAAGCCTCCGATCGACCTAGCGTTTTAGGGCTTGAGAAAGTAGCAGACATCCCCATCAAATTGGTGAATGCGGGCAGCAAGCTGATGCTTAGAAAAATAATCGTGAACTGCGCGACTGCATCCATCCCAAACATAGTAGTCGTCAACCAGGATTAATCCGCCAGAGGCAACTTGAGGATAGAGGTAATTGAGGCAGTCCATTGTGGAGTCGTACCAATCTCCGTCTAAGCGAAGCACAGCGATCGCCCCTTTCACCTCAAACTCTTTTAGGCTCTCGTTAAACCATCCCGGCACAAAGTGTACCCGTGGTACCCCGGCACGCTGCATGGTTGCCTGAGCCACCTCGATCGCTGCCGCGCAATTGTCAAAATAAAGGGGCGATTGGGTGTTTTGCTGCCAGGCGATCGCGCTCGCTCCATCAATTTCTTGGGCTGGGGGCAATCCTTCAAAGCTGTCGACTAGGTAATAGTCTCGGTCATTGCCCAAAATCTCGGCGATGCCAGCAATCATGCCACCCCGCCATACCCCACATTCCACTACGGCACCCTCTACAGGGCTGACCAGTTCAGCCAGCACGAGATTGCGTACGTAGGTATCAGGTGGAACCATAGAGCAGTCTTTATATTTTTCGTATAGTAAATAATAATCATCCATAGCGTTAGGAGTTTTTGGAAGAAGATTGGGTGCTCGTGTCAGCCTGCGTGACCCTGTAGTCTTGGCGATTTCATCCAAGAAATCCGGTGTTCTTATGATTACACCTCCTGCATAAATGCTTTTTTGAGGCCGTGAATCGTTTCCCGGCTTCGCCGGGAAACGATTCAGGCAGGAGGTCTATTGAAGATAGCCCAGCTCGATTGATTCATCGATCAGATGTTGCACGGTTGCCCACAGGGCAGGTGCGCCATACTGAACCGCTTGCATCCGCCAAAGCACGCGATCGCGGGTGATTCCATGCTCTTTCCAAGTGCCCCCTTGGTTTTGACAGTTGTGCAAAAAGGGCTGGAGACAATCTAACGCTTTGGCAAACTGGGCATCTGCCGTTTCGACCGCTTCAAACTCGTTCCAGAGCGCTCGCAGTTGGATGGCCAAATCGTCTGGCAGTAACCCAAACAGGCGAGTGGCAGCGTGTTGTTCTCGTGCTGCTTTGTTTTGGTTGGCTTGCATGTCAAAGGCAAAGGTGTCGCCTGCGTCAATTTCTACCACATCGTGCACCAACAGCATTTTTAACACCCGCAGCAAATCCACGGGTATGGGTGCATATTCTTGCAGGGCGATCGCCATCATCGCCAAGTGCCATGAGTGCTCTGCGCTATTTTCTCGCCGTGACCCATCGGTCAACCTCGTTTGCCGCAAAACCTGCTTCAGCTTGTCAATTTCTAAGATGAAATTGAGCTGTTGGGTCAGTCGAGACGTTGCCATACTCTACAGCAACCCGGCAAAATGCAACGGTCCCTGACCGCTAATTAACTCCACCAGCAGGGCTAAAAACCCCAGCATGGCGATACGACCATTCCACACTTCTGCGGCGGTGGTCATGCCCCATTCCCAGCGTTCGGGGGGGTAGATTTTGACTTTTTTCTCAGGGCGGGCGATCTGGTCGAGCTTGAGGCTAGGCGCATTGAGGGCATCTATCACCATGTCGGCCAAGTCGTTAATAAAGATCGGGTGGGTGTTGAGGGCAGGAACTCGCTGAAAGTGGTGAATCCCCGCCTCTTCTGCTATTTCGCGGTACTCAATGTCAATTTCTTGCAGGGTCTCGATGTGCTCGGAGACAAAGCTGACGGGAACCACCAATAGGTTGTCTACTCCCTGATCTGCGAGGGTGGCGATCGCATCCTCGGTGTAGGGGCGCAGCCACTCAACCGGGCCTACTCGGCTTTGATATGCCAGGGTATGAGCATTGGGACGGTTAAGGGTACGCATAATTAAAGCGGTGCAGGCTTCAATTTCGCGCTGGTAAGGGTCGCCAGCTTCTTCTACATAGCTGACGGGCACGCCGTGGGCACTGAAGAAGAGATGAACCCCATCGGGATTAGGAGATTGGTCGAGCTGCTGGGCGATCAGGTCGGCCATAGCTCGCAGATAGCCCGGACGATCGTACCAGGAGGTAATTACGGTGTAGTCAATTTGCTCAAGGCTGGGATCTTCGTCCCACAAATCTTTTAGCAGTCGAAAACTGGAACCGCTGGTGCTAATCGAGAATTGGGGATAGAGCGGCAAGATCACCAAACGCTCTAAATTGTCGCGCTTGATGCTGGCGATCGCCTCTTCAGTAAAAGGATACCAATAGCGCATCCCAATATAAACTTGAGCATCTTGACCCTTTTGACGCAGAGCCGCCTGAAGCGCCTGTGCCTGCTCTTCAGTAATTCTCCGGAGGGGAGAACCGCCACCAATTTGGCGGTAGTTCTCCTGCGACTTGCCGCTGCGGCTAGAGGCGATTAACCAAGCCAGCGGTTTTTGCAACCAGGGGAAAGGCAGCCGGATGATTTCTGGATCGGAAAATAGGTTATAGAGGAATGGGCGTACATCTTCTAGCTGATCCGGCCCTCCCAGATTTAGCAATAAAACCCCAACTCGACCCATAATGACTACGGCTTCCCTAAGTTTTAATCTTTGTTACTGATTTTAACAACGAAATCTGCTGAGAGGACTTCTCATTTAGCCTAGTGACCAGAAGCTTAAGTTTTTGTAACATTTCTCTAACAGCGTCCCGTTAGCTCTGGTTACAATCTAAAGCCCCAGAAAGCCCCAGAAAGCTCCAGAAAGCCCCAGGAGCAACCAAAATGCTATTTCAGTAGGACTTATTCAATGGGACTTACACGGTTGAATGAATTTGCGAGCGCTCCGCGCCTGCAAATTCATTCAACTTTAATTCATTCGACTTTCTTGGTTTTTCCATGTGAGGTGCGTAAGTCCCATTCAAAACTATTTTTGGACTGCAATCCCAATTAAATCGGTGAGCTTACAATAAATCCTAAACTCCAAACCCTACTCTGCTGCCGCTTAGCGGGCATTAAAGCAAGATTTGTTCAGGTGAGACTCCTTAGTATTGCTCAATTTATGGCCGACTCGTCTACTCTCGATTCACGCATTGCCCAAACCAACCAGCGCTTAAAAATAGCTCGTTTGGGGCTTCAGATTGAGCGTCGGGGTGACAAGCTAAGCCTTCGAGGAACTTTGCCGCCTCGGCCTGGTAGTGCCCGTCTTAACCCTTATCAGCAGCGCATTAGCCTTGATTTGCCTGCGACCCCAACGGGGTTAAAACAGGCAGAGCAAGAGGCCAAGGTGATTGCCGGACAGATGATTCAAAAAACCTTCGATTGGCGCAACTATTTGCCCGTGGCGGGGGGCGGACGGTTACACCAGATGGATTTAGCAGAAAAACTGCAAGCCTTTGAACAGTACGTGTTGGCACGGGCAGATGGGGCGGATTACGCTGCCTCGGTACGGGCTACCTGGGAAAAGGCCTACGCGCCCTACATGAGGAAGTTAGAGGCGATCGCCCACTCTCACCCGGCCTTCAGCCTCGCCGAAGCAATCTACACCACGGTTCAACAAATTCCAGCCAACAGCCGTGGCCGACAGGTTTGCTGTACTGCTCTGGGCGCGTTAGCAGAGTTTCTCAATCTAGCTCTACCTATTCCCCTAAAAACCTATTGGGGCACCTATGGCAGCAGTAAAACCCAAACTCGCACGCTGCCATCAGACGATCAAATTCTCGACATCTACGAAACCATCCCTAACCCCTCTTGGCGCTTTGTGTATGGCATTATGGCCACCTACGGCCTCCGCAATCACGAAGTCTTTTTCTGTGACTACAGCACCCTGCAAGACGGCAGCCAGTCGGCGGTGATTGAAGTCTTAGACACAACCAAAACCGGAATCCATCAGGTTTGGCCTTTCCTGCCCGAATGGATCGATCACTTCAACCTCCGAGAGATCGACCTGCCCTCCGTTAGCACTGACCTCAGCCACACTACCCTTCAGCGCATTGGGCAGCTAGTCGCCACTCAATTCCGCCGCTACAACTTGCCATTCTCACCCTATGACCTGCGGCACGCTTGGGCTGTCCGTACTATTCTTGTTGGTTTACCCGATACCGTTGCCGCCCGCATGATGGGGCATTCCGTTACCATTCATACCCGCACCTATCACCGCTGGATCACCCGGCGCGATCAGCAGCAAGCTGTAGAAAATGCCCTCAGCAAACGGCGGTAAATCCATTCTTTACACCCACACTTGGCATTGCTTAATCCGGCTATGAAATTTGTTTTGGGAGCCGCGCTGAGCGCGGCTCCCAAAACAAATTTCATAGCTACAATCAGTAACGCCCCACACTTTACGCTCCACACTTTACGCTCCACACCTTTCCAATCCCAAGATGGCAACTATTCTCCGCGACCTCAGCTACCGCTACCAATGGCTCTACGACAGCATTTCCCGTGTTACGGCATTAGCTGTGGGGGGAGAAAGTCGATTTCGGCAGTTTGCTCTGGAGGGCTTAGACATTCGGCCTGAAACGACTGTGCTGGATTTGTGTTGTGGAAGTGGCCAGACGACTGAGTTATTGGTAGGGCGATCGCTCCAAGTTACTGGGTTAGATGCTTCACCCCTCTCTATCCGCCGTGCTCAGCAAAACGTTCCCGACGCTACCTTTGTTGAAGGCTGGGCCGAAGCTATGCCCTTTGCTGATAAACAGTTTGACGTAGTTCACACGAGCGCCGCTCTGCACGAAATGAAGCCCGTGCAACTCCGCCAAATTTTGCAAGAGGTGTATCGTGTGCTGAGACCGGGGGGTGTATTTACATTCAGTGACTTTCATCAACCTACTAACCCCCTATTTATGCCGGGAATCGCCCTCTTCTTCTGGCTGTTTGAAACCGAAACAGCATGGCAGATGATCGCAACTGATATGACAGCTTTGCTGACTGACGTGGGATTTCAAGCCATCGTCCAGACTTTGCACGCTGGGGGCAGCCTACAAACAGTCCAGTGCCGTCGCCCGACGTAGTTTTTCTGCTGTCGAGCGATCGCAAGGGTTCCCTTTGACTGCGCTCAGAGGAGACTACTTGAAAGATCTGGCTTCGGCTGCGCTCAGCCAGCGAGAACGGTGGGACAGTCATAGCTGGCTTCGGCTGCGCTCAGCCAGCGAGAACGGTGGGACAGCCATAGCTGGCTGAGCGAAGTCGAAGCCAGCGAGAACCATAAGCCATCCGTCTTCAATCACCCGATTGGTGGACTTTCAAAGGATGCATTTTTATGGGATTCTAAATAGATAAAGCAAAAGTATCTTTTGTTACAGAAGTTTTTGAAAACTTCTTAAGAGAAACCTACTAGGGAGCGTGCATGGCAGCACTTAAGAATTATGGCAAGTACACTTCGATTTAACTCAACTGAACTCACCTCCAAGCACAAAGAGAACATTGCTGCTTCGCTGACCCATCGACTAAAAGTGGCTCGTGACGCTCACAATGCCCATTTGGTGCTTCAGTTAGAACAAGAGCAGCAAGCGCTTCTAAAAGATTCCAAGCCAGCCTTGGTGTCGGCTCTGTCTACAATTGTCCACAACGTTCAGACTACCGTAGCTGCTTGGAGCGAGGCGATCGCTCAACCGAAACGGCTTTCAGTCGAAAGAATTGCCGACGATTCTGGAAACATCTGGTGGCGTGCCTATGACTACCACACCGGAAAAACTCTGTATGCCGAAGCTGAATGGGAAGTGATCGCTTGGATTGAAGAAAACAGCGCAGGATGATGGTCACGCTAGTTTTTGTAAGCTCTAATTGCGGCAAATTGGCAGACCGATAAGATCTACAAGATCTACTAATAGCTCATTAGAGCCTCATTAGAGCCTCATTCAGGGCGTGAAAGCAGTACTTTCACGCCCTGAATGACGTATGGTCTAAATGACGCATACCTAAATCTACCTACAGAGGCAAACAGCCGTTTGCCCCCGTCCATCCCCTCATTAAACTGGGGGTTAGTGGTATTGATGTAAGGATTTTTTGATGGGCGGGCTTCGTCCGCCCATCAAAAAATCCTTACCAACTTAGGACTACCAAACTGGGATAGCTCATCCTTCATCTTTTTCCATGCCTTACCCCTCCGCTCAACCTGGCACAGCTTACCTGGTCGGTGCAGGCCCTGGGAGCCTAGATTATCTGACCGTCCGAGGGCAAATCCTACTCAGGCAAGCAGATGTGGTGGTTTATGATGCACTGATTGATCCAGAGTTGCTAGAGATGGCTTTGACCACTTGCCTATTGATCAACGTGGGCAAGCGTGGTGGGCAACCCAGTATGAAACAAACAGAGATTGATCGCCTCTTAGTCCACTATTGCTTGGCGAAGAAGCGGGTCGTTCGGTTAAAAAGCGGCGACCCGTTTATCTTTGGCCGCACTACATCAGAAATTCAGGCGCTACAGGATGCGGGATGCGAGTTTGAGGTGGTACCTGGAATTTCATCGGCATTGGCCGCTCCGTTGTTAGCGGGCATCCCTCTGACCGACCCCGTGCTCAGCCGCTGTTTTGCCGTGCTCAGCGCTCATGAGCCAGATGCACTCGACTGGCAAAGCTTAGTCGGTATTGACACACTGGTGATATTGATGGGAGGGCAACACCTCGGTACGATTGTGGAGCAACTACAGAGACATGGGCGATCGCCTCAAACTCCAGTTGCGATTCTTCGCTGGGCTGGTCAACCTCAGTCACAAACTTGGATTGGGACGCTAGAAACTATCGTGTTGCAAACCGCACGTCAGCCCCTTTCACCAACAGTTATTACGATTGGAGAAGTCGTTCGCCTGCGTTCTTACCTTCAATCTCCTGACCCAGTGGTTTCTATTACGCCCCCCATCGCTCACAATAAGACGGGTGATCCGGATAAGACGGGTGATCCGGCTCCAATTTTTTCCTCTGCTGCCCCCTTAACCGTGTCTCAATCTAACTTTCTCTCGCCTGAAAATTTATCCTTGCCGCTGTTGAATAAAACGATTTTGGTGACTCGCGCGGCGGGTCAGTCGAGTGCATTTGCCCAGTTGCTACAACAGCAAGGGGCAACGGTCATGGAGGTGCCTGCTCTAGAAATTAAACCGCCCTCCAGTTGGGATGCTCTCGATCGGGCGATCGCCCATCTATCTAATTTCCACTGGCTGATTTTGACGTCTACTAACGGAGTGGACTATTTTTTTGAACGGCTAAACGCTCAGGGAAACGACGCGCGTGCCCTAGCTGGGATCAAAATTGCAGTTGTGGGTCAAAAAACGGCTGCTAGCCTACAACATCATGGGCTTAACGCCGACTTTATTCCCTCTAGCTTTGTCGCTGATGCAATGGTAGAACAGTTCCCCGAACCGCTGGCTGGACTAAAGGTTTTGTTTCCTCGTGTTGAAACAGGCGGTCGTGATGTCTTGGTGCAAGCGTTCACTGCTGCCAAGGCTGCCGTCACAGAAGTATCGGCTTACCAGTCGTGTTGTACACAAGTGCTACCCCCTGAGGTATCTCAGGCGTTACACCGGGGGCAGATTGATGCAATTACATTTGCCAGTTCTAAAACGGTGGAGTGTTTTGGTCATCTCTTGGCGATGGCTAATGATGAGGTAGGAGATGGGTTGAAACCTCAGGAGATTGAAAAGTTGTTAAGCAATACCTGCATTGCCTCCATTGGGCCGCAAACGTCTGCCGCTTGCCTTAAGCGGTTTAGGCGGGTGGATGTGGAGGCAGATCAGTACACGCTGGAAGGGCTGGTTCAGGCACTAACGCAGTGGGCTAACCTGCCCGCCGACACACTATGAGCGATCGCATCCCCAATTCTGCATCTAGCGGCGAACCTAGCGGCGAACCTATTGGCGGCTCTTACGTTCCGCCGCGCGTTATCGGTTTAACGGGCGGGGTAGGAATGGGCAAAACCACGGTTTCTGACTATTTGGCAAACGTGCATCACTTACCTGTGCTGGATGCTGATTTATACGCGCGGGAAGCGGTAGAACCCGGTTCTAAATTACTGCCAGAAATAGTAGAGCGCTACGGTTCTAGTGTGCTAACGCCCCAAGGCAGGCTCGATCGGATGCGCGTGGGTGAGATTATCTTCAATCGACAGCCAGAACGGCTGTGGATAGAGCAGCAGATTCATCCCTATGTGCGCGATCGCATGACGACCGAGCTAAAGAGATTAGGTAAACAAGGCTGCTCCACCTGTGTGCTAGCCATTCCTTTGTTATTTGAGGCCCGCATGACCGATTTGACCACCGAAATTTGGGTGGTAGTATGCCCGCTTGACCAGCAAGTTGAGCGACTGATGCAGCGAGAGATTGAAAGCACCGTCAGGGAGCACTTGAGTTTTAACCAAGTTCAAGCTCGGATTAATAGCCAAATGCCAATCGATCAAAAAATTAAACTAGCAGATGTTGTTCTAGACAACTCCTCTACCTTAGAAGCGCTTTTGCTCCAGGTTGACACAGCACTCAACTCGACTCCGGCTTCCCCATTCACCGTGTCTAGCCAACTATAGCGATCGCCACGAAGATTAGAACAAATGGTGATGTTGGAAGCCACATACGGTAGAACTCTCATGTGAATCGTTTTTTGGCTTAACCTGAAACGATTTATGCTCACGCAAAGGCGTGTACGCAAGAAGTCTGGTCAGTGGAATTGCTGGAGCTAAGATGTGTTACCCAAAACGCGCCTTAGTCTGAAGAACATTACTAATGTTTTGATCAAGCAAGATTAATCAACGCCCCGTCAGGTTACGCGCTAAGCTAAACCCTTAAGATCACAAATTAATTAGCCTGTAATCTTTTTTTGTACTTAATCCTTAAGGTATAGCCATAGACGGATTGGTTAGGACGGGGTGCAGGGGTGGAACCCCTGGCTGGGAGCAAAGCCCCCACACCCCCTTTGATCCCAGTGTCCTAACCTTTGTGGCGACAGCTATATGAGTCTTACTGCATCGCTACTATGGAGTGCCCTGTATGAACGAACCTGCTGAGCTTTCAACCATAAGGGTTCTGATTGTGGAAGATGATCCCATGATGCAATTGGGATTAGAGCAATCTTTAGCAAGCCAACCCCACATTGACGTAGTCGGGCGGGCAGACGATGGCTACCTGGCAATCGACGCAGCGGTTAAGCTCAAGCCCGATATCATCGTCATGGATATCGGTTTGCCGCGCCTGGATGGAATTGCTGCCACAGAAAAAATAAAGGCACTCTTGCCCACTGTCCGGGTGGTTATGCTGACCTCTCATACTACTGAGAATGAGGTAATTGCGGCACTTTCGGCAGGGGCTGACGCGTACTGCGTTAAAGGTACCAGCGTTGATCGATTGCTGGCGGCGATCGCCGCAGCTCGTGAAGGGGCTAGCTACCTTGATCCGCTGGTGGCGCGGCAGGTGATGGATCATCTCAAGTCGCCGACCAATTCAGCCGATGCGATCGCTGTCGGCCAGCTCTCCCAGCGGGAGGTAGAAGTTCTAAAACTAATGGTAGAAGGTCGCAGTAATCCAGAAATTGCGGCTGTGCTTTATCTCAGTCCCAACACTGTAAAGACTCACGTTCGGGGCATTATGAACAAACTAGCCGTCGATGATCGCGTGCAGGCGGCTGTAGTTGCTCTACGGGCAGGGCTGGTTTAGGTTTAGGAGTGGAGGCGATCGCGAACCCATCTCAATGCCACAAACCCCCTACGCTATATCCATCTATGCCAGTCGTATGACTGTCACATATAGCGCAAATTAACGTCGGTTTGCAGAGAAAATACGTCTAAGGTCTGAGGGACGAATTTTGGTTCACGGACTAATATTAGTGTAATAAGCCATAACTGCCTATCTAAGGAATGAGTTTGTTTTCCGATTTTGCCTCTGGAGGCAACCAACAGATGTCGATAACTGTGCTGGTGTCTCCTATGTACTATCCAAGACGTTTTGCCAATATACTTCGTTTGTATAAGATGCCCAAAAAAGCTTGAATTGGCTTTGGAAAAGTATCTTAGGATAAGGCTGTTTCGGTGGCAAAGCCCGTAGAATTCTACAGATTTGTCAACGCAGAAATTGGACTCACTTAGATTGGTCGTGCGGTCTTCACCTGCGTAGTGGCTTCACCATCAGAAGCGATTTCTAGATTCATTCATTCATCCTGACATTTCCTGTTTTAGCGGTGTTTGTAAGCTGTTTGTTTGAGCTTGTTATGTAAGCTTGACTAACTCGCTCTCCCTCAGGTGATGCATAGGTGGGCAAAGCTGTCCCTTTTCCAGCCCCCCCCGTCTAGGGACTTCCGTATGTACTAAACATTTTGACTGGGCTGAACCGTATGACAACCACACTCGACGAAATTTACAAGTTCTTTGAAACTCCCCCGCCTTTCTACCTCAATAAGGAATTGGCGGTCTGCTACGTGCTCGCGGTGCTGTTGCGCCAAGACTCTTATGGCACTGAACTGATCAATCTGCTTGAAACTGAATATCCAACCTATCGCTTGTCTGACACGGTTTTGTACAGTGCGCTCAAGTTTTTAGAGGATGCTGCCGCTATCGTTGGCTACTGGAAAAAAGTCGAGGGCAGAGGCAGACCCCGCCGTATGTATCAAATCACTCCAGAATGGCGCGATCGCGCTGAAGAGTTAGCTCGTCTTTGGGATGACTACACTCAGAAGGCGGTTGTTCCGATGGTAGAAATGGCCAGGTAGTAGCTGTTCTGGGTTTGTGACCTGACTACACAGTCTTATAGAAATGGGTGGGTTGATCTTAGAGATCGACCCACCCATTTTTACGAGATTTAGATCAAAGAGGAAAGGCGATCGCCGATGCTGCCATCGGAACACGTTAACCAGTGCTCAGCAGGGTATAAAGTTTTCTCAGGTTAGACCTGAGACTGCTTACAATTAATCCATGCAAACCCAAGACCTTCCCTCATCCGCTTCGTTCTTGCCCCTTGCAGAAACACTCAAGCAGCGTCGCCAGCAGCTTGCCGCGTTGATTGATTCACCCGTGGTTCTGTGGTCAGGGCGCAGTAGTGCTCGCAACTTTCCGGCCAACACTTACCCGTTTCGCGCCAGTAGCCACTTCTTATATTTCGCAGGTTTACCGCTGGAGAATGCTGCCATTCGCCTCGAACACGGGCGCTTGGAGCTGTTTGTAGACGACCCTAAACCCACCGATAGTCTATGGCATGGCTTGACTCCCACTCGTGATGAAATCGCTGTTGAAATAGGGGCAGATGCCGCGTTTCCATTAATTGCATTAATGTCCCGTACAGTGGGAGCTGCCACGCTATCAGTGCAAGACCCTGCTACTCGGCAACAACAACCGCGCCTGCTCGATCGCCCGGTAGCATCGGCACATCAGGCGCAGGGGCTAGATGGAGCACTGGCAAAGGCGATCGCCCACATGCGCCTGTGTCACGATGCCGCTGGCCTAGCTGAAATTCGTGCCGCTGTTTCCGTCACAGTCCAAGCACATGTCGCTGGCATGGCTGTCACTCGCACTGCCCACCGTGAATCCCAGATTCGTGCAGCGATGGAAAGTGTCATTATCGGGCACAACATGACGACGGCTTACTCTAGCATCGTCACGGTTCATGGCGAAGTGTTGCACAACAACCAATACCACCATGCGTTGCAACCAGGAGAATTGCTGCTGGCTGATGTGGGTGCCGAGACAGCATCAGGCTGGGCCTCGGACGTAACCCGAACCTGGCCTGTTTCTGGCAAATTTTCTCCTACCCAGCGCGATCTCTACGATATAGTCCTGGCAGCCCACGATCGCTGCATTGAGCAACTACGCCCCGGTGTTGAGTATCAAGATCTACACCTGCTTGCGGCTCATACTCTGGCCGAGGGCTTGGTTGACCTTGGCATTTTATGTGGCTCCCCCGACGAACTAGTTGCTCGTGATGCCCATGCCCTATTTTTCCCTCACGGAATTGGGCATTTGCTGGGTCTGGATGTCCACGATATGGAAGATCTAGGAGATTTGGCTGGTTACGAGGAAGGACGCACCCGCAGCGATCGCTTTGGTCTGAGCTATTTGCGGCTCAATCGCCCTCTGCGCCCCGGCATGATCGTCACCATCGAACCAGGGTTTTATCAGGTACCTGCCCTGTTAAATGACCCAGAACGCCGAGCTACCTACCAAGGCTGCATCAATTGGGAGCAACTAGCGAAGTTTGCTGACGTTCGCGGCATTCGCATTGAAGACGATGTGCTAGTGACCGCAGCAGGTTGTGAGGTGTTGACGGCGGCATTGCCGACTCAGGCAGAGGCGATCGAAGCATTAGTCTAGGAGCAGGCCACAACGATTAGGACAAATACCGATTGAAACAGCGATTTAAGTAGGTGGGCTTAATTAAACATAAGATTCTAAAACCCTGCGCCGCCCGCACAGTGGGCGGCGCAGGGTTTTAGAACTTGGTTTTTATTTAGGTTGAACTACTTAGAACCCGTACGGCGCGCAAGTTCTAAATCGTCACTCGTCCTAACCATTGGGGCACCTGTAATAAACCTGCAATAGAATAGACCTCTTGCGTGAGTCATTTTCCGGCTTCGCCAGGAAAGCGCTTCACGCTCACGAAAAACCATTCACGTAAAAAGTCTGATCAGAATTACTGCCCTTCTAAAACTCAACCGAAGCAATTTGAGTGGAGCCTGTATAATGACGTGACACCCCTTATCCAGGAGTGATTGATAGTTAAGATAATCTACTTTATAAAACAAAACATATTTGGCTGTGATCTCGATTTACCCAGGCAGCTTTGACCCCATTACCCTCGGTCATTTAGATATTATTGAGCGAGGCTGTCGGCTTTTTGATCGGTTGATCGTAGTGGTTATGCGAAACCCGACCAAAAACCCTCTGTTCCCGGTAGAGCAGAGGATTGAGCAGATTCGTCATGCAACTCGGCACTTGAAGAACGTAGAGGTAGATAGCTTTGATGGTTTAACCGTCACCTACGCCAAAATGCGAGGAGCCAAAATGCTACTGCGAGGGCTGAGGGTACTCTCAGATTTTGAAAAAGAGCTACAGATGGCTCACACTAACAAGACGCTAGCAAACGACATCGAAACTTTTTTTCTAGCCACGTCAAGCGAATACAGTTTTCTTAGTAGCAGTTTAGTCAAAGAAATTGCCAAGTTTAGCGGCCCTGTTGATCATCTTGTCCCTCAATCTGTTGCGTTAGATATTCGCCAATGCTACGCCAAGACTCCCCCAATCGCATCTCCTCTGACCGCAACGGAACCATTGCCAATGGCGGAATCTCCTCCAATCCTATTGCCAACGGAGAAGCCGTCCGGATCGGTGGAGTAGATATTCAGCATGAGCTAGAAAAGCTGGAAGAAATGATTCTAGACAGCCCGCGTATTCTCAGTCGCACCATTGTTAATGAGGATCAGTTGCTAGATCAACTGGCACTGGTGCAAATTAATTTGCCAACGGCTTTTGAAGAGGCTAGAAAGTTGTTGCAGCACAAAGAGGAAGTGCTGTTAGAAGCCGAGCAATATGCCCAAGAAATTATCGAAACGGCAGAGCGGCGAGCTGCCCAAATTTTGGATGAGATGGGCTTAATTCGTCAGGCAGAGCTTGAAGTCAAGCAAATTCGTCAGCGCGTGCAGCAGGAATGTGAAGGAGCACAAGAGCAGGCGATGGCTGAAATTGAGCGGATGCGGCGGCAGGCTCAGCAAGAATTAGATGAGATGCGGCGACGGGCGATCGCCGAATGTGATGATGTACAAGCCGGGGCAGATGACTATGCCGATCGCGTGCTGCAAGAGTTAGAGCAACAGTTTAGTGAAATGTTGCGCGTGGTACGTAATGGGCGTCAGCAACTGACTGTCGAGTCCCCTAATCGGGTAGATTCCACCGCTCGCTCTGCCAGCGGACGGACGGGCGATCGCCCAAAAAAATAGCGATCGGTTGATCCCGTAGAGACGCGATTAATCGCGTCTCTACAAGCGTTAGGTTGAGATAGCGTTGCTGCTACCTTCTACATCGGGATATAGCAAAATTTTAAACGTGTCGGGTGTTGGAGCCACGGCGCGCTCTACGGCTGCGGCTAGTTCGCTAAGGGGATAGCGATCGCTCACCAAAGCCTTCACATCAATCCGCTGGTTAAATACAATATCGGCAGCCAGTGCCTGAACCCGATAGGACGAACTGTAGCTGCCCATCAAATCAATTTCTCGCCGATAAAGAATGTTGGGATTGATGGGAATTTCCATTTCATCTGGAAACTCTGCAAAGAACAGAATTTTGCCGCCTTTGCGGGTGCTTTCGAGCGCTTGAAAAAAGGCTTTTTCACTCGGAACCGCCAGGATGCTAGTGTCCACCCCCATGCCATTCGTGCTGCTCCCAATTTTAGCCAGCAGATCAGGATCACGCGCGTCGAAAGCCGCATCGGCTCCCAGAGTCAGCGCCCGTTCTAGCCGCGAGGGAATCAGGTCAGTGGCGATCGCCCGTGCTCCAAAATACTTCACCAACATCACAAACATCAGCCCAATCGGGCCTGCCCCCGTCACCAACACGGTTTGTCCCGGAGCCACCTGCGCCTTCTTTACGGCTTTTAGGCAGCAGTTCGTGGGTTCCACAAAGCTGGCCTGCTCAAAGGTAATGTTGTCAGGAATGATTAACAGCCCGCCATTGCGAACAATGTGCCCTGGCACCTTTACATAGTCAGCAAACCCGCCCCCACTCGGCGTAAACCCTGCCGTAGTCGTCACCGTTTTATAGACATCGCACATCGAAAAATTGTCGTTTAGACAATAGCCACAGTGCATGCAGGGAATATGATGCAATACCACCACTCGCTGCCCCACCTGCCAGCCCTTTACCTCAGCCCCTACTGCTGCAATCACCCCAGCCGTTTCATGCCCAAAAATTCGGGGTGGCTCGTATAGGGGATAGCGGATTTTCTTAATATCTGACTGGCACAAACCCACGACCTGCACCTGTACAAGCACCTCGTCGTCGGCTAGCTCTGGCACGGGCACGTCTTCATAGCTAAGCTGATTGACTCCTCGAAACACCTGCGCCTTCATAGGATCTTCTCTGAGTAAGGTCTAGTGTATCTTCCCAGTTCTGTTCCCGTTATGCTCTAATTTCTTTACAATCTCTGGTAGTGGTATTGATGTAAGGATTTTTTGATGGGCGGGCTTCGCCCATCAAAAAATCCTTACCAATTTAGGACTACCCAATCTCTAAACCATAGTGTAGAGATTGACTGATTACTCCATAAAGCTTATACATGTTCAGTAACTATGCGCTAGTCTTAATGAGTCCCCGTGTGTAATATAAGACATTCGGATATAAATGTCGGTGGGTTTCCCGTTTATGCAGGTGCTGGCCATGCAGGTTCATAATCCGTCGCCGTCAAAAAAAATTAAGCTGAAAAATTTTCTCACCGGGCAAGTTGCCCAAGCTATTACTGTGAGCGATCGGAATGCGTTACCAGACGCGATCGCCACTCTAGGCTTTCAAGGTTCGCGCCCTGTCTTGGTGATAGTGGGTGGTGCCAGCAATCTGGCTCCAGATGACTATACACGTCTAGAAAATCTATTTGTAGAATCTCTAGCTCCCTTGGCCGAAGAATTGGGAATGATTGTGGTAGATGGTGGTACCGATGTAGGCGTGATGCGGCTCATGGGTCGTGCTCGTGCCAAGTTAGGCGCAGCCTTTCCGCTGGTCGGTGTAACGCCTTTTCACAAGGCAAGAGTTCCCCAAAATCCAAATCCTCAGGCAAAGTCGCTGGAACCCAATCACACTCACTTCATTTTGGTACCTGGATTTGAATGGGGGGATGAATCTCCGTGGATTGCGGATGTTGCTACTGCGTTGTCGGGTAAGGCTCCATCCGTTACCATCTTGCTGAACGGTGGCAGTGCTTCTCTGAGCGATGTGCGCGCAAGCATTGCAGGTAGCCGCCCCGTTGTGGTGATTGCTGGCACAGGTCGGTTAGCTGATGAACTGGCAACAGCTATTCGCCATCCTGATGTAACAGTACGTCCAGAACTTTCGCCAGTAATTGAGACTGGGTTACGCAGTGTTGGTTTTGCTCTGTTTGACTTGTCCAAATCTAAAGCCCAGTTTCAAGTGGGGTTAAGGCAACACATGCTGAGTCGAAAAAGCCTAGTCTTATCGAAGGCTTAAACCGTTTAACCGAATGCTCAGAGCAGTCCGATGGTTTTGCAAAAGTGGGCTGCTCTCTCTATTCCTAACAGTCTTGGCAGTTGCTTGTTGCTATATCAACCCTTTGAAAGGCAGTACATTGGGTGTGATGCTATCAGGTAATCAACTATGGCAAGAGAAGACCTTGATACTGCTGAGGTAGCAACCTCAGCGGGGAACCGACGCGGCTCTCACAAAAAAACGCTGCCTTTGAGTGCCGAGGATAAGAGCCGATTCCGAAAATACGCCGCAACTATTGACTCTCTAAAAATTACTGATATTCAGCGAGAATTCCTGAAAAACCGCTGGTTTGACCAAGTGGACTGGATGAGCAATGAAGCCGCCAAGAACCGCAGGTGGTATGAGCTGCTGCGCTCAATTGTGATTATTGGTAGTGCCATAGTTCCGACGTTGGTTACATTTGGCACTTTGGCTCCTGCCTTCAGCAACATCAATTCTCAAAAAATATCCTTTGAGCCGTTCGGTGAAACTCCTGCCATACTTTTGTCCCGTGAAAATACCTCAGGTATCGAGAGGTTGGACACTATTTCAATCGCCTCGTCGCAATCTCAACTGGTAGCCCCAACGCCAACTAACCCATTGACGGGTGATCTAAGCTTTATCAACTCATCCCACATAGCATCAATTGCAGCGTTTATTCTGAGTCAGTTGGTGGCAATTTGTGCAGCAATCGACCAATTTTTTAAGTACGGCGATCGCTGGCGACACTACAGACGTAGCGTAGAGCTGCTCAAGAGCGATGGCTGGCAGTTTTTTCAATTAACGGGACCCTATGCAATCTATGCCAGAAAAGGTGGACACGAGGAAGCCTTTGCTCTATTTGCAAACCAGGTCGAAAGCATTATCCGCAGCGATGTGGAAGGCTACATTAACCAGATTGCTGCCCCCAAACAACTTAACTTAAGAGAGCAAGATGATGCCGATTCATCAACAACTTAACTCAAGAGATCAAGATAGTTCTGATTCGTTCTGAAGCCTTCTGAGGTTGCTAAGTAGATGGGCGTAATTAAATATAAAACCTTAAAAGTCTGCGCCGCCCGCTGCGCGGGCGGCGCAGACTTTTAGAATCTTGTTTTTATTTAGGTTGAACTACTTATAGCCATCGCCACGAAGGTTAGGACATGCCAGCGTCATTCCCGTGGAAACGGGAATCCATCCCCGCACCTGTCGAGCAGATGGATTCCCGCCTGCGCGGGAATGACAGGGAGGCGTCCTATTGATCATGGCTACCGCTATAGAAGCTTACCAGCAGCAAAAATGAGATTAAATTTAAAGGCGGTTTCCGGAAGGGCGATCGCTAACTATGCATAGGTTTAAAGAATTCCCCATCACGAATCAACTACCTAATTAGCCTGGAGGTAGTAGATCTCCGGCGTAAATCGTTTCCCGACGAAGCCGGGAAACGATTTACGCCCTCAAAAACGGCATTCATGCAGGAGATCTAGTGTGATTGATGTAGTGATTTTTGGGAGCGTAAGGATTGCCTGCGCTTCTAAAAAATCACTACGTAATGTAAAGCACAACTCATTTCTCCATACCACCAATGGAAGGATGGCAGTCGTGTTAAATCGTGGCTAGTCTGGGGGTAGTTCCAAAAAATATCCAGTAAGATAACCCATTATTTATGATGATTCGAACTTTTATCGCGCTTGGAGTACTACTAGCAGGCGTGTTTCCTCTAACAAATCTCCTGCCATTGGCTAACGTTCAACCGACCCTGGATATGAGCGTGTTCAGTAATTGGCACAACCTGTCGGTACAAGTGTTCCCGCAAGCTACACCCACTGCAACCCCCTCTCCTGATTGTGATCCGGTGAATAATCCTTCAGATTGTCAGTCGAGTTAGGAGTGTAACTTTCACGCGGTGAATTTTAGGGGTTGGATGGCGGTAATGGCTTGAATTTGGTTTGACAAAAGCTCCAGATACTCCTGATTGACTGCGTCTTAGCGTCGTTTGTTGGCCGAACTCTTGGCGCATCTCCTGTGGAGGAGACGGTTGGCGATGTTTCAAGATTGCCCGTGGGACTAATGTCTTTATGGGTATCTAGGTAATTGGCAGCTAACTCACACGCCTGGTTTAGTAGGGTATCTAATGTTTCGCTGCTAAAGTCTGCGGGCAGTTCCCATAGCCTTGCGGTGTAGTCGATACTGCTCGACACGAGTGTAATTGGCTGATGGGGATAGGCTGGGTTAGTAGGACTGAAACTAATACTTGAAACGCTTCTACGATGACCTTTAAGTGTTGTTAAGAGCTTGCCGTTAGTTAAGCTGAGTGGCCAGCGTGATTGGTTAGTGATTTTCCAAATTTTGATGGTGCGATCGCGACTTCCTGATGCCAGAAGTTGACCATCGGGGCTAAACGCTACTTTTAGAACTTCGTCCTGATGGGCTTCATCTTCGCTTTCTGAAAGAGTTTTGATCAGTGAGCCATCCAGCGTCCACAGTTTCACGGTATTGTCTGCCCCTGCCGAAGCTAGCATTGTACCGTTGGGGGAAAACTCCACACTATTAACCGCATCATTATGTCCCTGTAAGGTGGGAATTAGAGAGCCATCTTGAAGATTCCACAGTCGAATAGCGCCGTCTTTCCCAGCCGAGGCCAAAATCTTGCCATTGGGATGAAAACTCACGCTGGTTGCCCCTTTCGTATGCCCAGGTAGCGTTCTGATCAGGGAGCCGTCTATATTCCACAGTTTAATGGTGCCATCTTCTCCTGCCGATGCCAAGATCGGCTGCGTAGGACTAAACCGGATAGAGTTTATAGGCTGACCTGAGTGCCCGATCCACACGCGAATCGGAGATTGATTTTGCGTAACTTTGGCTGGACGTACACGGCTATTTTGACTAATCTGCCAGAGCTTAATGCTGCCATTTTCTCCAGTTGAGGCTAACAGCGGTTGGCCGGGTTCGGCGGGCTGTTTGGGATCAAAGCTGAGGCTCAGAATATCGCCCTTATGAGCGTTAAAGATTGGATATAGAAGGGTGTCGTCACGCTTCCGCCACACTCGGATCGTATCTTTGCCACCAGAAGCTACTAGCTCGCCCGCAGCATCAAAGCTAACGTCGTTGACTACGTAAGTGTGCGGCAGACTTCTTAAAGACCGACCAATCTGCCATAGCCTTACCTGGTTATCTTGACTGGCTGAGGCTAGTAAAAATCCAGGAGCAGCATTGGCAGACTTAGGCTGGACAACTTCAATATCTGACACCTCATCTTCATGCCCTTCAAGGCTATCGAGCAAGGTGCCGTCTTCCTTCGACCAGAGTTTGATCGTGTCATCCGCGCTGGCTGTAATGACGAGTTGATCATTGGGGCTAAATAGAACGCGACGAATTAGGCCTTGATGACCTCTGAGAACCATTGAGGTAGGTTCGTTATCCCAAGTATTGCCTTGGCGTGTCCAAAGTCGTACCGTTTCGTCATCACTGCCAGATGCAAGCACTCGACCGTCATGGCTAAACATGACTCGACGCACGGGTTTTTCATGGCCAGTCAGCGCTCTGATGAAATTCCCTTCTCGACTCCACAGGGTAACAATATTATCGAATCCAGCGGAAGCGATCGCCTGACCGTCGGGACTAAAGCTGACATCGATTACTGACGCACGGGTGCCATCTTTTAGAGGAGCTGGTGTTAAACGAACAGGTTGGCGAAAGTTGTCGGCGCTTGACCAAATCCTGACGATGCCGTCAAAACTGGCTGTTACGAGGCGATCGCCAGATGGGCTAAAACTAAATGCATAAACTGGCCTACCGTGCTGCAATGTGTGCGTTAAGCTCAGCGTCTTATTTTGTCCTGGGTCAACCGTCCACAGTTTGACGGTACCATCAGCCCCGGCTGAGGCCAAGGTGCGCCCACCGGGGCTAAAGCGGATACTAAAAATTCTGATGGGGGTAATTTGTTGCTGTTGGGTTGGGAGCGAGCCTTGATAGAGCAAATCAGTTTGTTTTAGGGTTGCTAGATCCCAAATTCGGATTGTGCCATCGTAGCTGGCAGAAGCAAGGGTTTGATTGTCAGGATTAAAGGCAAGACTGATAACATCTGCTTGATGCCCCACTAGCTGACCGATTTTTTTACCGTTGGTGTCCCATAAAATAACTGTTTTATCTTCACTAGCCGAAGCAATATATTTTTTATCGGGGCTAAAGCTAATGTTGTAAACTTTCGCTTGATGCCCGTGAGGGCCATCCAAACGATTATGTTCTTTGATGGTGTAAATTTCCTGCTGTAAAACCGTAATAGCTCTAGGTTGTAGTAGAGGATCTCGAAGTTTGACCCAAGGCATCTTCTGTAGTTCACGTCCAGCGTCAATACCGATGACTAAGGCATCTAGTCCTTGCTTTTTTTCTAAAGATGAAACTAAAGTACTTACCTGTTTTTGTTGAGATTCTAAAAATCCCCACGTTAGTGCAGTAAATCCAACCAATAGAGACCCCAATAAGAATAATCGCTGCACTTCAGCCTTGCGACTTGCATTAACATACTCCTGCTGGATTTCGGTTGGAACAGGTTCCTTAGTCTTGCCTTGAATCAGAATAGTTCGAGCTTTGAGAAAATCGACTGGATGCAAAAGATACGCTTCTTTACGTTTATGCATCTCCCACTCTAATGCCCGTCGTTGTAAGTTAGTGTGGCTTTTCACGTAGTCCAAGTCGGTTTTAATCGCAGCAAGAACCTTAAGAAATTCTTGCTCGAATTGATTGGGTGAATTAAAGTTAATCCAATTCAGCTTGCTCAGAGCGAGGGGAACTTGCTCACTGCTAAAATCTTTTTTCCACACCACTCCAATTAATCGTTTGTTGTTGGCGATCGCGTGATTAAGTTCGTCAAGGCAATACTTAGAACCTACAGATTCACCACTTAAAACCATCAAAAACGTATGGGCATTCTCGATACCTATATTGACCTCTTCGCGCCAAGGTGCGGCAACCGGAATATTTTCCCAGTCGATCCAAACATTTAACCCGCTTTGTTTGAGGGCATTGCAGAATTGTTCAACAAACTCTTGTTTGTTTTTGCGAGAGTAGGAGATGAAAACATCCAGTGGTGCTATGCTTTGATTCTCATTGGCGACATTGCTCTGTTCAAGATATTGAGTTTGGAGTGGCGTGAGCTGATTTTTCCAGTGTGGGTTTTTCTCAAGCCACATTTTGACAACTCTCAAGTCATTCCCTTCAATCAATAGCTCTTTTTTATAATCTTCTTGTTCCCACTGCTTTGCTTTTTTAAGAAAGCGTCCATTCGTATGTACGTTGACAATATTATGAGCAACGTCTTGAACAGTGACAGTCAATAGATTGCCCGTAGAGGTGTCGGAGTTAATAGAACACCGATAAGCAGTTTCGTCGAATAGTAGATTGGAGATTAGATCCTCAGGCAGTTCCTCTTTGTCAATAACGATTAAAGGTTTTTTGAACTCGACTGCTAAGTTTAGTTCTGCCCGATTTCTAGAAGACTCAACCGAGTCTTTGCTCAATATAAAAACAAAAACATCTGCTCCCTTAATGCCTGCTTCAATACAGTGCCAGACAGCAGGATCGTCGGGGCTATTGCCCTCTGGCAAATCGTCTAAATCAATCCAAGGATCTCGGCCAAGTTTACGAATTTCTTGATCTAATCGTTTAACAAAAGAAATATTATTTCGGGAATAACAAATGAATATATTGTTTTCTCGTAAGCTGTAGATAAATGATTGCATAAGGGCCTATAAGTAGATGGGCATAATTAAATATAAAACCTTAAAAGTCTGCGCCGCCCGCGCAGCGGGCGGCGCAGACTTTTAGAATCTTGTTTTTATTTAGGTTGAACTACTTAGACGTAAGACCGAGTTTTTATGAAGCTGCATTTAATCAAGCAGTTGAAAAAATGAAACAAGATTAAACGGAGGAAGTGTCAAGTGTGGTCGTAATGTATCATGCTCGTTAAAGCAATCTCTTAGAGGATGTTTTTAAAGTCCCGTCGCTGGTATAAAAACGGTATCGATCCCCCTATATCCCCCTTGAAAAAGGGGGACTTTGAATCCAGTTCCCCCTTTTTCAAGGGGGGCTAGGGGGGATCACTATGTACCTAAAATCACAACCGATCACTTTTA
>Ga0105046_10004363_pt1 | contig 22515 bp, 21 predicted proteins | sample MAT03_FD_78385 | JGI IMG/M metagenome (GOLD analysis project Ga0105046, IMG submission 78385) | Freshwater microbial communities from Lake Fryxell liftoff mats and glacier meltwater in Antarctica - MAT-03 (megahit assembly) | ecosystem: Environmental > Aquatic > Freshwater > Ice > Liftoff...
CACGTCCTCCAAAGGCGGACACGTTAGGCGGTTGAAAACCCCTAAAGCGGTTGGAAAGTAATTTTGTCGCTAAATAAATAGTTTTCGATTCTGTAAATGGTAAGCTGCGTTAAACTCCGAGATGGCTGCCTGGATGCACGGGTTTTGGAGGCTTGGGGCATATTTGCTTGCACTTACTCCGCAAAATTAAGAACCAATTTGTTAAACTTCAATTGATTATCACTTTTTCAGCAGGCCCTATTTAGACAACAATTTACAATTTTATTTTAGCATTATTTTTACACAAAACAACTTGATCGTACTGCTGTCAAGGTTGCCTTTTCGAATTTATAATTTTGCTGCTGCCCTTTTTAACCGGTCAGAGATGGCTTTACCCAAACCTTTTTCTGGAATTTGAGCCGCAACAATGACTTTAACTTGTAAGCTATCAAGCACATGCAATGCGCTAAAAAGAGTTTGAGCAGCCTCTTTCATATTGCCGGTAGCAGACAATAAAATTTGTTTTTCTTTTGATAAGAGTTCCGAATATTGATCGAAACCCAGAAAAGCGATTTCATCCGATTTGTATTTCTTTAAAACCTCAGAAACAGGCTGAATTAAAAGTCGCTTTTGGGGCGCATAATGACTCAGCATACTTCCTGGAACTACCTCTTTTCCATCGTTTTTGGGTTGAGCCAATGCTGCAAAAGTCAATAACTCTTCTTCTGATATTCCACCCTGACGAAGTATTTTTATGCGATCGTTGTCGATTATCTGCACAATGGTTGACTCCAGACCAACATTGCATGGTCCTCCATCCAAAATATATGAAATTTTATTTCCCAAACCTTTTTCCACATGTTCGGCCAAGGAAGGAGAAAGACCGCCAAAAGGATTTGCACTTGGGGCAACCAATGGAAAATCAAGCACTTGAAGGAGCTTAAGGGTCAAAGGATGATTTGGAATTCGAATGGCCACAAACTGAGAACCATTTGTGACCAGGTTTGAAATGGCATTGGATTTAGGAAGCAATATGGTTAGTGGCCCGGGACTAAATGCTTCAAAAAGTTGTTTAGCCAAAGCAGGAAGTTCAACCACCAAAGGCAGAATGGCTTCAATTCCAGCCACATGTACAATCAAAGGATCGGTCAAAGGGCGATTCTTGACCTCAAAAATTTTGAGAATGGCTTTTTCAGAAAAGGCGTTTCCGGCAAGCCCATAAACCGTTTCGGTAGGAATAGAAACCACATCTTCAATGCACAAAAGAGACGCTGCTTTTTTTATATCCTGACCTATTTCAGCCATAATTATTCCAGTTCAAATTCTTGGCCCCAAGTCGGTATGGTTACATTTTGGTAACCACTCCAATTGAGCGTTTTCTTAAAATCTTCCATCACATCCTCTTCTCCATGAACCAGAAACAGATTTTTCATAGGCCCATCTTGTTGTTGATCTACAAATCGCATCAATCCTTTCAAATCGGCATGACCAGAAAAAATATCTGTTTTTTCTATTCTGGCTTTCACTTCAACTTGTCTGCCTTTCAAAACAACTTTTTCTGCACCTGTCATCAACTTGTTTCCAACTGTGCCTTCGGCAGAAAATCCAATCATGAAAATGGTGCAATATGGATTTTCCAAGTTCTTAAGTACATGATTTTCAATTCTCCCACCATGAATCATGCCTGAAGAAGAAATAATTATGCAGGGCTCATAATAATTAGAAATGGCTTTGCTTCCTTCCAGATCCGGAACATAAGTCAGGTTTTCAAAATTGAAAAGGCCATCACTTTCTTTATAAAAATCCTGCGCTTCTTTGTTCAGATGTCCTCTGTATTTTTCATAAATCTGAGAGCTTTTTAAGGCCATCGGGCTATCTGTAAAAACACGAATGCCAGGAAATTTTTTGCTAAATTCCAGCTTGTTAAGCGTGTATAGCAAAGATTGAGTCCGGCCAACACTGAAAGAAGGAATGATGAGACGACCAGGAATATCTACCAATGTAGATTGTACAATTTTGCACAATACATTCTCGGCGGTATCGGTGGTTTCGTGCGTGCGGTTTCCATATGTAGATTCGCAAACCAAATAGTCAACCTTTGGAAACGGCTGTGGATCTTTAAGTAAGGGATAATCGAATCGCCCCAAATCGCCTGAAAAGCCCACTTTAGTCCACTTTCCATCTTCTCTGCCTTCAATCAAAATGCTGGCAGCACCAAGCAAATGGCCTGTTGTGTAGAAGGTTATATACAAATTTTCATGCACCTTAAATCTTCGCTCAAAACCTATGGCTACAAAGCGCTCCATCGATTCCCTCACATGTGCATCCAGATAAAGGTCGGCAGTGAGTTTATTCATGGTTTTGGGATTGATTTTCTTTCCCTTTCCATGAATGGCATTGAGTTTAATTTTATTGATTCTGGCAGAATCCTGCATCAATAATCCTGCAAGTTCTATAGTCGGCTGGGTTGCAAGTATCTGACCCTCATAGCCTTCTTTGATCAGATTTGGAATATTTCCTGAATGGTCAACATGGGCATGGGTAAGAATAACCAGATTTAGTTCGGTAACTTCAAATGGGAATACGAAGCCATTTTCTTTTTTGAAATCTGGATTTTCGTACTCAGTTCTTTCTTTTTCAAAATCAAGACCACAGTCGATGAGAATTTTGTAATCCTGGTCAAGGGTTAGCAAAAACATACTTCCTGTGACTTGTCTGGCGGCACCCCAAAAACTTAACTTCATGTAAAAGGCTTCTTAGAAACGGGGTGCAATTTTACAGAAAAGATAGGGTTTTTTGTGAAAAAGGTATTTTGATTGCTTATCGATCGGGATCGATTGATTGGAAATAGAACCTTTCAGATGTTGGAAATTGAATGCTGTCTAAAGAAATGAAATTAAGCTTCTAAACATTTTTGAATTGCACCAAATTTCGATTTATTTTAGAGCTGACTAAACCATTGAATCCATCGAAACGCCTGTTGAAATCTGTCGAAGTATGGCAAGAGAACACTGCTTAGAACTGGAAATTGAAATCATTTAAACCCCACAATGTCAACCGTATGGGCCATTTTTCCATCAAACTTCTTGGTAAGATCTTTTAAATTAATCACCCGGTGATAACCTTAAAAACCGGCTATCAACCATGGCTTTGTAGCTTGCTTTATATTCATCATTCAGGAAGCTTTTGTCTATTAGGTTCATCCATTGGGTTTTGCTATTTTCCATCTTTCGAAAAATATTATCCTGCTGTTTTACATCCAACTTCACTGTATTAAATGCTGCAATAAAATCTGATCGTTTAATTTTTTTCTTTTTGCCGTTGAGGGTAAGTGCCATGTCTTCATCATCTTTTAGATTGACCAATGCGGTGGCCACCAAGTCATAAGCCCCAGACAGCACCATGCCCAAACCGGGTTGGCGGATCAGTGAAAAGTTCTTCAAATGCATATCTGCATTGCCAGTTAAAAAGGAGAATAGCAAGACTTCAAAAAAATTGACCAAATCCAATCCTGGTGTGGCAGAGTATTTTTGAATGGCTTTAGCTATTTGCTCGTAGCTGCCTCGGTATTTATCCTCGGTTAACCTTTCCGTTAACTGGCACATATCTTCCATGGCCAACTTTTCTTTTTTAAAACGATCTATCCTTTGGGTGATATAAGCCAGATTGCCAGACTGTAATCGAATTAAACTGTGTGGTACAACCTTGATTTTTGCAAGACTTGCCAAATGCATCGTTAAATCTTCTACCTCAGGTAAATGCGGATAGTTGAGGGTTTGAGGTTTTAAAATATAGCCACCCCATAAGCCTACAATCGTGAACCTTTTTGTAGTTTTATCCTCTCCTCTGGCAAGCTCGAGTGAAAGTTTTGGCTGAACACCAGTTATTGAACTATGTGTTTTAATCACTTCGGCAGCCAGACTCTCTAATTGTTCTTCGGAAAAGGACAAATTGGGAGGTAGAGGTTGACCAAAGATTTTCCTGCTGCATGTAGCATGAAAATCTTTTTCACCAGGCGCCAATGGCATATAACAATACAAGCATTTTTCTGTCATTTGCCTTCTTTATTAACTGGGATTACACTTATAGCGCCAATGCAATCTTTGCAACAGACCATCAACAATGCCATCCGGTCTCGAGGGTTAATTTTCCAGTTTTTTTCCGCAATGTCCAACAACCAGCCTTCAGGTATCAATCCATCAAAAAAGGCAAACATCACTTTATCGTGAAAAGTTGCCTCCTGTAAGGGCAAGGTCAGACTAATTGCCTGGGGAGTTTCAGACTTCAGGTATGCCTCATCATATTCAAAATGATAACCGTTTTCATCCTGGGTGAACCAGCCTGCGGTTTTATCATGCATTTTTATTTCTGCTTTTCGCATGGCTAGGATTTATTTTGCTTTATTTCAGCCGGGCCAACTTCATGGCCAAACAACTTAAGCACCTGGTTTACTTTGTCTAATCTCAAGGTTTCTTTGCCCTGTTCCAATTCTCTTACAAATCTCAAGCCCACACCAGCTTTTTCAGCTAGCTCTGGTTGCGTAAGCTTCACTGCATTTCTTTTGGATTTTACAAATTCACTTATTTTCATATTTTATACCCGTTGGGGTGCAAATATAAGTATTTCAAGCATAATTATACCACATCGGGTATAATTATGAATATTTCAACAACTTTATACCCAATCGGGTATAGTTAAGATTTTCAATCTCTAGCGTTAAATTTTCAAATTCGGAGGTCAGCAACCTCCGAATCGGCAATTGTGACAATTGGGTGGCAATAAATCCTTTAAAATCAGGATATTGCAAAAAAAAGAGACGAAAGTTCCGGAAGGTGCGCCCGTCCAAACCTTTTATTTCCTTGCAATGTTGGGCCTTGGTATTGAATTTATTGGCCGAAGCGGGCAAAACTTTCTGGTCATTATCCATATTCTATTTTGAAGTGACTTGCTGCTCACTTTCCGATACAGAACTTCGAGAATATGCTCCCCAAAACATCCTCAATTGTAATTTCCCCTGTGATGCTCCCCAAATGAAAAAGGGCTTCACGAATGTCTGTGGCAAGTAAATCACCAGTCAGACCATCTGAAATGGCGATTTCAACCTGAAGCAAAGATTCCAAAGTTGCCTTTAACGCCTGATAGTGCCGGAGGTTTGTAATCAAAGAGGTTTCAGCTTGCAACATTTGTTGGTTCACAGAGCGGCTCACAATTTCAGATTTCAAGGCATCAAGTCCCTGACCGAGTTTTGCTGAAAGTAAGAAATCATTATCCCTTTTTTCAGCAATCAAATCAGCCTTGGTTTTGATTTTCAAATAGGGCAATCCCTTTTGAATGATCTCTTTTTCAATGTCCAAAACTTCATTTTCATTTGAATCTGGTGCCTGTAGAAGCAGGGCAAAAGAAGCTTTGTCCAGCTGCTCCCTCGTTTTGGCAATGCCAATATTCTCTACAAAATCCTCCGTTTTCCTCAGCCCTGCCGTATCTACAAACCGAAACGAAATCCCCTCAATGATCAGCATATCCTCAATCACATCCCTGGTGGTGCCTGCAATATGTGAAACAATCGCCTTTTCCTCTTCCAACAATGCATTCAATAAGGTGGACTTTCCGGCATTTGGAGGGCCGACAATCACAATGGGAATGCCATTTTTTACGGCCTGACCTGTTGAAAAAGAAAGCAATAACTTCCTGATATGCTGTATGATACCATCAACCAACTGATTTAATTTGGTCCGATCTGCAAACTCTACATCCTCTTCACTGAAGTCTAATTCCAGTTCAATCAGCGCTGTAAAGTCTATCAAATCCTGCCGCAAGGCATGAATTTCTTTGCTCAATCCACCCTTTAGTTGATGCAAAGCGGTTCTATGGGCGGCTTCAGATTCAGAAGCAATCAAGTCTGCAACCGCTTCTGCCTGAGCCAAATCCATCTTTCGGTTTAAAAATGCCCTTTGGGTAAATTCGCCCGGAAGTGCCAATCGGCAACCCGCAGAAAGGCAAACTTTGATCACCTCCTGAACAATGTACTGCGATCCGTGCAAACTGATCTCGACCACATCTTCACCCGTAAAAGATTTTGGACCCGAAAATTTAATCAACAAAGCCTCATCCAATTGTTGTTCCCCGTTGAAAATCCGGGCTACAAATGCCTGATGGCTTGGCCTTTTATCAATATTTGATTTGGGTGCAATCTGCGCTATGACGGAAAAAGCTTTTGGACCAGAAATCCGTAAAACCGCCAAAGCGCCTATTCCTGAGGGGGTTGCAAGAGCTATTATGGTGTCATCCCAATGATTCATGATTAGAAATGATTGTTTGGTATCAAGAATTATTGGCTGGATCAGATTAAAAAATATTCAATAAAAATGCTTGTTTATAAATCCAAATGAATCCAATTGTGGATTTTTGAAATTATGAAATTGGATAGTCGTATTGTTTCTAAGCAAATAACTCGACCTGGTTATTCCATCACTTCAGCAGAGATTCCTGCATTGCAAATCTGGTTTCGCATGCTTGCCATCTTCTCCCATTCTCCAGTTTTGACTGTACACTTGCCTTTGAAATGAATTATGGTGGCGCATTGTTCTGCTTGTTCAGGATTGTGTCCACACACTTCGCAAAGGGTCATTATAACATGATCGAAAGTATTGAAATCGTCATTGAAAACGACTAGCTTATATAGTGTTACCTCAACCGTGAGGAGATCCACATCTTCTTCGATGTCAAATTGAGTTGCCATTGTGACGCAAAAATAAATCCATTTTTCCCTTTCACCATCACTTTTCTGTAAATAGCCGCAAATTTGTCTATGAGTCCATTTCTTGGGGTTGCCCTCATTTTTATATACTTCTCCGTGTTACTTACCGTTTCTTGGTTTACGGCAAAAGGCGAGCAAGGAACGAGTGCATTTTTTACCGCCAATCGGTCTTCTAAGTGGTATCTGGTTGCTTTTGGGATGATTGGCACTTCACTTTCTGGCGTAACTTTTATTTCGGTACCAGGTATGGTGAAGGCCAGCCATTTTCATTATTTACAAATGGTTTTTGGCTATCTGATTGGCTACTTTGTAATAGCCAATCTGCTGATGCCCATGTACTACAGGCTCAACCTGGTTTCTATTTACACCTATCTGGAGCATCGGTTTGGATATTGGGCCTATAAAACGGGTGCAGGATTTTTCCTTCTTTCTCGTTTGGTGGGCTCTGCCGCTCGCTTTTATCTGGTTCTCAGTGTTTTGCATTTTTCAATATTTGAGCCATTTGGCATTCCTTTTTGGGTTTCGGTTGGATTGGGTCTGATGCTGATTTGGGTTTATACCTACAAAGGCGGCATGAAAACGATTATCATCACGGATACTTTGCAAACTTTTTGTATGCTGGCGGGTGTTATTGCTTCCATCATCTATGTTACTGGCGAGCTTGGACTTAGCTTGAGTCAATTGCCTTCTTTTGTTTACAATGATCCCATTTCTGAAGTTTGGTCTTTTGACGTTTCCCAAAAATCTTTCTGGTTGAAACAAGTGCTGGCTGGAGCATTTATCGCCATCACAATGACTGGGCTCGACCAGGATATGATGCAGAAAAATCTAACCTGCAAGAGCCTTGGCGATGCCAAAAAGAACATGTTCTGGTTCAGTGCTACTTTGCTTGTGGTCAATATCTTATTTTTAATTCTGGGTTTGCTTTTATACAGCTATGCTGCCCAACTTCAATTGGCAATGCCTGAAAAATCCGACCAGCTTTTCCCAATGATTGCATTGCAACATTTTCCGGTTTGGTTGGCCCTGATGTTTTTAATGGGCATCATCGCTGCAACGTATGCAAGTACAGACTCTGCCCTCACTGCCCTTACGACCTCATTCTGTTTCGATTTTTTAAATTTTAGTACCCTCGGCGAAGAAAAAAGAAAGTCCAAAAAGCTTTTTGTCCATTTGGGTATGTCAGCAATGATTTGGGTGCTGGTTCTGGTGTTTTATAAATTCAATCAAGGCAGTCTTATTGTTACCGTCTTTGAACTTGCCGGATACACGTATGGACCGTTGCTGGGACTTTACTTCACTGGTTTGCTCACAAAGATAAAGCCATTAGACAATTGGATTCCAATCATTTGTATTGTTTCACCCATCATTTCTTATATTTTGAAAACGAATAGCAAGCTCCTTTTTAATGGATATGAAATCGGATTTGAGGTTTTGATTCTCAATGGTCTCATCGCGATTGCATTGCTTTATTTCTCTTCATTTTTCAGAAAAGAATATTCGCCCAAGTCAGGAATTGGTTAAAAACTTACCTGATACATTTTTTCTTCGCTTCTAGGCACAAAGTCTGATTTGCAAACCGTTTCCTTCACTTCCTGAAATTTAACGGTTTACCCTATGTTCCGATTTTACTACATATTAATTTTTGCTTTCATAAGCACTTTGCCTGAAAGCAGCGCTCAGATCGAAGAGGCTTTCCCTCTTTCAACAGTTAGCTACAAAGTTGTACAGGACGATCCTAAAGATTTGAATCATCTTTGGATTCACATTCAGCCACTTACGGTTGATGCACTTCAAATGAATACCGTCATTGGCACTGGCTTGGACATTACTTATGTTCCTTTTCCAAAGTTAGAATTGAAGGGTGGAATTAGGGGAAATTTGATCGATGCCTTTGATCTTCAACGTGCTTCGGCAAATCGAAATGCTTCAATAAAGACCCAGGAAAGTAAAAGAGAACAAGGGTCTATGATCCTAACCAATTCGTTCTCAAGATTTTTTACAACAGAACTTGGCGGAACATACGCCCTTTCGGACAAACTTTTGGATGGAACTACAAAAATCATTCTCGCAGATCAAGCCATTCCAGACAAAACAGCTATGGTAGAAAAGATTGAAATAAATGCCAAAATCAGGCAAATTCTTGGGGCCAGGTTGGGTGTAAACTCAATGGCCAGTACGGTTGCTGTGCAGCAAGCAATTGAAGATCAATCCTTATCATTAAAAGGCGATCAAGGAACAATACTGAACAGCAAAGGAACTTTGTCTTCAAATGGTTTTAAAACCGACATCAACAACAACTTGCTGTTTTCCAACTTTTCATCTACTGGTTTTTACCTTGGGGCATCGCTGCAAAGGATTAAGAACGTATCTATAAAAACGGAAAGGCAGGGTATTCTTTCTGACAACAAGATCATTACTTATTATGCTGATCTATTTATAAATCCGTGGACAAAACTGGAAGACATTCAAGCCAGAAATGTTGGCAAAACCGGATCTGAGACTTTCGATGTATCGCCCATTAAATTAAATAAAATTGGTGGCAGAGCAGGATTTGAATTGCGCTACAATCAAGCTTCCTTAATTTCCATAGGGGCTGAAATAGGTTACCGGCCTGCAATTTCAAGTCAAGGGATGTACGCTATGCTTAAACTTAGCTTTCCAACCTTTTCGTTTGGTTCATCACATCAAAAGGTGGCTACCAATGTGGGCAGCAACCAAAGTTTATCTCAATAAAAATTTTTGTGTGGTAGGTTACCTTTCTACTTTCTAAAAGAATAAAGGAACAGATACACAGATTTATTCATACACCTGTAAATACATTAAAATGGCCTTTCAATGAAGGGCCTTTTTTTTTGGACTTACTTGTTGATTATCAGTTTCTTTCTGGAAATTAACCCCAAATGGCTTACGGCCTCTGCCCAGTATATTCCATTGCCAAGCTGACCTATTTCAATGTTGGTTTGGCCTGCATCTAAACTAAATTCTCTTACCAGTTTTCCGTTTGTTGAAAATAATCTTAAAGTTTTCAGGCTTTTTTCTGAACGTAAATTCAAGATATCAACGACCGGGTTTGGGTAAGGCGTGTATTCAAATTCTGCTTTTGTGCTCATCAGCGGTCTGTTGCTTGTTAAGAAGTTTTTCTGAATCGAAGTACGCAACAAGCTGCCATTCGGATTATAAGCCAGCGTAACAATTGGAGCCTTACTCTCGTTGGCCCAAAGTAGCAATTGCTGTGTATAAACTGGATCTACATCAATTGGAAAAGGATTCCATACGGGTGGCCCACCAAAAATGGAGGATCTAATTTCTGCCTTAAATGTCAGTATTAGGATTTGGATATTTCTTAAACAATTGAAATTGCCTCCTGTAAATTGGGCTTCTCCAAATCCATCAATTTTACTTGTGTCAACTATGTCTGCGATAATTCTAACGCTATCAACTACTGCTCTTATTGGACCAATGGCAATGGTGGTGTCATACCTGAAAGTTAATTGACTTGATGTTTTTTCAATCAGATTCATTCCTATTGTTGCCGGGAATTTTAAAACAGGGATTCTTTTTTTAAACCGAAGCGGGGCAAAGGCGAACGGAAGTCTGATAGGCAGGCCTGCTGTGGTAAATACAGTTCCTCTCAGATATAAACCGGATGCATCTTTTTCATAAAAAACATATCCGCCTCCAGAAATTGAAACAAGATTTGAACTGTCAATTGTGGATGCAAAAGGAGTTGAAGCCGGATTTACATAATATGTTGTATCGTCGCCTCCGGTTGCAGTGGAGTTAAGTAAATTATAGGTTTGATTTGCGCCACCGGCAGGCGTTGGTCCTTGCAGGTTTACATTGGCATCAATAACAACGTCTCCCTGACTTGCAATATCAGCAAGAGTTAATGAAATTTGGGCCTTGCTAGTTAGAATGACAAAAAGCCCAATCGCAGAAAGTAATATTTTTTTCATAAAAAGAATTCAGATTTGGGGGGTAAAAGTAAGCACAAAGGTGTTTAAAAACATCAAAAATATATTTGAGAAATGACAAAAGGCAACAACACAATACAAGGTCAACTGGTTGATATACATTTAAGAAGAATTTATCCAGCTGCCATTTCATTCAAAAATGGTTTCATTTCTGAGGTCGAAGAGTTAAATTCTGCACCCAACATATTTATTATGCCAGGCATGGTAGATGCCCATGTCCACATAGAAAGCAGCATGTTGGCGCCTTCTGAATTTGCCCCTTTGGCCTTGGCTCAGGGTACGTTAGCCACTGTTTCGGATCCGCATGAAATTGCAAATGTTCTAGGTGCTGATGGTGTGCGATGGATGGCAGAAAATGGAGACAATGCACCTGTGTATTTTCATTTTGGTGCGCCATCTTGCGTGCCAGCTACAATTTTTGAAACTGCGGGTGCGGAACTGGATGTAAAAGCCATTCAAGAACTTTTAGAAGAAGGAACCTGTTATTATCTGGCAGAAATGATGAACTGGCCCGGGGTTATTTTTGATGATCTCATGGTAAAAGCCAAAATTGACATTGCAAAATCTCTGGGCGTTCCTGTAGATGGACATGCGCCTGGGCTTCGAGGCGATCAGGCAAAAAAATATTTTGCGGCAGGCATAGAAACAGACCACGAATGTTTTACGCTGGAAGAAGCATTGGAAAAAGCAGCATTGGGCGTTAAGATTTTGATCAGAGAGGGGAGTGCGGCACGCAACTTTGAAGCACTGATTGAAACGATCAAATACCATCCCGATCAAGTGATGTTTTGCTCTGACGACAAGCATCCTGATGACTTGATTCTTGGCCATATCAATCAATCGGTGGCAAGAGCTTTGGCAAAAGGTTTTGATTTTTTTGATGTCATCCGTGCGGCCACCATCAATCCTGTTTCGCACTATGGCTTACCCATCGGATTGCTTCAAACAGGCCATCCTGCTGATTTTATTGTGGTTAAATCTTTGGAAACAATGGAAGTTCTGCAATCCTGGCGGAGGGGCAATATGGTTTTTGAAAAGGGAAATTTTAATTGGGTGCCAGAACCCATAGAAGGAACTCCAAATCTATTTGAAGCGCATTATCCTGAAGAGAACCAATACCGGATCAAATCCAAAAGCAGTGGGCAGACGAGGGTTCGTGTAATTCATGCCATTGAAGGGCAACTGATAACCAAGGAAAAAATTGAGGTTCTTCAGGTTCTGGATGGAAGCATTCAGCCCAATCCGGAAAGAGACATTCTTACGCTTTCGGTGGTGAACCGATATCGGGAAGCACAGCCATGCAATGCTTTCATTTCAGGATTTGGATTGAAAAATGCGGCAATAGCCAGTTCTGTTGCACATGATTCGCACAATGTAGTGGCCGTTGGCACAGATCCGAAATGGATAAAACAGGCGGTGGATGCGATAATGAAAGCGGGCGGTGGAATTTCTATTGCTTCTGCTGAGGGCGTTGAGGTTTTGCCCTTGCCCATCGCAGGTTTGATGTCTGACAAAGATGGAATCTGGGTGGCAAAGCAATATGAAAAGCTCACCCAACTGGCCAGAAACCAAGGTTCTACACCACGAGCAGCCTTTATGTTGTTGTCCTTTATGGCGTTGCTGGTGATTCCCGAACTGAAGCTAAGCGATTTGGGCTTGTTCGATGGTTTGAAGTTTGGTTTTGTAGAGGTAGAGGCTGAGTAGGGAAAAGTAGCTTACTGCGCTTTCAAATTTCTTACCAAGGCCGCTCTTTTTAGTTTCATAGTAATCGATCGCAACTTGAATATCTTGAAGGACGTCATCCTCCAAAAAAAACAGTTCAACTCATTTTATGTTGGGTGGTTTAGCTTTTTTCGGGCTTCTTTCCAAGGCACAAGACTGGATGGGATGGAAGCCGCTATTTTTTTGCGCACTATGGCCTGATGCGCCTCTGATATATCTACCCCTTCAGCTATTTCTATGCCTAAATGCTGAATAAGCTCCATAATAAAACGAAACTTTGCATCAGAAACTCTTAGAACGATTTCTTTCATAGGAGGGACGTTTATCCATTTGAAAACAAAATTGTGTAAATATTTTCAGGTTTTTAAAGCCCATCTTTTTCGTTCTTTTCTTTTACCAACTCCTGGTAAAGTGTCGGCTGAGTTACCTCCAGCCTCAGCCAAAATCTATAAAAAATACCGATCCCATTGCTCTACTTGCGTGTGGTCGGAGCAGCTCCCTTCGCCATTGTTTATGCAGCTATCGGCAAATGGGCATTCTGAGGGCAAACACTTGCAAAGAAGGAGTGGTTCGTATGAATTGCCTTCAAATATAGTGAGCATGCACGCAGCTTCCTGACGCAACAGGGTCAGCCAACTGTCGTATCCAGTTCCAGAGTTATATCCCAAGGCATTGCAGCATCGTAATTATATGCCTCAAACAATTGTCGAAAACTGTTGCAAAGTACTTTGATTTCATCCTCCTGCCAAAGACTGGAAGGCGGGAAAAAGTCAATCTCGCACCATCCCAGCAGCCACCGAAGCCTGTGCCGCATTTTGAAAACGGTTTGTATTGCTTTGGATCAAATCGTTCATTGGTTGTTCGTAGAGCATGAGATTCGGTTGTTTTAGGATGCAAATAAAGCAACGAAATTGATTTCTATTTGGTTAAAAGTGATCAAGCATTGAACGGTTTTGGGCAATAACCATTCACTCGAAAGTTGTGCTTGTGTCTTGAAGTATATAAAGGAAATCAACAAAAAAATAGACTGCCTATCAATAAAATGTTATATTACAAATCCAAAAAGAACTGGATACGGTTTGCATGTGCTGGCGTTTCCAAAATCGAGGATCCATTTTTGGGTACAAACATTTCCTCATCTCAAACATTTAGAATGCAATCATCAAAGCAAATCATCATCAATTACCTCAGAAACATCTTAGAAACAAGGCTGGAGGTAATACTCAAAGCAATGGAAGAAGCCCAGCTGGCGGCCAATCAGGAAGAAAAAAGTTCGGCTGGAGATAAATTTGAAACGGGTCGGTCTATGAGTCAAAACCTAAGAGACCTCAATGCCCGCCAATTTACGGAAGCCAAGCAGGCACTAATCGCTTTTGATAAATCGACTCAAAATCTGGATTATAAAGCAGGCGAGTCTGGGGCATTGATCAAAACTTCAGAAAATCTTTATTTTTTAGGACCCGGTTTGGGCAAAGTTTCTGTTCCGGGTGGGGGCGATGTAATTTCCCTTTCACCCATTGCGCCATTGGGCAAGCTTTTTTTAGGCAAAAAGAAAGGCCAATCCATAGAGTTTCAGAAAAGGAAAATAGAAATTCTCGAAATCCAGTAACTTAATAGATATGCATGCATCTCTGCAAATGGAGATGCATTGCTTTTGCTGATTCAGAAATAGGACATTATTTCCCTTTGGCTCCCAAAACGGTTAATACTGTGTAGATTAAGATCCGGAAGTCCATGCCAAGGGACATATTTTCAATATAAATGATATCGAATTTTAGTCTTCTCACCATCTCTTCCACATTCTCTGCATAGCCATATTTTACCTGTCCCAGGGAAGTGATGCCGGGTCTTACCCTGTTTAGATGGCGGTAGTGAGGCGCAATCTCCATTATCTTTTCTATGAAAAACTGACGCTCCGGTCTTGGCCCAACCAAGGCCATTTCTCCTACCAAAACATTAAAAAACTGCGGAAATTCATCAATTCTGGTTTTGCGCATAAACCTTCCCCAAGGCGTTATTCTTGGATCGTGGGTGGATGAGAGTGCAGGCCCAAGTTTTTCGGCATCCGTAGCCATGCTTCGGAATTTGATGATCTTAAATGTAATCCCATTTTTCCCAATCCGTTCCTGAAAGAAAAGCATAGGGCCTTTTGAGGTAAATTTTGTGATGATGCCAACCGTGATCAGAAACGGAGCGCCCAGAACGAGCACACATGTAGAAATGCCAATGTCCATTGCCCGCTTCACGACTTGCTGCCAAACGGGCATCAGATCTTGCCGTATTTCAATTAAAGGCGTGCCAAACACATGCTGCACCCGAACCAATCCCAGCAAGATTTGATATATATCCGGCAGAATGCTGATGATCAATTTTTTGCCTTCTGTGATGTTTAATATTTCTTCTATGTGCTGATGGTCAGTTGCCTCAATTGCCAGAATGACTTGCTCTATTTCATACTTTTCTATCAAAGCATCCATCTTTTGGTAGTGGCCAAGGTCGGGCAAAAGAGTCTTACTTTCCATCTTTTCCGATTTCATCCCGAGGTGGACAAAACCCTTAAAATTCAAACCCAAATGCTGGCTGTTGTTCACAATGTCCCTATAAATATCCCAAGCTGCCGGTCCATTTCCCACAATGAGGGTAGGGAAGTTTATGGTTTGATTCTGGATCAGTTTCTTTACGATTGTTAAATACCAAACCTTAATAAAACCACTAAAAATGAGGTGGATAAAGAAGTAAAGCCCCGTTGTTTTATAAAATTTTTGGTAGCCCTTCGTGCCATCATCATCCAAAATGAGAATCAGAAAAATAACAACAACGCCAAAGATTACCGAGGAGGAGAGGTAGTAGAGTTCCTTGATTCTGGACTTTCGAAAATAGTCTTTGTAAAAGCCCCAGAAGGCATAAACCAGGACCCAGAAAACCGAAATTGCAACGGAGCTGTAAAACAAGGAAAAGAATTTGCCGGGTTTTAGTTCGCCGGAAATCTGATGGCGATACCAATAAAAAAATAGCCAGGCCAGCACCGCAGATAAAATATCAGTGGCGATGTAGGCAGTTTTTACCGCTCTTTTGTCTATTGTCATTCTGGGAAATTAATTAAGCGGAGGTTGTCTATCGATAAACTGTTGCCAATGCCAGCCTGGCTGGAAGTCCTCAAAAAGAACCTGTATTTCAATTTTCTCTCAGGTCGGAAATCGCCAACTTCATCGGTGAGATTTACATACATTTTGGTCCAGTTGTCATTTGGTTTTAAAATCAGGTCGTAGGATGTTTGGATTTGTCCGCTTGCTTTTCGGCCTATAATGCCAACTTCAATGTTGCAGGTGGCTTTGTAATCAAATTCTAGATAAACAGGCATGCCGCTTTCGTTTAATGACACCCAAATGTTGTTTGAATACTCAATGATGTCATCGGCAGTTGTCGCTTTTAGAATGGCATATCTGTTGCCAAAAGCAGCAATAGGATCGGATGGAATATGGCTTGCAATTTGGAGCGGAATATTGCCAAAACGACCCATGCTGAAGCCAGAGTCGCTTTTTTCAAAATCCTGATAATAGACAAATGGCTTTTTCAAACTGGAATCGTACCTGAATTTTGGATAAACTTTTGCGACCTTGCCTTTTTCCAACACCTTGGTTTCTGTGTATGATTTATAAAATGGATAGTAAATGCGATTGGCAGAAATGCCATCCGCATAAACACCGGCAAGAATAGAAATTTTTGCATTGCCTTCAGCCAGTGCAGGTATCGGATTTGTAGGAATTGAGTAAACCCCAATTTGTTGTCCGTTTACAAATATCCAGGCGTCTGTTATTTTATGGGTATTGAAGCCCGTTTTTTCATCCGTTTCAAACGAAAAGCTATCCAATTGAATGTAAGCGGGTATTTTGATGGGTGGATTCACGATGTCACAGCTTGAAATCAAAATGGTACAAACCAAAACAAATGTGATTTTGAGGATGATGAAAAAATGGCAGTTACCACAATTTGTCCAAGGAGAATGAACTGATCGCATCGCCTGATTTCTTAATTTTTCGGTAATTATACTCCTGTTTTTCAATCTATTGTGTTAGTACAAACAATGCATTGCGTTTAACATGAACTGCAAAATTGAGCAAATATTTGAATGAGCGACTAACTTGCCCACAATTATGCATCTGGAAGATAATTTTAGGCATCAAGGTTTGCGTAGAAATCTTGTTTTGGAGTTGGAGAAGAAGGGCATCAAAGATCTACGGATATTGGAGGCAATAGGAAAAATTCCACGTCATGTTTTTTTCGAGAACGCCCTTGTAAGTCATGCTTACCAGGACAAAGCGTTTCCGATCGGGGAGGGGCAAACCATTTCTCAACCATTCACTGTTGCCCGCCAAACGGAGCTTTTGGAGGTCAAGAAAGGGCATAAGGTTTTGGAAATCGGCACCGGTTCTGGCTACCAATGTTCTGTTTTGATGGAGCTTGGCGCCTTGGTCTATACCATTGAATACCAGCCAAAATTGTTTCAACGGACCAAGAAGATTTTGCCTTTAATGGGCTATAGACCCAATTTTTTTCTTGGCGATGGAAGCAAAGGTTTGGCTCAATTTGGCCCTTTTGATAGAATCATAGTTACCGCAGGAGCCCCTGCCATTCCTCAGCCGCTTATCGATCAGTTGAAGGTCAATGGCATTTTGGTTATACCAAGTGGTGATAGCCAAAAGCAAGAGATGTACAAGATATCAAAATCTGAAAATGGAGATTTGAAAGAAGAGCGTTTTGGAGATTTTTCTTTCGTTCCACTAAAAGGTAGTTTGGGTTGGTCCTGATTGATTAATATTGCGGGCTTTCTAATTAATACAACTATCAAAATTCAAATTAATCCAGATTATTACAAGTGGAGCAGTTTTGCGGTCTCTGGCATTTTGGGGATTACGGGTTCTTTACTTTTGTACTTTAATTCCCATGTCTGGTATGCATCATTGGTAAAACCTTATGTTTCTTTACCCTTGATGGTGTTGGCCCCTTTCCATATTTTTAGTTTGATAATGGCGGGCCTGGGTGCACAAATCGTAATGGGCAATGTTTCGGGCAATCCTGGAGTGAAACCCGCACGGCGGCTTTATAGCATTTGGTTATCGTTGCATGCCACTTGGATTTTATTTTTTGCAGGTTTTCATTTTCCTGTTTTAAGTTTTGGCGTTGCCCTCATTCAATGGGCCATTTCAGTATTATGTATTCAAAATTTTTATAATGTAGATCCAAAGGCAGGCCGCAGGGTGACCTTCTTTTTTGCACTCGCTTGTTATTGGTTGTATATGAATGGGGCCATTCTTTCTTATAATAATTTATAGCACCAGACGCATTGCAATTCAATACACAACTTTGTGAACCAGCCAGATGGCTGAAGACAACATAAAGGCCCAGAAGATTGAAGCGATCAGCATAAACCTAAAAATTCGTGCTTTATCTTCCCCAAATGAAACGGCAAGGAGCGTGCCTACAATTGGACTGAACACGATTGGTGTCAAAAATGCCAAACCCTTTATTCCGTATTTGACCCAAAATCTAACAACCTTTCGGTTTCGGGGTGAGAACAACTTTCTGTCATGTCTAAAAGTGGTAAACCACCAATCTCTTGCCACCGTTCCGCCATAGGCAAAGGCAAGCACAGAAGTCATCATGCCCAGGGTGGTTAAGAGTGCGGTTTCAACAATACTTAGTCCTGCATAAATTCCGGTGAACGGTCCAATCACGAACTTGAACATGCTTACCAGAACAACAGTACAGTATTTAAAAATTAACTCACCCATTCAAATCTCAGGATTGGCTGTCAAGTTTGTATTTCTTTTTCAAATTGGCCAGAAAACATTGCATTTTGCCTGTTCTTTTTTTTGAAAGAACACCATCGGATTGATGAAATTACTGACTGTCAAACATCTACTTTCGATATCTGCTTTTCTTTTCAATTCATTTTTTATAAGTGTTTCAGGTTTCCTGTATGCCCAGCCCCAGGTAGATTCTTCTGCTATCAAAACCGAAGCTTTGCGGCTTGGCATCAACACCTTTTCTGTAGGAACAGTTTCTGATTGGCGAAAAAACATTTCCAATAGACAAAAGTTGAACGCACAATTGGGCCAATACAGCATTTACAACAAAGCACTTCCCAGCAATAGATTTATAATAAACAACTTATGGACTTCTTTTGGACACAGCTATAGACTTTCAAAAAATTGGATCCTGGAAAACGATGCCACTCAATATTCTTATTTTGCAAATAGCACACGGCTTGCCCAGTTTCTTTCTCAAGTAAAATATATGGCCTGGCAAACAGAAAAGTCGGGTTTTAGCCTGACCGGAGGAGCAGGTTTGGTAAACGATAAACGACTGAACAACAACAACTCGGGAATTAAACTATCCGCATCGGGCGATTTCTATTCCCAAATTTTAGATTCTTCTTTGGTTTTAAGAATGTATGGCGATGTGTCCAACACCAACATCAGCCCAAGGACGAATAGCCGCATTGCCGGAATAAGTTCCATTTCAAAGGAATTTGTTTCTGGCGGCTTGCTTTCTGGCGAAATTGGATACTTCAAAAGCAGAGTCGAAGACTATTTGAGCGCTGACATTCAGTCCATTATCAGCGACACTGTGTATGCAAAGGCAAGGTTTAGGTATGAAATTCTAAGGAATTTGGTTTTTACTTCAGAAGGCCAGTATATAAAACCAAATCGAGCCTTTTTTTATAGAAATACGGAATCAAAACTGGAAACCAGAAATGTTCTTTTTGTGCAAGATGAATACCAAAGCAGAAACTCGATTCGTTACAATGGTACCCGCCTGAAGGTCAATTTTTCGTTCGATGCACAGCAAAGAAAGCGAGACTATAATGTGTTGAATAGAACCGAGAAAACTTCCATTTCTTATGCCCAGGATTTACTTACGTACAGGCAAAGGCTTGAACTCGAAAAGATCAAAGACATTGAAGAACAGACGTTTACATACACTGGCGATGCACGCTGGAAAATCTCAAAGCATCATTTGATAAAAATGAATTATGTAGCCCAGTTGCTTCGTGTGGATACCAAATCAGACCTTAACAACCAGGATAGGGATGAGATTTTGTATGTCAACGAAGTTGCGCATGAATGGAGTCTGCGCCAAAATTTCAAGCTGATCAACAAGTTTTCCGGCAGTTTGCGTCATCTCATATTTATAGAAGCAAGCCAGAGTTCTGAAAATTTTAAAGATCGAATTATACGCTGGGAGCCAGGCTTTCGCTGGTCTCATGGCAAATTGAATTGGAACGCTCAAATGGGCATATGGGCGACCTATCAAGTTAGGGATTTTGATGGTCAGCAAGATAAAAACCGCTCCAACAGGGTCTTGATTTTGGCCCATCAACTCGACTATCGGATCAGCTCAAGGACGAAGATATTGGCAGATTTTTTAAGAAGAGAGAATCGCCTGAGCCAATTGAATTGGAGTAATTTTTCTGAAAGTCCAATTGACACGGTTACCATTTATGACATCTCAATCAAATCACAATATTCACAAATTCAGACAGATAACCGCGAACTTTCCTTCCAGCTTGGCTATCGGGCATATTGGCAAGTACGAAAATCGAAGGCCAGTCTTTCAGATCCTTCAGTTGGTTCCAGGTTGATTTATCTCAAATCTTTCATTGTTCAGCAAGGTCCGCAATTGCGGTTTTTATGGACAAAGAATGAGCGCTTTCGGTTCATGGCTGAGTTTTGGCTGCAGCTTTCTTCACAATATTTTCAATACAAGCGAACAGAAAGTATTTTTCTGGGAAACAGCTATTCATTAGATCAACTCAATACTAGAGATGAACGATTTCAGCCCTATTTTACCATTCAGGGCCTTTGGTATTTGAGAAAAAGAGGATAGGAGCAAAGGCGCTTTTCCAGCCAAAAGATTGTATTCAAAATGCCTTGTTCTTTTATGCAAAACACTTTCTATCATCATATTTGCCAATCAATTGCTTAGAGGCAAATCCTTTTCTCTGGGCATAAATTTATGAAATGACAGAAAGATGTTTAATCCAAAATCTGCACCCGGAAAATTTAGTTTGTTGTAGTACAGCTGATTAGAAACGCCCGTAAAAACGGAGCCAAGCAAATGTCCTTTCTCCCAGAATTCATAATGCACCCTAAGGCCAATTTCCTGACGCGGCCTTAAATAGCCAAATTCAAATGCTTGGGTTAAATTTCCCCAGGCTTCAATTCTAACCGGTGCATTCGGCAAAATATCAATGCCCATGCCATATAAAAAGTAGGTCTCTCGGTTTGTGTTTAGATAAAGCGATCCGATCCCTGTTCTAAGCTTAAAATTGGGATGATTCATCAGGTTGAACCAGGTCGTAAATTCTCTTGATTTAAAATTACCGGTGTTGTCAAACAAGAAAAATTGCTTGTAATCAAAAGAAAACCAGCCCAAATGAAGACGTACTTGAGGCTGAATTTTGGTGAAATTTCTAAATCCGATTGTGCCTGCAAAATTGCCCTCAAGTGCAAAAAGTCTATTTTCAAATTGGTTTCGTTTATAAAGCCTGGTTTCCTCTTTGGCCAGAAGTTCAATGCCTTTTCCAATTCCAATAAAGATATAAACCAGGCCTTCTAGTGCAGCACCGCAGCCCTCTAAATCGCCACATCCGCTAAGGTCTGAGCTGCCAGAAGTGTAGTTGCTTGAGCCGCCAGATCTTCCGCTTGACTCGCTACCTGAACTAGACTTTCTGGTTGAATTTTGAAGTGCGGATTTGTTGAGGTCCCTTACGTTTTGCGCAAAGCAAATGCTGGAAAGCAGGAGTAGAATTCCTGTTAAAAATCTCGATTTAACTTCCACTGAAACAACATTATGAAACACACTCAATTGCAGCCACGAGCAAAAATATAGATATTTATTGAATTGTGGATGTAAGTCCGAAACCCATAAAAGGAATTCAATTTCAAAACGATTTGATTTAAACCAACTGCCTTGTTAGCGAATAACTAAAGACCAATCGCTTCCAAACAGATTTGTTAATCAAATTTAATTGATGGCACTAATGGCCACCGCCCTGCACTTTTTCGAAGGATACGCTTTGCTTATTTAAAATGCCAGAAACAGTCCAGGCATAAAAAGCGAGGTATAAAAAGCAAGCCACGCCCACCAAATAGCTCCATTGAATGCCCAAGAGATGCTCATCAGCAACTACGCCTTGAAAAAGACTTACAAAACCGCCTCCCATAATCATCATAATGAGGTAGTTGGATCCTTCCGATGTGTGCTTTCCTAGTCCAGAAATGGCAAGTGTGAAAATACATGGCCAAAGCGTGGAGCAAAACAAGCCAACTGAAATAAAAGCATAAACCGAAACCATCCCACTGGAAAGCATGCCAATAAAAAGCGCCGCAATGCCAGCAAAAGAGAACAGCAAAAGTTGTTTCGCAGGATTTCCGTGGCTAAGAAAGTCCAGAAGAATCAAAACTAAAATTACACCAGCGTACGGATAGAAAGGGGTTATGTCATGATTTGCTAGCCAGTTCACAAATAGAAAAAAGCCAAAAGCCAGATATGGAACCAAAACGCCCAAAAGCTTTTTTGTAGAGGCATTGTTTACAAAAGCACCAACGGAAGAGGTAAGTCGACCTATCATCAAACTAGCCCAAAATAAAGACACAAATGGTGCACAGTGGCTTTCATCAAAACTTAATTTTTTGATCATGAATTCCGATAAATTTCCAGCTGTAGAAACTTCCACACCCACATAAAGGAAAATAGCAATCATGCCTAAAATGAGCTGTGGATAATGCAATGCGCTTTTTCTGACAACCACATTCGCGGTGTTGTTTTCGTCTTCGTGGCTTGATTCGATCTTATTGGGCACGGATGAAAATTTGATTACCGCAGCCACGACCACAAACGCAGCGGATAAAATCAGGTATGGAATCTGAACACTTTTTATATCAGCAACGCCAGCCTCACCAGGATTTAGACGTCCAAAAATGGCAATGCTCACCAGCAATGGGCCTATTGTAGTACCTACATTGTTGATCCCACCAGCAAAACTCAGTCTTTGCGAACCCGTTGCCGGATCTC
>Ga0105046_10004364_pt1 | contig 22508 bp, 23 predicted proteins | sample MAT03_FD_78385 | JGI IMG/M metagenome (GOLD analysis project Ga0105046, IMG submission 78385) | Freshwater microbial communities from Lake Fryxell liftoff mats and glacier meltwater in Antarctica - MAT-03 (megahit assembly) | ecosystem: Environmental > Aquatic > Freshwater > Ice > Liftoff...
AGGTTCTTCAACCGCGAGCTGAGCTGGCTTGCCTTCAACTGGCGTGTTCTGGACGAAGCCGCGAACCCTGCCGTGCCACTGCTGGAGCGGTTGCGGTTTTTGTCGATTTCGGCCGCGAACCTCGATGAGTTCTATACCGTGCGCGTGGCGGGCCTGCGGGCGCTGGCGCGCAGCGGGAATGCGAGCCTGTCAGAGGATGGCCGCGCCCCGGCGGAGCAATTGTCGCTGATCCATGCGGATGCGCGTCGCCTGATGCAGGTGCAGCAGGCGACGCTGAACCGGCTGAAGAAAGAGATGGAGGCGGCGGATATCTCGATCCTCACGCGCTCCAAGTTGACGGCGCGGGATCAAAAGCATCTGGCCGAGCACTTTCTGACCAAGGTGTTTCCAGTGCTGTCGCCATTGGCAATTGACCCGGCGCACCCCTTTCCGTTCATCCCCAACACCGGCTTTTCCTTGGCGCTGCAGCTGGAACGGCCGACCGACCACCGCACACTGAAGGCGCTGTTGCCGATTCCGCAGCAGATATCGCGCTTTGTGCCGCTGCCCGGCAAACCGGGGGAGCATCGCTTCCTGCCACTGGAAGACGTCCTGATCTTGCACCTTGACATGCTGTTCCCCGGCTACACCGATATGGGTCACTGCATGTTCCGCGTACTGCGCGACAGCGACCTCGAGGTTGAGGATGAGGCCGAAGACCTGGTGCGTGAGTTCGAGACCGCGCTGAAGCGGCGGCGGCGGGGCGAGGTGATCCGGCTGAAGCTGTCGGCCGGGGCGCCCGAAGAGTTGCGCGCACTGATCATGCAGGAACTGGGTGTCACCGCAGACGAGGTGGTGGAAATTCGCGGGCTGCTAGGCCTTGCGGACCTGAAAGAGCTGGTGCTGTCGGGCCGACCTGACCTGCTTTGGCCGTCCTTCCAGCCGCGGGTACCGGAACGGGTGGAAGACCACGACGGCGACATGTTCGCGGCGATCCGGCAAAAGGATATGTTGCTGCATCACCCTTACGAAACCTTCGATATGGTCATCCGCTTTCTGGAACAGGCGGCAAACGACCCCGATGTGCTGGCGATCAAGCAGACGCTGTATCGTACCTCGTGGGACAGCCCCATCGTATCGGCGCTGTGCGAGGCGGCGGAGGCGGGGAAGTCGGTGACAGCGCTGGTCGAGCTGAAGGCGCGTTTCGACGAAGCGGCCAACATCCGCCAGTCGCGCAGGCTGGAGCGGGCGGGCGCGCATGTCGTGTATGGCTTCATTCACTACAAGACGCATGCCAAGATCAGCACTGTGGTGCGGCGTGAGGGCGATGCCCTCGTGACCTATACCCATTACGGCACCGGCAATTACCACCCGATCACGGCCCGGATCTACACCGACCTGTCGTTCTTTACCTGCGATGCAGCCCTTGGTCGGGATGCCACCAAGGTGTTCAACTACCTGTCGGGATATGTGCAACCCGAAGGGCTGGAAAACCTGGCAATCTCGCCGATCTCGCTCAAGCCCCGGCTTTTATCGCTTATTGCGGCAGAGGCGGATCACGCCCGTGCGGGTCGGCCGGCCGAGATCTGGGGCAAGGTGAACAGCCTGATCGAGCCCGACATCATCGACGCGTTTTATGCGGCCAGCAACGCGGGGGTGAAGATCAACCTCGTCATCCGCGGCATCTGCGGCCTGCGGCCCGGGGTAAAGGGGCTGAGCGAGAATATCCGCGTCAAATCCATCGTCGGGCGATTTCTTGAACATTCTCGGATCGTCTGTTTCGGCAACGGGCAGGGCTTGCCGTCCAAGGACGCGCGGGTGTTTCTGTCCTCGGCCGACTGGATGGGGCGGAACCTGACGCGGCGGGTCGAAACTTTGGTCGAGGCGCTGAACCCCACAGTCAAGAACCAGATCATGGGACAGATTCTGGCGGCAAACCTTGCGGATGAGGCGCAGAGCTGGGTTCTGAGCCCGGATGGCAGCTACCACCGTGACCTTGCGTCGGCGGACGGACGGCTGTTCAACTGCCACCGCTTTTTCATGGAGAACCCTTCGCTGTCAGGCCGTGGCACTGCAGGGGCCAAGGACGTGCCGCGCCTGGCCGCCCTTCGCGACGGCTCGCCCTCCCCTGCCTGAGCGGTTGACCCGCCCCCCGCCGGCCTGCAACTGTGCCGCGATAGGAATGGGGATTCTTTATGTTGGGCGAAAGTGGTGGCAGTGAAACAAACGTCTGCGAAGAGGACTGGGGTCCGTTCGGGCGCCCGTTGTTTGATGACCCCTCTGCCCGCGCGCTCAGCCGCGTTGGGGTGATCGACGTCGGATCCAACTCGGTCCGGATGGTGGTGTTCGATGGCGCAGCGCGCTCTCCCGCCTATTTCTTCAATGAAAAGGTGATGTGCGGCCTGGGCAAGGGACTGGCAGAAACCGGGCTTTTGAATCCGCAAGGGCGTGTCCGGGCGCTGTCGGCGCTGCGACGTTTTGCGTTGCTGGCCAAGGGGATGGGGGTTGCGCCCTTGACTGTCGTTGCCACCGCCGCCACGCGCGAGGCAGCCGACGGCCCCGCCTTTCAGGCCGAGGTTCTGCGCGAGACCGGCCTCAGGCTGCATGTCGTGGACGGCGACGAAGAGGCGCGCCTGTCCGCACAAGGCGTGCTTTTAGGCTGGCCCGGGGCGAAGGGGGTCGTCTGCGATATCGGCGGCAACTCGATGGAGCTGGCGCGGATAGGCGAAGGCCGGGTGACCCGCCGCGTCTCGACCCCGCTCGGTCCGTTCCGGCTGCAGCTGATCGAAGGCGGACCGGAGGCGCGGCGCAGCCATATCGGCTCGGCGCTGAAGCAGGCGCAGGCCGAGATGAACTCGACGGGCGAGCGGATATACCTTGTGGGCGGCTCGTGGCGGGTGATTGCAAAGCTGGATATGGAACGGCGGAACTATCCGCTGACCGTGCTGCACGAATACCGCATGACGCCGCGCGGGTTGCTCGATACGCTGGACTGGCTGGCGGTTTCGGATCTTTCGGCGCTTCGTGGGCGTACCGGCACCTCGTCCGAGCGGATGGAGCTGGTGCCGCTGGCCTGCGAGGTGCTGCGCGAGCTGATCAACATGCTGGACCCGTCCGAGATCGACGTTTCCGCCTACGGGATCCGCGAAGGGCTTTTGTACGAGCAGATGTCCGAGACACTGCGCAGCCGCGATCCGCTGATCGAGGCGGCGCGGATGTCGGAACTGACGCAGGCGCGGATGCCGGGGTTTGGCAAGAAGCTGTATGAATTCTTAACGCCACTGTTTCGCGAGGCCCCGCCGGAACGCCAGCGGCTGATCAAAGCCGCGTGCCTCTTGCATGACACCACCTGGCGCGCGCACCCCGATTACCGGGCCGAGGCCTGTTTTGACAATGCAACGCGGGCGAACCTGGGCGGGCTGGACCATACCGGCCGGGTGTTCCTCGGGCTGGCGCTGTTGCACCGATACAAGAACTCGCGCTCCGGCTCGCGGCTGGAGCCGCTGTTCCGCCTGCTGACCGAGGATGAGGTCCGCGATGCAGAGGTGCTGGGCAAGGCGATGCGGTTCGGTGCGATGTTTTCGGTGGCCGACCCTGCCTCGGCCGGGGAGCTGCGCTGGAGCGAGAAGCGCAAACTCCTGGAGCTGGTGCTGACAGAGGCGGGCCGCGGCCTTTTTGGCGAAGTGGCGCAGGCCCGGTTCCAGTCGCTCGCCGTTGCGATGCGAGCGCAGACCAAGATCACGATCGAAGCGGCGTGAGGCTGATACTCGATCACCTGGCCATATCAGCGGCGACCTTGGAAGAGGGCGTTGAGGCGGTTGAAGCAGCGCTTGGCGTGGCGCTGGCAGGGGGCGGGCAGCATCCGCACATGGCCACGCATAACCGGCTGCTCGGCCTTGGGGATGTCTATGTGGAGGTGATTGCAAGCGACCCCGCTGCACCCCGGCCTGGCTGGCCACGGTGGTTCGATCTCGACGGCTTCACAGGGGTGCCACGGCTCACGAACTGGGTTGCGCGCTGCAAAGACCTTGACGCCGCACTTGCCCTCGCCCCTGCCGGGACCGGCACGCCTACGGTCCTGCAACGTGGTGATTTCAGGTGGCGCATGGCCGTGCCCGCCGATGGCAGGCTGCCGTTTGGCGGCGCCTACCCTGCGTTGATCGAATGGGAAGGCGCCTTGCATCCCACGCAGCGTCTGCCCGATGCGGGCGTCCGCCTGACCCGGTTCGAAATTGCCCACCCCGAGGCTGCAAGCCTGCGCCAGGCATTGGCCGCGCTGACTCCTGATCCCCGGCTGGTGATCGTGGACGGTGCCGCAGCGATGCGCGCCAGCTTCACCACGCCGCATGGTCCGCGCACTCTGGGCTGACCCGTCCATTCCCCCCTGACAATCCGGATGCTGCAGGCTATCTTGCGTATATGTCGATCTGGACTGGTATCGCTGAGGCCCTCGCCTCCCTCGCCCGCGGCGAGGGGCTGTCCGCGGTTTTCGACCGGCTCCGCAGCCCGCGCGAGAAATCCGTGGGCTTCACCATCGCCGTGATCGCCCTTGGCGCCAAGATGGCCAAGGCAGATGGCGCAGTCACGCGTGACGAGGTCGCGGCCTTTCGCCGTATCTTCTCCTTGCCGCCCGAGGAAGAGGCGAACGCAGCCCGCGTCTTCAACCTCGCGCGGCAGGATGTTGCGGGGTTCGACGCTTATGCCCGCAAGATCGCGGCCCTGTTCCGTGCTGACGCGGATGCGCCGCTTTGCGCCGATGACCGCAACATCCTGATCGACCTGATCGAGGGGCTGTTCCATATCGCGATGGCCGATGGCAGCTATCATCCGAAGGAGGATGAATTCCTAACCCACGTCGGTACCATATTCGGCATCGACGAGCGCTGCTTTCGTGCCATTCGCGCGCGCTTTGTCGAGGGCGCGCCGCGCGATCCACATGACGTGCTCGGCATCGCCCCCGGTGCGACGCTGGAGGCGGCCCGCGCCGCCTGGAAACAGGCCGTGCGGGACACCCACCCCGACCAGATGCTGGCCCGTGGCATCCCGCCCGAGGCGTTGAAGCTGGCCGAGAGGCGGCTGATTGCCATCAACGCCGCCTGGGAAGACATCCGCACCCGGCGCGCGGCCTGAGTTGGACCGACCCCGCCCCCTGCGCATCGCGACCTACAATGTCGAGTGGTTCAACCTTCTGTTCGACGACGAGGGGCACCTGCAGCGCGACAAGGCGCGGTCCGCCCGCCATCAGATCACCCGGGCCGGGCAGATTGCGGCACTCGGTGCGGTGTTCCGCGCGCTGGACGCGGACGGCGTGATGGTGATCGAGGCACCCGATACCAACGCGCAGCGCTCCACCGTGCGGGCGCTGGAAACCTTCGCCGCTGCCTTTGGCTTACGCTCGCGACGGGCGGTGATCGGATTTGCGTCGGGCACTGAACAAGAGATCGCGTTCCTTTTTGACCCCGACCGCCTTGCCGCCCGCCACGCGCCGCAAGCCAGCGACCGGGTGCCGCGGTTTGACACGAGCTTCGTTACCGGCCTCGGTCGGGAAGGCACGCCTGACAAGGTTCGGTTTGACAAACCGCCTCTGGAGCTGGCGGTTTCGCTCCCCGGCGGGATGGACCTGCGTCTCATCGGCGTGCATGCAAAGTCGAAGGCCGCCCACCACGCCCGCAACCCGCGCCAAGAGGCGCACATCGCCCGGGAAAACCGCCGAAAGCAGCTTGGCCAGTGCCTGTGGCTGCGCGCCTGTGTGGTCGAGCATCTGACCCGGGGAGACAGCGTAATCGTGCTGGGGGATTTCAACGATGGCCCCGGGTTGGACAGTTTCGAGCAAGCCTTTGGACGCTCGGGGGTCGAGATCGTGATGGCGCCAACGGCAGCGCCACGTCTGCGCCTGACAGAGCCGCATGCCGCCGCAGCCATCGCCACCCCGGGCACGGTTCCTGCCGCTACCGCCCGCTTCTGGCTGGACCCGCAGAAGCGCTATTTCGACGCGCTGGTGGATTTCGTCATGCTCTCCCCCGGTCTCGCGGCGCAGGGGGCAGCGTGGCGGATCTGGCATCCGCTGAACGATCCGGCAATCGCGCTCGATACCGGCCTCGCGCAAGCCCTGCTCACCGCCTCCGATCATTTCCCGGTTTCGGTCGATCTGCCGATCGTGAATTGAAATGGCGTCCGGACGTCTCCATATTGGACACATGAACCGCTTCGCGCTCCTCCTCTGCCTTGCCCTTCCTGTGCCAGCCCTGGCAGAGGATGCGCCCGCACCGCCGAAGGATGAAGGCTTCAGCCTGATGGAAGAAGGCGCAAAGCTCCTTTTCCGTGGATTGATGCAGGAAATGGAGCCTGCCCTTGATGGCATGGGCGACGCGGTCAAACAGATCGAGCCGCGGATACGCGAACTTGTCGCACTGATCGACGATATCCGCAACTACGAGGCCCCCCGGATGCTGGAGAACGGCGACATCCTCATCCCCCGCCGGAAGGTGACCCCGCCGCTCGTCCCGCCCCTGCCCGGCCCCGCCCAGCCCGGCCCCGCCCAGCCCGGCCCAAATGGCGAGATCGAGCTTTAAGCGGCGCGCATGCCGCAAAGGCGCCGCCTTCTATTCATCTATTCGTAAATATCCCGGGGTCCGGGGCAGCGCCCCGGGGCTGCAGCAAGGTGCCGATCCTCCGGACAAATCACCCCATCAAACGCCGCGCGAGCAGGGTCTGGCGCTCAATCACCCTCGGCAGATCTAGCGTGAGCATCTGCCCGTCCCCCACCACCTGCCGCCCCTCGACAAAGAGGTGCCGCACCTTTTGCGGGCCCGCCAGAAGCAAGGCCACCGGGTCCCAGGCGCCTGCAGCCTCTATCCCCGAGAGATCCCAGATCGCAACATCTGCCCGCTTGCCCGGCGCGAGCACGCCGCAATCGTCACGCCCCAGCACTTCGGCACCGCCGCGGGTCGCAATTTCCAGCGCCTCACGCGCGGACATGGCGTCGGCACCGTTCGCGACCCGTTGCAGCAGCATCGCCATCCGCGCCTCGGCCACCAGATTGCCGATGTCATTTGAGGCCGACCCATCGACCCCAAGCCCAACCCGGACGCCGCTGTCCCGCATCGCCCGAACCGGGGCAATGCCCGACCCGAGACGACAATTCGAACAAGGGCAATGCGAAATACCGGTTCGGCTTTGCCTAAAAAGTTCAATTTCCGAACTATTCAACTTCACGCAATGCGCATGCCAGACGTCGGGGCCCGTCCAGCCCAGGTCTTCGGCATACTGCCCGGGACGACAGCCGAACGTCGCCTCGGAATAGGCAATGTCCTCGGAATTCTCCGCCAGATGGGTGTGCAGCATCACGCGCTTGTCGCGGGCCAGGATCGCGGCGTCCCGCATCAACTCCCGGCTGACGGAGAACGGCGAGCACGGCGCAATCCCCACGCGGCACATCGACCCTTCGGATTGGTCATGGAAGGTGTCAATCACGCGGATGCAATCCTTCAGGATCGCAGCCTCCGTCTCCACCAGACTGTCGGGGGGCAGCCCGCCTGCAGTTTCCCCGATGCTCATCGCGCCGCGGGTAGGGTGAAAGCGCAGACCCACCTCTGCCGCGGCGGCAATCGTGTCATCAAGCCGCGCTCCGTTAGGGTAAAGGTAGAGGTGGTCAGACGTCAGACTGCAGCCCGACAGCGCCAGTTCTGCCAGCCCCACCTGCGCCGAGGAGAACATCTCCTGCGGCCCGAAGCGCGCCCAGATCGGGTAAAGCCGCTGCAGCCAGCCAAAGAGCAGCGCGTCCTGCGCCCCGGGCACTGCCCGCGTCAGCGTCTGAAAAAGGTGATGGTGCGTGTTCACAAGGCCCGGCGTGACCAGACAGCCCGAAGCCTCGACCACGAGGCCGGAAGTCTGCAGCCCGTGTCCCAGAGCCGCAATCTGCCCCCCGCAGAACAGGACATCGGCGCTGCGCAATTCGCGGCGCGCGTCATCCATGGTGGCAATCGTATCGGCATTGCGGATCAGGATTTCGGACATGGACTTCCCTTTCATACCACCCCCTTCGGTGGATCGGGAAAGCCTGCGCGACAGAAGGGGTGAAGGACTCGCGCTCAACCAGACCATAGCGGCCCCAAATCGGCCTTCCAAGCTTCTTTGCTCAGGGGTTCAGCAGCGCCAGCGCTGCGGCGTGAATGTCGGTATTGGCGGCAGCCAGCACCTGCCCGCCCTCGGTGCAAAGATCGCCCTGCCAGTCGGTCACCAGGCCGCCCGCCGCCGTGATCACCGCGATCGGGGCCTGCACGTCATAGGCTTGCAGCCCTGCCTCGATCACCAGATCCACATGGCCCGCAGCCAGAAGTGCATAGCCGTAGCAATCCATGCCATAGCGCACGAGGCGCACCCGGTCTGCCACTCGGCGAAAGGCCGCATGTTCGGATGGCGTGCCGATTTCAGGAAAGGTGGAAAGCAGGACCGCCTCGTCCACTGGACGCGCAGCGCGGGTGCGTAGCGGGTGGCTGCCCATCGGCCCGGTGGTTTCCGCGCGGCCAAAGCCGCCCTCGAACCGCTCGCCGATAAAGGGCTGATCGATGATCCCCCAAATCGGGCCGTGCGTATCGCGGACAGAGATCAGTACCCCCCAGGTCGGCGTGCCCGACAGATAGCCGCGGGTTCCGTCGATGGGGTCGAGCACCCAGGTGAGGCCGCTGGTCCCTGCGATTGCGCCGTATTCCTCGCCCAGAATGCCATCCTGCGGACGCCGAACTGCGAGGATCGCCCGCATCTCGCGCTCGGCAAGACGGTCGGCGACGGTGACAGGGTCAAAGCGGTCGGTGTCCTTGGTCTCGGCCGAAAGGTCGCGGCGGCGGAAATGCAGAAGCGTCGCGGCCCGGGCAGCTTCGGCCAGCGCGAGACCGGTGTCCCGCAGATCACGTCGGGTCTGGTCATCGACAGGGGTCAAGAACGGGCTCGCCTTCCATCAGGCTGTCGCGGAGATGCAACGGCTCCGCTTGCGGCTATCCACCACAAGCGGGGCCGTCAAGTCGCCGCAGGTCAGGCAGCGTCCGAAAGGACCCGTGCGAGATCGAACAGGCGCCGACGCTGCGCCTCAGGAATGGCATAGTAAGAGCGGACGAGGTCAAGAGCCTCCCGGTCAGCGAGAAGATCAGTTTCAGCGGATTTCGTTGCACGCTGGTCATCAGCGAGGCCTTCGAAGAAAAAGGCAATCGTCACGCCCAATGCCTCGGCTGTGTCCCAAAGACGCGAAGCGCTGACCCGGTTCATGCCGGTTTCATACTTCTGGATCTGCTGGAACTTGATCCCTACCTTGTCGGCCAACTGCTGTTGGGTCATCCCGACCATCCACCGACGGTGGCGGATCCGCTTGCCGACATGGGCATCTACCGGATGCTTCATCAATTACTCCAATGTTACGTTACGCTCACACTTACCTGATAAGCATATTTCATGCCAATCCAGACCTTACAAACGAAATGTGAAGAAATATTTCCAGACCCGTCTAAACCTGTCCTTTTAGATATGTCCAATTCAACAATCGGAGAAGAAGCCGGGCGCCACTGCAAAAACAGCTCATCGGGGTTTACACCTTCGATAACTCTCCCTAAAGGCGTTTACCGTTTTGCAATGCATTTTGCAATGATTCTTGCCCTTAATAGTTGCATATTGCAAAAAATTACAACTCTGCGGTTGACTCTTCGGGCGGGAAGACGCTCGATTGACGCCTTGATTGGCGAAATACGGATGGTACGATGCGCGCATGGCGTCTGGAACGGCACGGAACCGCGCCAATTCTGCGCGCATTGCCCGAACCGGTGCCGGGCCCGGGCGAGGTTCTGGTTCAGGTCGCAACGGCTGGACTGAACTTCGCCGACCTTCTGATTCAAGAGGGACGCTATCAGGATCGCCATCCACTGCCCTTTACCCCCGGGTTCGAGTTTGCCGGAACAGTTATCGCCTGCCCGACGGGAGCAGGCAGTCCGGGTCCTGCGCCCGGAACCCGCGTCATGGGCTTTGCAAGATACGGTGCCTTCGCCGAGCGGATCATCGTGCCCCCGGCACATCTTGTGCTTCGTCCGGACCATGTCGGCGATGTGGACGCCGCAGCGCTGCCGGTCGCCTACGGCACTGCGCAACTGGCGCTGTCCGACAAGGCCCGGCTGCAGGCGGGCGAGACCGTGTTCGTGACGGGCAGCGCAGGCGGTGTCGGCCTTGCGGCGGTGGAGCTGGCCAATCGGATGGGCGCCCGAGTCATTGCCTCGGCCCGTGGGGCGCAGCGTCTGGCGGTGGCCGAGGCTGCAGGCGCCCGCCACTTGATCGACAGCGACAAGGCAAACCTGAAGGACGTGCTGCGCGCCCTGGGCGGAGTGGATGTGGTTTTCGACACTGTCGGCGGGGTTGCCTTCGAGGCCGCTTTGCGGGCCTGCAACCAGGATGCGCGCATGCTGGCGGTGGGCTTCGCCTCGGGCGAGGTGCCCCAAATCCCTGCAAACCAATTGCTGGTGCGGAATGTTACAGTAATAGGGCTGTGGTGGGGTGGCTATATCGGCCCCGCCCCCGGCTTGCTGCGCGATGGCCTTGCAGCCTTGCTCGCGATCCCGCAAGAGCGCGCTCTGCCATCGCATGTGTCGAATGTCGTCGCGTTTGACGAATTGCCGCGGGGGCTTGAACTTCTTCGCGACCGCAAGGCCATGGGCAAGGTGGTCCTGCAGCTCTGACATTCGCTCAACCGCCAGCTCCAGCCAGAGCCTTCTGGTGCCCCACAGATGTGATCTCAGGGGCGCGCCGAACAGAACGTGTTGCCGAACGTCGGAAAGCAACTCTGCCGCTCAAACCCGCGCAGATGCGATGTCACAAGCACGATCTCGCAAAGGTTGATCTTCCTTCGCAAAGCCCCGGCAACCTTCAGCCCGGAACCCTTTATCGAGTTAAGGCGGCTCTGCCCCCGCTTCACAGTCAACGTCTGTGTCCACAGCCGCTCCGCCCGGGTCTGCCATGCGTTTGCGTATAGCCAGCACAGCGCCGTCTGTCGCAATCACTCGCCCGCCCGCAAGATCGTGGCTCGCGCGACATAAACATACAACTCGATGAGGCCCTAGCTGAAGCGCTCGCCCGGAACTTCACCCACCGTCAGAACCTCAGAACAGAATGTGTCAACTTTACCGCGCATTTTCTGACCGAAATCCTTGAAATCCTGATATCATGCTCCGATATGCCAAAAGGAGATGCGCAAGGCCCTGCCTTTCGCATAATCAGGACAAGAATCGGAGGCTTCACATGGCTGACTACACTACGACCCGCGCGGTCGGCGCTGGCGCCCGTACCGCCCAGATCGACCAGGGGCTGCGCACCCACATGAACAAGGTTTACGGACTGATGTCCGTAGCCATGCTGATCACGGCCGGCGTCGCCTGGGCAGTCGGCACGAACGAGACATTGATCAACGCGATCTTCGGCTCGCCGCTTAAGTGGGTCGTGATGTTCCTGCCGCTGGTGCTGGTCTTTGCCTTCTCGGCCATGATCAATCGGCTGTCAGTCGCGGCTGCGCAGCTTTTCTTCTACGTCTATGCGGCGGCCATGGGTCTGTCGATCAGCTTCATCTTCGCCGCGTATACCGGTACGTCGATCGCGCATACGTTTCTCGTGACCTCGATCGCCTTTGGCGGCCTGTCGCTTTACGGTTACACGACAAAGCGCGATCTGTCGGGCATGGGCACCTTCCTGATGATGGGTCTGATCGGCCTGATCGTTGCGTCGGTCGTGAACATCTTCCTCGCGTCGTCGGCACTCGCGTTTGCAGTATCGGTGATCGGTGTGCTGATCTTCGCAGGGCTGACCGCCTATGACACGCAGGCGATCAAGAACGAATACATCGAGCATGCAGTGCATGGCGACCAGGACTGGATGGCGAAATCGGCAATCATGGGCGCTCTGCGTCTCTACCTCGACTTCATCAACATGTTCTTGTTCCTGCTGCAGTTCCTTGGCAACCGCGAATGACGCGGCTGGAATGAAACGCAAAGGGCCGGGGGAAACCCCGGCCCTTTGTGCTTTGCGCCAATGCGCCGATCACAAGTTTCGGTCACAGATCGCGCATCATCCGGATAGCCGGAAAGACGATGCCGGGGCGTAAGGTGATTTCGGTAGGGTAAAGCTCGCGAAACCCGAGCGCGCGGTAAAAAGGCACCGCAGTGCGGGTGGAGAGGCAGTCGAGCCAGCCCATCCCCTCGCCCCGCGCGTCGGCCATCACTTTCTCCATCAGTGTCCGCCCGATCCCTTGACGTGCCACCCCGGGATGCGTCGCCACATGGCGCACGCTGCCCATGTGGCCCCCCTCCTGCGCGCCCTCTTGTCCTTTTGCGCCACGCCCGGGCTGCAGGCTCCAGCCGCCAGCAGCGAGCAAAGTGCCATTACTCGCCTCGGCCAGAAAAAACCGCCCCGACCGCAACAATTCTGGCCGGGCCCGGCACAAAAGCGGCACGGCCATCACCATGATCGAAGGGGCATAATCGCGCGACAACAAGCGCGGGTAGCTCTGGATCAACAACTGATCTACGGCAGAAACGTCGCCGATCCCTGCTCGCCGAAGGATGACCGTTTGTCCCATTTGCCTCAAATGCTCCGCCCCAATGCAAAGGAAAGGTTACACCGCCGAAAGCTTTTTGTCGCCCGAATCTTTCCCCCGACATAGCAAAAGGCCGCCCCCGAAGGCGCGGCCCTGAAACCCGGACAAGCGAAGGCGATCCTACTTGATCTTGCCTTCCTTGTATTCCACATGCTCGCGTTTAACAGGATCGTACTTCTTCACGACCATTTTGTCCGTCATGGTGCGGGCATTCTTCTTGGTCACGTAGAAGTGCCCGGTACCAGCCGTCGAGTTCAGACGGATCTTGATCGTCGCCGGTTTCGCCATGGTCATCTCTCCTGCATCAGGGCTGCAATCGCCACCCTGCGAAATCCTTGAACCCCGCCTTTTACGCGCAGAACCAGCAGAGTCAACAGCGAAACGCACCCTTCCTGCTTGCACAGGCTGCTGCCTGGCAGAACCGAAAAAGCTCTTTCATCTCTTCAAAATTATCCCCGCCGGAGGCTTCCGAACCCCCCCGCCCGCGGTGGCGGTTTTCAAAGATGCGCGGAGAGCCTGTAAGCCGGATTCTGTCCAGGGTTTCCCCTTGGATGACCATTCCTCTGCCCACGCCGTTACCGGCGGGGTCAAGCTGCCAACCCGGACCCCGGGGCTGAAGCGTCCCTGCGGCGGTCTCCTTGCGGACCGGCCCCGCGTGGGGTCCCTATTCGGCATTGCTCCGGGTGGGGCTTGCCGTGCCGTCCCGGTTGCCCGGTCCGCGGTGGGCTCTTACCCCGCCGTTTCACCATCGCTCTGAGCGCGCCGGAGGCGAACCCCCTTTGCGATATCAAAGCAGACTCTTCTCTGTGGCGCTTTCCCTGGGGTTGCCCCCGCCGGGCGTTACCCGGCACCCTTGCTTCATGGAGTCCGGACTTTCCTCGAACCTCGCGGCCCGCGGTCATCCAGCTCTCCGCGCGAGGCAGGGGGTACGCTGGCCGTGCGGGGCGGTCAACTACAAAAAGGCAGCGCCGCCGCCGCCTGCGTATCCTCGGGCGCAAGCGTGCCTTCGGCCCAGGGACGGAACCGCAACCGAAAGGCCGACAGCAGGGCATCATCCGCCACATCCGGGTAGCCAAAACGCAGGACCGCGCTGCGAAACGCCTCGGGCGCGGCCGTGGCTCCACTATGATCCTCGGGCCAGACCGACAGTCCCGCCCGCGCAAGACGCCGCCAGTCAAACCGTGGCCCCGGGTCGGCCTTGCGCCCCGGCGCCATGTCGGAATGCGCAATCACCGCGTCCGGCGCCAGCGACCAACGGCCGAGTATCTCGTCCAGAAGCTTCTCCAGCATCCGCATCTGAGGCGCCGCAAAGGGCTGCCCCCCGGGGTTGTCAAGCTCGATCCCGATCGAGCGGGAGTTGACGTCCCCCCTGCCCTGCCACGCCCCTGCCCCGGCATGCCAGGCCCGCGCGCCCTCGTCCACCAGCTGCAGAACTGTGCCCTCTGCTGCGATCAGATAATGCGCCGAGACCTCGCCCGCCGGGTCACACAGCCGGTCGCGCGCCGCGTTGCACTGCGCCATCGCGGTATAGTGCAGCACAACGAGCTCAGGCCGCGCCCCGTCCCGGCGTTCGCCGAAATTCGGCGAGGGGTGCCAAAGGCGCGGGATCACTTCAAGGCGTTGCGGAAGGGGCGCGGGTCCCAGGTACAGGCATAGCCGTCGCCGTCGGGGTCCAGCCCCAGACGGTCACGATCCGGGCCGCCGCGGACAAGAAATTCCTGCTGCGCAAGGTCGGGCGAGCCAAACTTGGCACAGGCCGCTGCCGGGTCGCGCAGCGCAAGACCACGACGCGCATGCAGCTGGACGCCCGGCGCATGGGTCGTGGCCAGCGCATATTCCACGATGTTCGGCCCGGTTTCCCCCGGACGGGTCGGCAACTGGCCGGGCTGCACCACCACATACTCGGCACGGTTCTGCTCAATCCGGGCCTTGTCGCTTTCGATGGTCTCCCGGGCCGAAACAGCTGCAAAATCCTGCTCGTCCGAGATGCCTGCATGGTTGCGCAAAAGCTCCCCCGACTGCTCGGCGATGCCCGTGGGCGCATTACCGCGCGGACGGGTGGCCTCAAGCTGCCCGCTCACCACGGGCGCCCCGGCAACCGGCACGGAAACGCCGATCAAGGGTCGCTCTACAGGCAGTCGCCCGTCAGCACGGTCGATGGCGGCGGCTGCGGCCGCCGCATCAAAACTGTTTGTAGCAAGAGGCGCTACCGGCGGCAGAACCGCAGGCGCGTAGGGAGGCGGCGCGGGTACGGTCCCGCGGTTATAGCTGCCGTAATCCTGAAAACCTACTCCGCCGCCGGACTCCGGCACCGTCGGGGCACAGGCTGCCAGCCCGAGGGTCAACAGGACCAAACACTGCGAACGTATCATTTAGGCCTCTGATCTTACTCTTTTTCGCGGCATTACCACCATTTTTCCGGTTTGGCCACAAAGCCTGCCGCTCGTTCCAGCACATGGGCGTGATTGAGAAGCCCGGCTTCGTCCCAAGGCCTGCCGATCAGCTGCAGCCCCAACGGCAGGCCCTTGGCGTCCAGCCCCACCGGCACCGAGATGCCCGGCAGCCCCGCGAGGTTGACCGTCACGGTGAACACATCGTTCAGATACATCTCGATCGGATCCGCCGAGGCCATCTCGCCCAGACCAAAGGCGCTGGATGGGGTCGCAGGCGTCAAGATCGCATCGACGCCGGCTGCAAAGACCTGCTCGAAATCCTGCTTGATCAGTGCGCGCACCCGCCGCGCACGGTTGTAATAGGCGTCGTAGAAGCCCGCAGACAGCACGTAGGTTCCGATCATCACGCGGCGTTGCACTTCGCGGCCGAAGCCCTCGGCGCGGGTCTTTTCATACATCTCGGTGATGCCATCGCCCTGAGCGAGGGTCGCGCGGTGGCCGTAGCGCACGCCGTCATAGCGGGCGAGATTCGACGACGCCTCGGCCGGGGCGATCACATAATAGGCGGGCAGAGCGTATTTCGTGTGCGGCAGCGAAATGTCGACGATCTTTGCCCCCGCATCGGCCAGCATCGCGGCCCCCTTCTGCCACAGCGCCCCGATCTCGGCTGGCATGCCGTCCATCCGGTATTCGTGGGGGATGCCGATGGTCTTGCCACGGATGTCCCCGCTCAGCGCTGCCTCGAAATCCGGCACTGCGAGGTCGGCGGAGGTGGAATCCTTCGGATCATGTCCGGACATCACCCTAAGCATGATCGCCGCATCCCGCACCGATTTGGTCATCGGCCCCGCCTGATCGAGCGAGGAGGCAAAGGCCACGATGCCCCAGCGGCTGACGCGGCCATAGGTCGGCTTGATCCCGACAATACCGGTAAAGGCCGCAGGCTGGCGGATCGAGCCGCCGGTGTCGGTGCCGGTCGCGGCCAGACACAAATCCCCCGCCACTGCCGCCGCCGACCCGCCCGAGGACCCGCCCGGCGTCAAGAGCCGCTCGTCCACTTTCCACGGATTGACCGCATTGCCGTAGCACGAGGTCTCGTTGGACGAACCCATGGCAAATTCGTCCATGTTCAGCTTGCCCAGCATCACGGCTCCGGCGCCGAAGAGCCTGGCCGTCACCGTGCTTTCATACTCGGGGCGAAAGCCCTTGAGGATGTTCGATCCGGCCTGGCTCGGCACGCCCTTGGTGCAGAACAGATCCTTGATCCCCAGGGGGATGCCGCACATGTCCGGGGCGTCGCCCGCGCGCCGTCGCGCATCCGCCGCGCGGGCCTGCCCGAGTGCGATCTCGGGCGTCTTGTGGACAAAGGCGTTCAGCCCGTCGCCCGCGTCCATCGCCGTAAGGCAAGCCATTGTGAGCTCGACCGCCGTCACCTCCCCCCGGCGGAGCGCATCGCGCGCGGCAGCAATCGTCCAGGTGTTCACAGTCATTCCACCACCTTCGGCACGGCAAAGAACCCCTCGCGCGCATCGGGCGCGTTCTTCAGGATCAGAGCCTGGATATTCCCGTCCGTGACCACATCGGCCCGGCGTGAAAGCCGCATCGGCGTCACCGAAACCATCGGCTCCACCCCGGTCACATCCACCTCGGTCAGCTGTTCCATGAACCCGAGGATCCCCGACAGCTCATCAGCAAGTGCGGGCAGGTCCCGATCCTCCACCCGGATGCGGGCCAGCTTGGCCACCTTGCGGGCCGTGTCGATATCGATCGCCATGCGCGTGCTCCCTAGTTTCGCCCGGTTTAGCTGCGCGCGTTCTACCCTGCAAGCCGATGGCGGCAATAGACCTCGATCATCCAGCCCAGCATCAGGGCGTTCAGCAGGTGCCACAGGAAATGCGTACCCGGAGGGAAGCGTGGGCAGACCGCGCCGTCAATGGTGCGAAAGAACAGACTGACGATGAGTATGGCCGCCCCCACCGCCAGCCCGCGCGCCGTGGCAGGCGCGCGCCGCCGCACGAGCGCTGCATAGACAAGGATCAGAACCGGCACCGGCGCGTATCCGGCCGAGGAACCGAGGGCTTCGATCCGCGCAAACAAGGGCACGGTCAGCGCGGCATAAGGGATGAACCCAAGCGTCGCCGCCCAAGGACGCCAGCCGCCAAGGTTCAGGACATCCCGATTGACCGCAAAGCAATAGATCAGGATGAAGCCCAGGATCGGCGCGACATCCAGCGCCGCCGTCAGCCCGTTGGCATGGGTGTGAAACAGCCACGATCCCACGCCGATGACCGCAAGCATCGAGCAAAGCGCGCGTGCCAGCGGCAGCCCGGCCGATCTCGTCCACAAAATTAGCGCCGCCAGCAGAAAGGCAAAATTGGTCAGCGCATTGACCGGCTCGGCCCAATAGGCTGCCGACATCCGTTCGCAATAGGCGTCAATTGGCTCCCACATGGCGGTCCCTTCGTTTGCCCGCCAGATCAGGATGATCCGGCAGGGCCCAGGCGTTCCTGCAGCGACAGGCCTCGCGTCAAGGCTTTACCAGGTGTTGAGATTACCCGGAAGGATGGTGCCGGTCCCGCCTTCGGTGCCGTCCACGATCCAGCTGATCTGGTCGCCCGAGATCACCGCCTGCCAGCAGACGGGCGCCTCGCCATAGGCAAAGCACATCGCATCGCCCTCGGTGGTCCAGGTTCCGGTATAGCTCTTTCCCCGGATGATGCCGTCGGCTGCATAGAACTCGGAATAGGCGCCGGACGCGGACATGTTTCCCTGAACGGTATTGCCCGACACGGCCGCGCGGATCTGCTTTGCGGTGGCCGGAGAGTCGGCAAAGGCCGGAGCCGCAAGGAAAAGAAAGACCATGATCGGCTTCAGCATCGGATGCTCCACAAATTGGCGTTTGCAGCAGGAAGACGCCCGCCGAGGACAAAAAATAGCGTAATGCAGGAAAGAACAAGGTCGCGTCGGCGCAGATTGAGCGCGCGCGTCGCTGCCCCCCGGCACCGCGCGGACGTCAAAGCCCCAGGTGCGCAAGCAAGGCTGCGAGGGGCGGGGCGCCGGGATGTCTTGTGCGCAAGAGCATCGCCTCCGAGCGCAGGACCAGACCGTCGGACAGAACCTTCAGGTGATTGGCCCGCAGCGTCTCACCCGAGGAGGTGATGTCGGCGATGGCCTCTGCGGTCAGGTTCTTGACCGTGCCTTCGGTAGCGCCCTGGCTGTCGACCAGCTGGTAATCAGCCACCCCACCCTCGCGCAGGAAGTCGCGCACGAGGCGGTGATACTTGGTGGCAATGCGCAGACGGTGGCCGTGGCGCGCGCGGAAGGCCGCAGCCACGGCGTCGAGGTCATCTAGCGTGTCGACATCGACCCAGGCGCGGGGCACGGCAAGGATCAGGTCGGCATGACCAAAGCCGAGGGGGGTGACTTCGGCCACCTGATCGGCCCAGCCGGCCAGCGTCTCGCGCACGAGGTCCGTGCCGGTGACGCCCAGCTGGATGCGGCCCGCCGCAAGCTCACGCGGGATCTCGGAGGCGGAAAGGAGGACCACTTCAACCCCCTCGGCCCCGTCAACCATCCCGGCATACTCCCGCTCGGCGCCGGATCGGCGCATGACAAGGCCACGCGCCCCGAACCAGGCAAAAGTTGCCTCCATCAGCCGGCCCTTGGAGGGCACACCGATCTTGATCATGCGAGCCCCCCCTTAATTGCGGCGACGAGGCCGGGGCGGATGACCCCGCCCACGGCAGGGATCGAACGGCCCTGCCCCAGCACCGCCGTCAGCGCGTCATAGCGCCCGCCGGAGGCGACAGGGGGCATGCCTTCTGGCCCATGCAGGCTGAAGACAAAGCCGTCGTAGTATTCCAGGCTGGTACGCCCGAGGCTCGCCTCGAAGGGCAGCGTGTCGGTGGCGATGCCGCGACCGCGCAGGGCGTCGAGCCGGGCTGCGAACTTGTCAACCGACGTCGCGATGGCCGGCAGCAGCGGGGTGATCCCGCGCAGATGCGCCAGCGCCGCTTCTGCCGGGGCCTGCAGCGAGAGGAGGTCGTAAAGGAGTGCCGCTTCTGGCGCCGCAATGGGGGGCGAGGATGCATCCTCGATCAGTGCGGTCGCGCGCTCGGCGATTTCCTCGGCATCGCGCAGTCCGACAAGGGGGCCCGCCTCGGCGATCAGGGCGGCGGGGGAGCCGTGGCTGAGCCGCGCAAGCAAGGCGGCCCGCGCATGCGGCACCGGGGCGCGGCCCGAAAACCGGTCGAGCAGCGCCCGAAAGCGGCGCGGGCGCCAGATGTGGCGCAAGAGCGCCGCGCGCCGCCGTTCGGTGGTGGCAAGGCCCCGCACCGCCGCCATCAGGATGCCGATGTCCCCCGTCGCCGACCGCAACGAGAGCCCTGCGAGCATCCGGCTGAACAAGGCGAAAACCTCGGCGTCCGCCGCCTCGGGGGCCGCGCGGTCAAAAAGTTCGAACCCCACCTGCAGATATTCCGACGGGCGCCCGTCGCGGGTTTCCTGCCTGCGGAACACCTCACCCAGATAGCAATACCGCGCGGGGTCCGCACCGCCCTGCATGTGGGCCTGGACCACCGGCACGGTGAAATCGGGGCGCAGCATCATCTCGCCCTGCAGCGGATCCTGCGTCGTATAGGCGCGGGCACGGATATCCTCGCCGTACAGGTCCAGAAGCGTGCCTGCGGGCAACAAAAGGTCGGCCTCCACCGGAAAGGCCCCCGCCGCGCGGAAGGCTGCAAGCAGCGCTTCGGCCTCGGCGCGGATGGCCGCCTTCGACGGGGCGGTGGTCATGGGCGCAGCATGTCCTGCACAGCGCGGACCAGATCGGCCCGGGGGACCTCGCGTTGCGCGGGACGGGATTTCCATTCCTCAAGGCTCGCGCCCTCAGCAATGCGGGCGCCGAGGATCAGGTCCTTCACGATGACCGTGCCCGCCGCAGCCTCGTTGCCGCCCTGGATCACCGCGATGGGCGAGGCGCGTTTGTCGGCGTATTTCAACTGGTTGCCGAAGTTCTTCGGGTTGCCGAGGTAGACCTCGGCGCGGATGCCAGCGCCACGCAACTCGGCCACCATCGCCATGTAATCGGCCATCCGGTCGCGGTCCATCACCGTGACCACGACCGGACCTTGCGTGTCCTGCGACAGACGGCCCTTGGCCTGAAGCGCCGCAAGCAAGCGGTCGACGCCGATCGAGACACCGGTGGCAGGAACGGATTGGCCGGTGAAGCGCTTTACCAGATCATCATACCGCCCACCGCCCGCAACAGAGCCGAACTGCCGCTTGCGGCCCTTTTCGTCGAGGATCTCGAAGGTGAGCTCGGCCTCATAAACCGGGCCGGTGTAGTAGCCGAGCCCCCGCACGACGGAGGTTTCGAGACGGATTCGATCAGAAGAATACCCCTGAGCTTGAAGCAGCGCGGACATATCTTCAAGTTCTTCGATCCCCTCCTGCCCGGCGACCGAATTGCCTACCAATTGACTTAGAAGGCCGAGCGTTTCGTCGTTATCTTCACCGGTGGAGTTCAGAAACAAATAGACAATCTGTGCTTGATTTTGGCTAAGCCCCACGCCTTCAATTCTTGCGCCCGAAGCGTCCAAACGCCCCGTTGTCAACAGTTGAAGCACGCCTTCGCGCCCAACCTTGTCAAACTTGTCGATCGCACGCAGCACAGCGTTCCTCTGCATCGCATGATCGTCGGTAAGACCGATGCTCTCCATCACCCCATTCAAAACCTTACGGTTGTTCACCTTGATCACATAGTCACCGCGTTCGATCCCGACGGCCTCCAGCGCATCCGCCAGCATCGCGCAGATCTCGGCATCCGCCGCGACCGACCCCGACCCCACCGTATCCGCATCGCATTGATAAAACTGCCGGAACCGCCCCGGCCCCGGTTTTTCGTTTCGCCAGACCGGGCCCATGGCGTAACGCCGGTAGGGGCTCGGCAACTCGTTGCGGTACTGGGCCGCGACGCGGGCGAGAGGGGCGGTGAGGTCGTAGCGCAGGGCAAGCCAGGCCTCGTCCTCGTCCTTCCAGCCGAAGACGCCTTCGTTGGGGCGGTCCACGTCGGGCAGGAATTTTCCAAGCGCCTCAACGGTTTCCACGGCAGACGTTTCCAACGGGTCAAAGCCATAGCGGTGATAGACGGCGGTGATCGCGTCCAGCATGGTGCGGCGGGCGATCACCTCGGCCCCGAAATAGTCGCGAAAGCCCTTGGGGGTTTCGGCCCGCGGGCGGCGGGCGGGTTTTTGCGTGTCATCGGCCATGGCGGGACCCCTCGGGTTCGAATGGCGCGGGTGTAGCGGATGGGGGCAGGGCGGGCAAGCGGGGCGCAGGTTGGGAAGCCTTCCAGTTCAACGCCGCCGCAGCAGTTTTCGATAACCGACTGCAGCGCTCCGGACCCTTAGCCTCGTCCGTTCCTGAATTGCGGGCGGGCTTTTGCGAAACGCCGACCGTCAGTCCCGCAAGCCTGCCGCGGTTCAGTGATCCGACAGCCCCCGGCAAACCGTGCAAGGGGCCCGCGCCCGGTTGCCAAAGCCTTGCGCTGGTCGGCCCGGTTTCTCCGCATTGCGTTTTGGAATTGCCGCCATGTGAACCCCAAGGCCGGTGCGTCCGCGGCAGCGCCCTCCGAGGGGGCTCGATGCCCCTAAGGAGGGCCTCCCCGTGGTTGCATCCCGACCCGAGGCATGACAGCCTGTCGGCGCCTGCTTTAGCCTGCCCGCCCGCCTCCGCCCGCCCGCCACCCAAGGACCATTACGACCATGGCCCCGCCTCCCTCACCGCCCGATCCCGGGCTTCTTGCGCTTGAAGAGCGTGTCGCCCACCTGCAGCGGATGGTCGAAGACATCTCCGACGTGGTGGCGCGGCAAGCGCGCGAAGTTGACCGGCTGACGCGCCTGACCGGCCTTTTGCTGGAACGCGAGGCGGAACGGGAGACCGGGTTCATCTCCCCCGCCGCCAACCAGAAACCGCCGCATTGGTAATGCCTTGCGCCTGACATTCGTCCTTGTGGTGATCGCCATGGCGCTGCAGGGGGCGTTTCTTGCGCTGACGCTTGTCCTGCCGCTGTGGCTCCATGACGACCCGGCCCGCGCGGCAGTCGATCTGCGTCAGGACTGGTGGCAGATGAGCGGGTTTCCGTTTCTGATGACCGGAGTTCTGGTGGCCCTGCCCCTGCTTGCCCTGCAGGCCCCACGCGAGCCCTCGCGCAAAGTGTTGCGCGCCGGTAGCACCGCCTATGTGCTTGCGGTCCTGGGGCAGGTGAGCATGCTGGTCCTCCTTTCGCAAGAAATGCGGCTGGTGGCCCTGACGGGCGCCGGAGCCTGGCTGCCGGGTCTGGGGGCCTTTGGGTCTTGGCTCTTGACCCTGAGCCTGATCCTCATGGCGCGCCGTCAGACCAACATGGCCCGCCTGGCCGCGGGTGATGGCCCGTCGAGCGCATGATGCCAGGCCCGGCCAGGCTGTTGCGTGGCGCGGCCAGCGCAACCGACGCGGGACTGATCCTCGATCACCCG
>Ga0105046_10004365_pt1 | contig 22505 bp, 13 predicted proteins | sample MAT03_FD_78385 | JGI IMG/M metagenome (GOLD analysis project Ga0105046, IMG submission 78385) | Freshwater microbial communities from Lake Fryxell liftoff mats and glacier meltwater in Antarctica - MAT-03 (megahit assembly) | ecosystem: Environmental > Aquatic > Freshwater > Ice > Liftoff...
AATCAGGACTGAGCCATCAACGCAATTGGCCTTTTGGGATGCCCAGGTGTCGCTCACAAAGCGCACATATTGACTCGACACGTTTTGTGTTTTGAATGAACTCGCGATTGGGCCAAGATTGCTATAGCGAATACCGCGCTTTTGCAGGGTGTGCCAAACGGCGAACACTTGTGCATAGACTTCCTCGGGATCGTCCAAGGCATACCCTTGGAATTTGTCCAGCACGCCACTTGTAGTTGCCTTAGCAATAATATCGGTAATCGCAGGGCTGCGTTCGTCAACAAAGGCAGCAAACAGCCAGTTGAAATCCAAAGTTTTCTTGGAATCAGGATCCTTAACACCGTACAGCACATCGTTACTAGAGCGCAGTGTGACCGCCACATGGCGCACCGCAATGCGTGCCTTTTTGGAATAAAGCTCAAACGTCAGGGTAACGGCACGCGGTTGTTTGACCGCGCGTAGCGCTTGCACATTCCAGCGTAGGCTTGGGTAGAGCGTGTAGCGCTGCCGCGCGCGCGGCGCTTGTATGCTCAAGCTTGATGGGCTAAGCAATCCGGGTGCGCTAATGGTTAGGGTTAGCGCTTGATCCGCTTTGTTGGTAACGATGCTGGCACCGATCAGTGCGTCTTCACTGCCAAATGTGTTGGGCGTGATGCTAGCGCCCGATTTGTGCGCCAGTGAAAGGCTTGCTAGCTCGAACGCCGGGAAAATTTGACCATACGGTTCGATGATCGTGCGAAAGTCATTGGGGTTTGATTTATTCGATGCAAACGCTGAGCTAGACGCGACTAAATCCGCATGGGTGGGCGATGAAGTTGTTGTATTGGCGACGCTACCGGCGTTTGATATCAGCGATAAAGCGATCAAAAGACAGGTAGCCACCGCAAAAATTAGTCGAGCAAACTTGCGCATAATTCGCTCAAATTTGCGGCGCGCAGATGCGGCCCTTCAAACACGTGGTCTGCGTGCGTTAGTAAAGGCCCACGCCAAGCGTTGCTCGGATCAGTGATCCATGCAGCGTGCATGCCCGCATTCATGGCACCAAAAACATCCTGATGTGGATGGTCGCCAATGTGCAGAGAATGTTGTGGTTTGGCTTGGGCGGCGTTACAGGCGGCAAGAAAAATGCCTCGATCCGGCTTTGCTGCACCAAAACTACGTGCGTCGATACGTGCATGAAAATACTGCGCCAAACCAATACGATTTAGATCGGCATTGCCGTTTGTCAGCGCGACTAGAGGCCAGCGCGCAGCAAGACGTTGCAGCGCTTCACGGGTGCCAGGAAATAGCGTGACGTCATGTCTAGCATCGAAAAACACCCCGAACGCGGTTTGTACATCCGCCTCCAGTGCGCCCAAGGGCAACATTGCGTCGCGCAGGCTAAGCAAGCGTGTTGCGGTGAAATCATGCTGTAAGGCGGGGTTTTCGAGCCAAATGCGCTCCCGCAAAGCACGCATCGCCGTGACCGGATAGGTCGTTGCTACGTCTGGAAAATAGCTTTCAAACCAGGCGTGCAAGCGCGCCTCAGCGCGCTCAATGGTCGGCGCGATTGGCCATAAGGTATCGTCTAGATCTAGGCTGATCGCAGCGATTTGGCGCTTTCGGCCGCCTATAGTCAGGGTTTTCATGCGGATTGCTTCTTCGGCGATGTCTTGTTCAATGATGTTTTCTTAAGCGCTGTTGACTAGAGTTTCAATTTTTGGAGTTTCAATTTTTGGAGTTTCGATTTTTGCGGTTTCAATTTTTGGAGTTTCAATTTTTGGGGCGTGACTTTCTGTGGCGACAAATGTTAAGCCGTGTTTTTAGCCACGATGCCCAAATGGGCTTGGATCAGTTCCAGCAACGCATCTTCTGCATAAGGCTTCGACAAAATATCGTTGACGCCCGCTGCTTTCGACATCTGTATGTGCTTTTCGCTGGTGCGGCTGGTAATCATAATAATCGGCACATTTGGCATATTGCTTTCCTTTCGTACGAATGCAGCGACTTCCAAACCATTCATGCGCGGCATTTCCAAATCAAGCAGAAGAATATCTGGATTCGACTCCTTAATCAGCGCCAGTGCTTCCAAGCCATCGCGCGCGGCAAAAACTTCAAAGCCCGCATCGCTCAATAGCTGCTCAAGGGCACGACGTACGCTGAGTGAGTCATCGGCAATTAGTGCGCGCGGTTTGACGGCCTTTGCTAACGCCTCGCGATAGGATTCGTCGCGCGCAGACCACGGTTGATAGGCGGTGTTGCGCATCAATTCGCGCGCATCGATCACCGGGGCCACGGTGCCGTCGCCTAAAATCGTGCCGCCTCGCACGCCTGGGAAAGTTCGTAAATACGGGCCGAAATCTTTCACGATCACGGTGCGCATTTCTTTGATTTCTGGCAAAAAACCAAGCTGTGGCTCGCCAGAAACACTGCGCACCAGCACACCAACACCCGGCTGCTCGGGCACTTTGATGCGTGATCGCATGCCGCCAATCAAGGCTTCCAAATCCAGCAAGGGCATGCGTTCGCCATCAATGGTGACATAAACTTGCTCACCTTCCACTTCGCAGAAGTAGGGTTCAATTAACTGAAAGCTCTCGACTGAGTCCGACGCGATCGCAGCCCAGCCGCTATCAAGCTGGGTCAGGCCACAATACAATGAAGTCATGCTCGCGGGCAGGCGAATATCCATCGTTGTGCCGCTGCCTTGCACGGAGCGTATGGCAAGTGAGCCGCGTAAATCTTGAATACGTTGATAAACCACGTCCAGCCCGATGCCGCGCCCAGAAACTTGGCTGACTTCTTCTTTGGTGGAAAACCCAGGCAGTAGGATAATTTGCGCCAAATCATCGTTACTCACCTGGTCTGCGTCCGACATAAAGCCACCCTGGACTGCTTTGGCGCGTATGCGATCATAATTCAAGCCTGCACCGTCGTCGTTTAGCTTGACCGAAACCGAGCGTCCATCGCGCGCAAAACTTAAATTGACTTGCCCAGCAATAGGCTTGCCTCGGGTCAAGCGCATGCTTTGGGGCTCAACGCCGTGATCGACCGCATTACGTAGCGCGTGCATCAGCGGGTCAACCAAGTTTTCCATTTGCACGCGATCAATCATGGTGTCTTGACCGGTCACGACAAAATCAACGTCTTTATCCAACATTTTCGAAGTCTGGCGCACCGCACGTTGGAAGCGCCCTACGAAGTCTTTAACCGACACTTGTCGTGTGCGCATAATTTGATCTTGTAGCTCTAACTGCACTTTTTCTTGCTCGGCGGCTAACTCAATCAAACGACGCGCGGCGCGCTCAATGACGTTTCTGGAGGTCTGCTCATCGGCGGACACTTCCATCAGGCGGCGCGTAACGGTGTAAAGCTCGTTGTATTGATCCAGCTCCAGCGGATCAATGTCTTCGCCTTGCTTGCGTGACGATTGCAGTGCGATGCCCCGCAAATTGACGGCGTTATCCAACTCGATCAGCAAACCCGCACCGTCTTGACGTTGGCGCTCAATTTCCGCCTGACCTTCATCAACGCTCTTGATTTGCGTTTCAATTTGCCGCAGCAACACCAGTGCTTCCGAGGAAAAATCCAACAAGCGGTCTAATACGTCCGCAGGGATCTGCAGCATCGGTGCGTCCGCAGGTGCGACCGTACTGACACGCGCCGCTGGCACGTTCGCGAAACTAAATTGCGCCAGACGCTCAGCCGTTTGTAGTGCGGATTCGCCTGAGCCCAGTGGTTGGCGGGCAAAATCGCGGCCACTTTTTGCGGCATCGGCAGCGACTGCATACTCTGAAACACTAGTCGCAAACTCTAATTCATTGATGGGCGTGCCATCAGTCAGGCTGTTGGCTACATTTAATACTTCTTGCATCACCCCGAGCGCATCGCTGGGTGCTTCACCGCGCCCTAAAACGTGGTCTGCCATGCTCGAAACGCAGTCGGATGCTTGCACAAGCAAGTTCGCAAACGCGCGGCTAGGAATGGCAGATTGCTTCGCTAATTCGATAAATATGTCTTCAAGCGAATGCGTCAGATTGGCGATGCCTTTGATTCCGACCGTATTCGCATCGCCTTTCAGAGTGTGCGCTATGCGCCGCGCGCTATCTAGGGAACCTGCGTCGCCGCTAAGCACGTAGTTTTCGATATTAATGGATAAGGACCGCGCGTTTTCAGGTAGTTCAATCAACATGCCCTGCAGCACATTAGGCATAACGTCGTCAGCCGGGCTGAGCTCGGCCTCTGCCGCGCTAATTTCAGTTTTCCGTGCCGCCATCAAACGTGGATCTAGTCCGACGTTAATACTTGCAATTTCACTTTTAAGCGCCTGGGCATGGATTGGCGTTAGTTGCGCAAACCAATCAGCGGTGCCGACAAAATCGACCCACGACGCGCGCGCGTCCAATGCATCCGGGCGATCGCAAAAATCAACCAACATAACGATCCACTGCATCATTGCAGGCGCGCGTTCGCTGATTACTTGCTCTGAATCAGCGCCAGATGCTGCCAACGATTGCAACAGCACGGCGCACATTGCGCGGGATTGCTCTAGGCCTAGCACCGCAAACGCGTTCCCTAGCAGCTCTATTTGATATTGCGCCTCGGAATATTGTTCCGCCCGTTTAAGCGCGTCATGTGCGTGCGCGAGTTCACTCAAACAGGGCAAAAGGCGAGACTGCACGGTTTCAGTAACGAGCTGAAACTCTTCTTTTGCAATCCAAATTGGTGTGGTTGCAACAGCGTGGCTGAAGATTTCATGGCCCAAGATTTCAGTCGCCGCTGCTGGCTCAAGGGCAAGCTCATAATTTGCGGGTGTCGAATCGACAAATGTATCAGTCCTGCTTGCTTGTGCGATGCGCGCGTCGATAGCTCTTGCCGTTGCTCTTGCGTTTGCGCATTCACTCAGTGATGCCTGCGCTTCGAGCAAGCGATCTTGCAGGGTGCCAATCGCAACTGGTGCCAATTTTGGCACCCAACTTAGCGCAAGCAAATCGCTCAGTAGGCAGCCACAATCATCAAGAGAGCCATCCAGATAGGACTGCACGCCACTAAGCCAAAGCGTTAGCTGGCCTATGTCATCGTCATCCAGTGGCTTATTTGTGCGGGCGTCCATACCACGCAACAGAAGCATCGTTACGTTACAAAGCCCGCGCAATGATGATTTTTGCGCAGCTTGGGCAAAATCTTGCGTTGCGTTGCGCAACTCGCCAAAAAATGCTTGACGCAACTCTAAATCACCGCCGGTTTGTTCCAGCGACCCGGCGTCGAGCAAACCGAGCCAGGGCTCGATGCGTGCAAGCATGGCCGCGACCACTTGCCGATTAATCATACTGAAAGCCAATCATTATCCGGTCAACTCATAGGGTTTGGTAACAGGCGAAGCGCTTGGAAACGGGCGACATGTTCAGATTGATGCGGCATTAGTCGTGATTCGCCAAAAAATTAGCCCATCTTCTCGGCGCTAGGAAGCTTAAAGATGGCCACCGTGTCGACTAAGGCTTTGGAATACTGCATCAGCCGGCCGGTTTCCTCGCGTTGCGCAGTCAGTTGGGCCATGGTTTCCGTATTGGCAAGTTCAATGTTGCGCGCGCGTTTGAGCAAGGTGCCGGATGCGCGCGCTTGGCTGGCCGTGGTCGCGGCAATTTCCCGGACCGAACCGACGAGTCCGTCTGTTGCAGACAGCGTTTTTTCCATTTGTTCGCCTGCCCGCTCGGCCAATTTGGAAATTTCAACGACCTGAGAAATAGTTTCATTCATGGTTCGAATCGTGTCACCTGAGTCGGCCTGAATGCCATTAACCAAGGTGCCGATTTGGCGTGTCGCATCGCGCGCGCTTTCCGCCAAACGTTTGACTTCATCGGCAACTAGCGCGAATCCGCGGCCCGCGTCGCCAGCGGCGGCGGCCTGCATGCCAGCGTTTAATGCCAGCACCGAGGTGCGTTCAGCGATCTGATTGATGATGTTGACGACGGTAGTGATTTCTTGGCTGCGCTCCCCAAGACGCTTCAGGCGTTTTTCTGTCTCACGGATTTGATCCCGTGATAGCGCAACGCCATGCACCGTTTCCGACACGATTTTTAAAGCCTGGCCGGTTGCGGCAATCGCGCGTTCGGCCGCCTCGCTCGCACTTTGAGCTTGTCCGGCAATTTCGTTTAGCGCGCTCGCAGCGCCCTCCAACTCTCGCGACGTGGAAGTTACTTCAACGCCATTTTTTTCCGCCGCCGTCATCACATCTGCAGCGCGCTGGCGCACTTGGGTTGAGGCGCGTGCCACGTTCGCTGAAATGCCCAGCACTTGGCGCAATGCACCGCTGGTTTCCGTGGTCACAAAGTTAATTGCATCGGCAATCGCCCCAGTCACATCACCCGTGACAGGCACTTTAACGGTTAGATCATTTTGCGCAATTTGACCCAAAGATTGCATGATATCGATAACCGAGTTATTCACGATTTCGTTTTCATGTGCCGCTGAAACGAGTTGCGATACCCGATCATCTAACAGCGTATCAAATGCATTTCCTAACTGACCCAGCTCGTCAGTTGGCAGCATTTTGGTGCGTGCGTCCAAATTTCCAGTCGTGACTTCTTGAATCGTGCTTTGTAAGTGTGCGATTGGCTTGTTGATCGAGCGCGCCAGCGCCGAGGCAAAGATAAATCCAAGCAGTGCTAGTACGCCGGTGGTGCCAAGTGCGGCAATGCCAATGCGTTCAAGTAGCGCTTGCACGGGCAAAAACGCTTCCGATTGGTCGATTTCGGCAATCGTGGTCCATGACAAGCCTAGGACATCAATCGGACCGTATGCCCCCAAGACTTCACGCCCCAAATGGTTTTTGTAATTTGCGAAGTCAGTTTTACCCGCGATCGCTTGGCTAATGCCTTCGCTGTCGAGTTTACGCGCGCCAATATCGGATCGGCGCGATGAAATGTCGTTAATAATTGCCGGGTCTACACCATTTGTTGCCAGAGCAGCCAAGTAGCTTTTGGGGTTTTGCTCTAATTCCCGGCTAACGCTGCGTGAGAGTGCGTCTGAGCCAACCAGCAGCGTTTGACCGGTATTGCCTAATCCAGTTCCAACCCAATCTTTGCGAAACGTCATCAGCTCGTTTACTTTAGCAATAGGCACTTGCACGATAAACACACCTATTTTTTCTCGCGCAACACCATCAATTTCAGCGCCGTCAAATATTGGAATGCTCAGAAAGGCGGCTTGGTCGTTGTATGACGGAACGTAGGGGCGATAATCCACCAAATGCACCGCTTTTGGATCCACTGCATCACGCGCTTGCTGATAGGCGTCGCCAATGTTTGTCTCGGCGTAAGGGCCATCAACCAAAGACGTACCATAGTCAATTTCTTTAAAATAGGTGTAGACAATATCGCCCTTCATATCGACGAGAAAGAAATCGTACAAACCGTATTGCTCGATAACATTGCGAACCCACGGCTGGAATTGCGCGTGCGTCGCTGAGTAGTCGGTGCCATCCAGCAGGCTCACCTCTAGGCGGTTTTTCTCGCCCAACTTATTCGCATTTTTAGCGATATACAGATACTGCAATCCGATTGCGCTGGCGGGCAGTGCGTCAACGAGTGCTGCCATATCCGTTTCGCGGCCGGCGTTTCTACGCTTAAATTCCTCAGTAAAGTTGACTTTGAAATAGTCACGAACCGCTTCGCGTTGCTCGCCTATGGGAACGGTCAGTGTGCTAGCCACAGTCGGGTAGGCATCGCGAAAGCGCTTGAATTGTTCACGCACCGTCGGGTTAGTGCTGGTCACCAACATCGTTTGTTTGAGCGCTTCGAAGTAGGACTTGACTTGCTGCGTTTGCACAACTCGGAGTGAATTGAGCTGCGCAGTCACGCGATCCTGCACGGTGTTTTTTGCGGATTGGTAGCTCAAATAACCGATAATGCTGGCGGCAATAACGAGTGGAATAATTGCAAGTGCGAGCGTGCCAAAAAGTACGCGAGAACGAATTGAGCTAAATAGACCCATAAACTGCTGCTCCTAGACTACGGTTACACTGACTGAACTAAGACGATTTCAAAGTTAATTGGAAGCAAATTAAGTGCGTGAAAAGCATAAGATTTTACGAAGGTAAAACAATCAAACTGATGCTCGCCCGCCGGCTAATCGAAACCACGCGGCGTGATCGAATTCAAAGCAGGGGCCGTCATCAGATTCGAACCCTTGCGTTAAAAATGCTTGCATCTGATCTGGAAATTCCGAGCGATCTGCGTCCGGATTTTCAATTAGGGTGACTAATTTGGGCTCTCCCAAAATCCAGATTCCCGCCATTTTGGGCGCTGAGTCAAAAAGCAATACGCCACGACGTTGTTTACTAGGATCACGACCTAGGCTAAGCCATAAGGTCATATCAAAAATGGGCACGAGCGCGCCGCGTCGGTTCATGACGCCGCGAAACCAACCTGGAGAATTGGGAATATAAGTCGGGCGCACGTTGTAGTGCAGCTCGCCAATCACGCCGGGTGCAAGTACCAATCGTGGATAAGTACTGGTCAACTGAAAGCTATAACGTAGCGCACCGCCAAGATTATTCTGTCCACTGCTCATCGCTCGGCCTCAAGGTTTAAGCGAACGCTCGCACCGTTTGTAAAATCTGCTCCGGCGTGTAGGGCTTACCAATTAATGCCTTTGCACCCTGCATTGTCGCCCAGAGCTGGTCTGCCTTTTGATTTTTGCTTGATACAAAAACCACAGGAATGGGTTTGGTTTTAGAGTCAGCCCGCAGGCGGCGGCAGGCTTCATAGCCGTCCATGTCAGGCATGATAATGTCCAACAAAATTAAACTGGGCATCTCAGCAATCGCCTTTTCCACGCACTCACGCCCCGTGGTGGCGGTTACGGTATCGTAGCCGTGGTCGTGTAACAACATGCGCAGATTCGCAAGTTCTACCGGAGAATCATCGACGACGAGAATTTTTTTGCTCATTTACCAGTACTCCGAGAAGCGGTATTTCAAATGCGAAAAGTGCTGCATACCCATTTACACTTTAGAAATTTACTCATGTAATCGCTGGGCGCTAAAACGCCAGCAGCTTGTAGCCCCGCTCAGTCATCAACGCACGATTATCTTTAAAGGTTTTGAGTAACACCTTATCAATCGCGCGATAAAAGGACTTCAGGTCGATGGGCTTGGTTAAATAAGTGTCGCAACCCGCCAGCGCACCGCGCGCTCGATCAAATGGTGAGGAGCGCGAGGTCAGCATGACAACTGGGGTCGCGCGTGTGGCCGGTGCACTCTTGATTTGACGGCACAATGCATAGCCATCCATCCCCGGCATAATTACGTCTAGAAATATTATGTCGAAGCGTTTTAGCTTGATCGCTTCGAGCGCCGTCTCGCCATCTTGTGCAAGCGCACCCTTGACACCGATACGGTCTAGCGCGCCTTGCAGTTGAGTACGTACCGTCAAGCTGTCGTCTACGACTAGCGCTGCCAGTGGTTCCAGTTTGCGTGGCTCAGCTATGGCCGGGCCGGCCGGCGCAGCCTGACTCTCTTGAACGGCATTTGCAGGCGCGCTGCGCGGTATTTCAGGGGCGTTCGCCGCAACCGCGCCTTTCATTTGACTCGCGCTAATACTGTCCAGCGTGCGCAGGATATGCAGTAGTAATGATCTGCGCGCAATGCGATGACTAGAGTCACCATGCGTGCCGTCGTCGGAGATAAACACGCTCGTCACGTCACCAAAGCGCTGGCGTAATAATACCAGTTCCGACATTGCCGTAGGCGCTTGTGCATCGACCAAAATAATGTCGCACTGCATCGCGTTGGAAGCTTGCACCAAATGATATTGATACTTCAGGTTCGGTGCGCGTGAGACCACGATTTCAACCATACGCGCATCTTTTCCAGAAACGCCGCACATCACCACCACAAAACCTGCCATTCGGCGCTCCATTGGTTGCCCGCACTAATCCTAGCGCTCGAACAGTATCCGAGATGTTAACGATTGATACGGTTTGTATCCAGTTGGCGGGTGGATGCGCATGTGGCTGGGCATGAATTTGATGAATGACGGCGATTGCAGAGCGAAAGCCGGTTGTAAATTGCACAAACGTGGTGCTGTTTGGTGGAAACTCGAACCCTGAAATAGGTACACATGATTGCGGTTGACTCGGGCTTAGCATTACTCTGCAAGGCTCAATTAGACTGGCGCGCCACCATGAATTACGTAAAAGTTACTGTAACGGGTTTTTTCGTTCTTACATTTTTATCTGGCTGTACCTGGGTAGCCCTCGAAGACGCCGGCAAGCGCGTGCGAGTGGTCAGCAGCGCACAAGAGATTCAGGGTTGCGAGCGCAAAGGCGAAATCACCGTTTCCGTGCGCGACAAGGTGGCTTTTGTGGCGCGTGATAGCGCTAAGGTTAATGACGAACTCGAGGCGCTGGCGCGTAACCAGGCGGCGGAGCTCGGTGCAGATACGGTGCATGGTGTGAGCGAGCTCGATAACGGCTCAAAACGTTTTGACGCGTTCCGCTGCAAGTAACAGCAAAAGTTAGCGAGCGTGTCCAGCCCTTTTTTGCAGTCTTCGGTGCTGATTTTTGCGCTGGTATTGCTGATGGTAGCGCTGGTAGCGGGTTGGCGAAAGTACCGCGCGCTCGGCGCAGATAACGCGCAAGCACAAGCTGCGAAAAAAAATCTTTTGCTCAGTTTGTGGGCAAACGATAGCGTGTTTTGGGAATGGGATCTGGTTGCAGATGTCATCCACCGCTCAGGCGTGCACCAACTTTTTGGTTCGGACAAAAACGGTGATATTTCCGGCGCAGTGTGGCTCAAAAGTGCGCTACACCCAGATGATTTGGCCGCGCTAGACTTGCGTATGCGCCGGGTAATAGCGGGTGAGTCGGCCGAATTTTTATCAGAACATCGGGTGCGTACTTTAGCAGGAGACTATATTTGGGTGCGCTCACGCGCCAAAGTCACGGAACGCGATGCCCAAGGAAAAATTTTGCGTATTGCCGGAACTGCGGCAAACATTAGCGCCAACCGCGTCAATGATCAACAGTTGCTGATTGCGCAAGAAGCGCTGCACAGCATTTCCGAAGGCGTAATGGTAATGCGCGCAGACGGCACGCTGCGCACGGTAAACCCGGCGTTTGAGCGTATGAGTGGGCATAATATCAACGAATTGAGCAGCTTAAATTGGGTCGCGCTGGGGTCGCAGCGATTAGATCCCACGCTAATGGTCAATTTGCTCAGTCGCGCCATTGATCTGGGTGCCTGGTCTGGTGAGCTTTGGTTGAAAAGGCGCAGTGGCGAAGACTTTTTTGTCGCAGCCGAGCTTTCGCTCATTCCAGAACGCGCGGGCGAGCAAGCTTCGATTGTTGCGGTGTTGAACGATTTGACGGATCGCAAGCGTGCCGAAATTGAAGTTAAACACCTGACCAATTTCGATCCACTGACGGGTTTGCCGAACCGCATGATGTTTATGAGCCGCCTCACGCGATCATTGAGCAATGCGCTGATCAATGGCCGCAAAATTGGCCTGATATTTCTAAACGTTGATCGCTTTACGCAGATCAACGAAAGCCTTGGCCACGGTGGTGGTGATGAGCTACTGCGCTGTATGGCGTTACGAATTGCCAACAACATTAGAGAGCTGGACTCAGTCGCGCGTTTCGGTGGTGACGAGTTTGTGGTCATGCTAGACGGACTTGTAGACGCAAACGAGGGTTTGGAGATCAGTGGGCGCATCAAACGCGCTTTAACTGAGCCTTTACAGGTGATCAGCACTGAAATCGTGGTGACCGCAAGCATGGGGTTGGCGGTTTCGCCCATGCACGGCGAACAAGCGGATCAATTACTGCGCGCGGCAGTGGGTGCAATGCAGGTGATTAAAGCGATGGGTGGCGATAGTGTGCATCTATCCAGTGGCAATGATGAGGCCGCGGCGCGTGAACGCATCGGTTTGGAAACCGCGTTACGACGGGCGCTAGAGCGCGATGAGTTTTCGCTACATTTTCAGCCTGTGCTTTGTTTGACGGAAAAACGAATTAAGCGCTTTGAAGCGTTATTGCGTTGGAATAACAAGCAATTTGGTAGTGTGCCACCGGATCGGTTCATTCCGATTCTGGAGCAAACCGGCCTCATTGCGCCGGTAGGCAAATGGGTGCTGAGTGAAGCACTTTCTCAGCTACAGCGCTGGCGCTGGGCTGGTTTTGATATCAGTATTGCGGTCAATATTTCACCGATTCAACTCCTGCGCGGCGATTTGCACGTCTTTATTCCGGCATTGCTTAATCGCTATGAATTAGCAGGTAATTTGCTCGAACTTGAATTGACCGAAAGCGTGATCATGGCGGATCCTGAGCATTCAATTGAGATCCTGAATGAGTTTAGGGCGCTCGGCATTACCATCGCGATTGATGACTTTGGCACGGGCTATTCCAGTTTGAGCTATTTACGCCGCTTGCCAATTCAAAAGTTGAAAATCGACAAGGCTTTTATTGGTGATTTAGCAATCAATGCCGATGATGCCGCAATCATTGACATGATTTTGGCAATGGCGCGTGTGCTAAAGCTTGAAACGGTTGCAGAAGGCGTTGAAACGAAGGCGCAGTTGGAATATTTAGATGCACACGGCTGTAGTGAAATTCAGGGATATTTCATTGCAAAGCCACTTTCGGCCGAGGCGGCGACGATGTTTTTAGGCCGTGAATTTGAACACTTTGAACGCGCATCGGGCGGGGTTTAGGCAATTTGGTGCGCTAGGCTATGTTGTTTCATTTGCATTGCCCTGTGCAAAAACTGATGCGCGCGGTGAAAGCGTGTCTTATTCTAGGGCTGTGCCCAAACTTTGCCTAAAAACGTTTCAAGCTGCGCTCGTTGCCTTCGCGTCGTGTTGGCTGTTGTGTGCAATCGCCCATGCTTATGCGATTGAGCGTAGCTTTATGTTTCGCTCTATCTCAAGTAGCGATGGACTGGTGCAAAATACCGTAAACGCGATGCACCAGGATCGCCGAGGTTTTGTGTGGATCGGTACTCAGGGTGGCTTGCATCGCTATGACGGTTATCGTTTCAAGGTTTTTCAAAATGATCCGGCGCGGCCCAACTCGGTGCCCGATAGTTTAATTACCGCAATAGACGAAGATGAGCAAGGCGGCATTTGGATTGGTACTGATGGTTCTGGAGCGGCCCGCGTGGACGCGGATACCGGTGCGGTTTTAGAACGTATCGAAATGACTGGGGATCGACGAATTACCGCGTTACGCTATATCCAAGGCGTTGGTGTCTGGATTGGTACCCGTTCGGGATTGGTATTAGCGCAGCCGGGAATGCCCTTGCGCACGATGCTTAGCTTGCCGCCCGACGATGCCGTCACCGCGCTCGATATCGACCTGCAGGGTGTGCTGTGGGTAGGCACGCGCATAAGCGGCGTATACCGATTGCGCGCCGGCGTTTTTTCCGCCATAAAATCAAGCGAAATGGGCGAAGTACGCCAGTTTAGCGTTGATTCGGCAAACCGCATTCTAATCGCCGCATCAGCCGGGCTATTTGAGATTTCGCCCGAGCGAATTGCCGTAAAACGTTGGGTTGAAGCTGCGAAAAATTTACGCGCCGTGGTGCAGGCACCGGACGGCGCCTTCTGGGTCGCTATTGACGGCTATGGCCTACAGCGGTTGGACTTGGCGAGTGGGCAACGCGTGGATTTTCAAGTCGACTCAAGCGTACCTGGCAGCTTGCCAGATAGCGCCATATCGGCACTGATGATTGACAGTTCCGGGCAACTTTGGGTTGGCACGCGTACCCGGGGTGTCGCTTTGACCGATACTGCCGGTGCGCCGTTTCGTATGCTGCGCAGAACCTCGCAAAACGATACCAGCTCAGATGCGGCTGGCAACAGCGTGCGCGCATTGTGCAGCCAAGGTGAGGTGTTGTGGATCGGCACAGAGGCGGGTGGTTTGTATCGGCGCGGCAACGAGACGGGTGATTTGGGTGTTGAAACAGCATTTGATTTTGCTGCATTGATCGGAATTCGAACGAAGCAAGGCGGCATTACGCCAGGTACGCCATTGCGGATCAATGCGCTCGGTTGTAACTCAGCCAGCGAGTTAATTATCGCCAGCTCGCGCGGCGCGTTTGCGCTTAAAGTTCCGCCAACTAAATCTAGGGGTGTTGCGCTGGCTACTGCGATTGCACAAATGGCCACGGTTCGTGCGACGCCATTGTTGAGCGGCGAACAACAGAAACAGCAAATGCGCAGTTTATTTTTAGCTCGTGACGGGGGGATTTGGCTGGGTAGTCATGATGCTGGCCTGATTCATTTGGATGCTTCGCGACGGGTGACGGAGTTTTATCCGGTTGGCGCAGGCCAGATGCCGGCTGCGATGATTTTGAGCATTTTTGAAGACAAGCTTGGCCGCGTTTGGGCCGGAACGCTCAATGGACTGGCGATGCGGGTGCCTGGGGAAAACCGTTGGCAGCAGTTTTTTTCAGAAAACGATTCGTCGGATGCCGGAATAAAAGCGAACTCCAGATCCCTACCCAGCAATCTGATCCGCACGATTATGGAACAACGCGATGGCACGCTTTGGATCGGCACGCACTCGGGTATTGGGCGCTTAGACAAGCTAGAACCCAGCGCGACTGAGCCCGAACGTTGGCTGGCTAAGTTTTCCCGCTTTACGATTCGAGACGGCTTGCCAAATCCGACGGTTTATTGTCTGCAAGAAGATAAGTTAGCCCAGCTGTGGCTGAGTGGCAATATGGGCTTAGTTAGTTTTTCCCCAGCCCGGGGCCTATGGCATAGTTTTGGGCTACAGGACGGGCTACAGGATTTAGAGTTTAACGGCGGCGCGTGTACAAATTTTGAGGATGGTCGTTTAGCGTTCGGCGGCGTTGCTGGTACGAATGTGTTTCGTCCTGAAACCATCAAGGACTCAAATTTTTTAGCGCCCGTGCGTTTATTAACGGTGCGTATCGCCGGACGATCCAGGCCGCTTAATGCCGATGGCCGCTATACGCTCGCCTATGCTGACCGTACCGTTAATATTGAGTTTGCGGCGCTGGATTATCGTGCGCCGATGCGCAACGGCGTCGCATACAAGCTCGATGGGTTTGACGAAAATTGGGTAACGGGCCGCGGATTGGGGCAGGCGAGCTATACCAATTTGGCGCCTGGTACGTACCGTTTTTTAGCGCGTGGCAGCAATGGTGATGGTCTTTGGAATCCGGCGCAGCTTGAGCTTACCCTTACCGTGTTGCCGCCGTGGTGGTTGAGCAGGTCCGCATTTTTCGCCTATATTTTGGTTTTGGCGGCTTTGGCGTGGCTTTTTTACTGGCGAAGACGGCGTGCGATTGAGCGCGAACAAGGTTTCGTTGATGACTTAAAAGAACGCGAAGATCGTCTGCGGTTGAGCCTTTGGGGTAGTCGTGATCTGTATTGGGACTACTCTGTTGACGGACAACCTAAAGGGTTTCATGCTGCATCGAGCGCTAACTCGGCAAATAATGTGCCTTCGCACAGCTCAGCATCAAACAATCTCGCGTTAAATAACGCGGGTGCGAAGCTGGCGACACGCCAAGTGCTGACGCGTGGCCTAGATACATCGAACTGGCGTCATACGATGCGCCGAGCTGAAACCGAACTGGTGCTGGGGCCAGGCATGGACGGTGAATTTGATGGTGCTGAGTATCTAACGACGCAAGTACACCCCGATGACATCGAAGCGCTGTTGGCTGAGATCAATCGTGTTTTGATGGGTGAAACGGATGAATTGAGTTCGGAACATCGAATTAAGCGATCAAATGGCGAATGGACTTGGCTTTTGGCGCGCGGGCGGGTGGTGCGCCGGGACGCTAATGGACTGCCACGCCAAATTGCCGGCACCGCACGTAATATGGACAGCGTGCGCGCGGCCGCACTTGAACTGGAGATTTCCAGTCGCGTGATTGAGCGCATGAGTGAAGCAGTGGCGGTGAGTCGCGAAGACGGCAAGTTGATTAAAGTTAACACCGCATTCGAGCAAATGACGGGTTATCCCGAGGGCGAAGTACTTGGGCGCAGCGTCGCCTTGCTCGAATCACCGCGCCACGACGCCGTGCAATACAAGAGTATCCAGGAAATGGTGCGTAAAGATGGCCGCTGGAAAGGTGAAATGTGGCAGCGGCGCAAGGATGGCAGCGATATCTTAGTCAGTGTCGAATTTACCCGAATCGAAGCCAAGCAGGGCGCGGCGCCGATTCGAGTGGCGGTGATGAGCGATATTACTGACCGTAAACGCGCTGAAGAAGAATTGCGTTTTCTAGCGAATTTTGACGCGTTGACCGGACTGCCGAATCGCACCAAATTGCTGACGCGAATGGCGCGTGCGTTTGCCAGGGCGAAACGCCACGAACACCGCGTAGCTGTGTTGTTTCTGGACTTAGATCGGTTTAAGCAGATTAATGACAGTCTAGGCCACGCAGCGGGCGATGAATTACTGCGCGGTGTGGCTGATCGAATGCGGCTTGCGGTGCGGGAAATTGATACGGTCGCGCGCCTTGCAGGTGACGAATTTGTGCTGCTTGTGGAGGAAATTGTGTCTTTCGAAGGCGCAATGATTGCCGCACAACGGGTGCTGGAACGCTTTGCTGCGCCGTTCAATTTAGGCGGTACCGACGTCGTGGTTAGCCCCAGCATTGGTTTGGCGGTGTTCCCCGATCATTCCGAACGCCCAGATGAGCTGCTCAAATGCGCAGATTTGGCGATGTATGCGGCGAAAAGTTCGGGCCGAAACACCATCAGAATTTATGAAAGCGAGCAAAGTTCGGTAGCGATTGAACGTGCTGAGACTGAAATCCTGTTGCGTCGTGCGCTGGAGCGCGAGCAATTTGAGGTGTATTACCAAATCGCGGTTGATATGAAAACAGGAAAACCGCTGGGTGTTGAGGCTTTACTGCGTTGGCGACACCCACAGCATGGGCTGATTGGCCCAGATGCATTTATTGCGATTATGGAAGACAACGGCATGATTGTGACCGTTGGACGCTGGGTGCTCAACGAGGCGTTGGCGCAGCTGAAAGCCTGGGATTTGGGCGGTTTGCCGAATCTTTATGTTTCGGTTAATTTGTCAATTTTGCAGCTCAATCGGGGTAATTTAGTTGCCGAATTGATGATGCTGTTGGAGCTTTATGAGCTTGCTGGGCAGCGATTAACACTAGAATTGACCGAGTCTTTGGTGATGGCAAACCCGGAGCAGTCGATTGCGACGTTGAACCAAATTTCGGAACTGGGCGTGCAAATTGCGATTGATGATTTTGGCACGGGGTATTCGTCACTCGCCTATCTAAAGCGTCTGCCGATCGATAAGCTCAAAATTGACAGGACTTTTGTTCGTGACTTGGGCGAAGACAGCGACGACAAGGCGATTACGCACTCAATCATCGCGTTGGGTCAAACGCTAGGCCTAACTGTTATTGCCGAGGGCGTTGAAACCAAGGTGCAGGAGAGCTTGTTACTATCTTTGGGCTGCACGCAAGCGCAGGGCTTTCTTTATGCGTGGCCCATGCCCGCCGCTGAATGCACCGCCCTGTTGCGTGAGCGCATGCGCTAAAACGCAAATTTCTTTTGTTCGAAGCGCGTTTCAATGACTTTCGCCATTGCGCTTTCTATTACGTGTTCAATTAGCCTTACATCCTATGAAAAATTCACTTGAACCCAGTATTGAGCTCATGCAAATTGACCCGCGCACCCGCTATTTCACCGCGCTTGGTGTTGCGTTTCTGGCGTTACTACCCTTGATTCCACTTTGGGTGCTTTCCGTCAAGTTTGGTTGGGCATTTTGGTGGTTGCTTATCTATGTCGTATTCGGGTTGGTTGCTGCGGTTCGCTATGCGAGTGCTGCGCACGCACGATTTGGCTACGCGCTATTGGACGACGGGCTATGGCTGCAAAGTGGCGTGTTTTGGCGTAAGGCTGTTTTTGTGCCGCGTCAGCGCGTGCAGCACACCGAAGTCAATCATGGCCCGCTAGATCGGAAAATGGGGTTGGCAAAATTAGTGCTGCATACTGCCGGCTTGCGGCTGCAGCACTTGACCATTCCTGGATTAACCGACGCGCAAGCGCACGCTTTGCGCGATAACTTACTTAAACGCGCACCGCCTGAGCAAGTTGTGCTGCCGATTGTTCCTGCGCTTCGATTTGACGCGGCGGATGTTCATGCACCCGCTGTCGAAGCGTCAACTGAAGCCGAAGTGGAGAATCAAGCAGCTGTTGAACCGCAAGATGCATTGGCATTTAACCCGCGGGAAAGCGAATCTGGCCCAGCTGATCCTACAGGCCCGCGTGGCCAAGCCGCCCGATGATGACTGCAAAATCTAAAAATCGAACGTTGAGTAAAAGTCAGTGATGAATCAAGCACAGCCGGAAAACGTTTCGAGTAGCGAAAATAGTCCCGGCGAGCGGCTGCACAACTTAAGTTGGCTATTCGTGCTCATCGCTCAAATTTGGAACTTGATCGTGCCGCTTACGCTGGTGTTTGTTGCTGGGCGTATGGACAAAGATGATGGCTGGCAATCACTTTTGGCATTACTTGCAGCGCTTGCGTTATCCGCGTATTCGCTCTTTTATACGATGACTTTTAGATTTTGGGTCACGCCCGATGAGCTGGTCGTTAAAGAAGGATTGTTCAATCGCACATTGCGCCACGTGCCTTTTACCCGCATCCAAAATGTTGCCTTTCGTCAAAGCCTGCTGCACCGCCTATTTGGCGTAGTCGAGCTGAATTTAGAATCGGGCGCAGGTACTAAGCCAGAGGCCAAACTGGCCGTGTTAAAAATGGCGCGCGCGCGTCAGCTGGAACGAGAAATTCGGGGTGGCTTTAGTTCGACTGTGTCGCTCGATGCTGGACAAGCCGACACATTTGCTGTGGCAGCGCCAGCGCATGCAACGGCATTCGAGGCTGCACACGCCGATGCGAATGCGAGCGCTAAATTACTGCATCAAGTGCCGCTGTTTGATTTGATACGGCTTGGGCTAATCAGTAATCGCGGCATGGTTGCTATCGGTGCCGCGTTCTATTTTTTGAGTCAGACCAAGCTATTGCCGACCAACGTCTTCAAAGAAATGGCGCGATGGTTGAAAACGGATATCGGGCTTGCGCATGGGCCGCTTTTTTGGATATTGAGCGGGATCTTCACCTTTGCGATGATTTTAGTCGTGGTGCGTCTTGCGTCCATCGGCATAGCAATTTTTTCGTTTTACGACTTCAAACTATATGCGCAAAGCGATCGCTTGCGGGTCGAACATGGCCTAATGACCCGCCAAGGTGGTGCGACGAAGCCCAGTCGAATCGTGTGTTTTTTACTGCGAGACGGTTTGTTATACCGCTGGTTTAACCGCCAAAGTGCGGAAGTCGTACTGCCAGGCAACCTAGCGCAGGACGGTGCTAGCAACAATGGCCCTAAAGGCATGCGCTATCTGTCGCCGATGGCGACGCCAGAAGATGCGAATGCCTTGATTGCAATGGCTTCGGGTGTTTCGCTCAACGAAATCGCATTGCAGCCGCTGCATCCACTTGCTTGGCGGCGCATGGTGAAATGGCCGCTGGCGGTCGTGGCGCTGCAAGTGTGTGCGCTGTTACTGTTTCTGGCGCTTAATAATCAATGGTTTGCAGGTTTGGGCGCGGTATTTTCCTATATGAGTTTTTCCGCAATAGGCAAGGCTTTTGCGCACAGCGGTATTGTTGGCCTGCTTTTGGTACTGGCCTATATCGCTTTTGCCGTCTGGATGATTTACGCCTACAAGCGCGGTGCTGCTGCATCTGGATTTGCGTTAACGCCCAAGCATCTGATCATTCGCAGCGGCTATTTCAGCCAATGCAGCCATATCGTACCCAGAGGCGAAATTCAAAGCGTCACCTTAAGTCAATCGCCTTTTGATCGAGCTAGTCAAATGGCGAATGTCCATGTTGACCTAGCCGCAGGTTCGGCACTCGAAACACCAGAAGCTGCCGTGCATTATTTGCCCGAAACAACTGCGCGGGAATTGGCGTCGGCGTTGCGAGCTGGGTTGGTTTAAGAAACGAATCGAGGTCGGATTACGGTCAGATTTTCGGCAGCGCGCACAACCTTGCGACAATCTCGGCTACAGCGACCATCGCAAAGCTGGCGGTCACAAAGACGGCAACGCCTAATCCGCTATCGCAATCGAGCTTGCCGCTTTCTGCCGCATTTTTTTCTAAGCGATTAAAGCAAACGCCACCGTCGGGTGCAGGGTAGCGCACGTTTTCTAACGAATACACTGCGCGTACGCCAAAATAGCGTTTCGGATTGCGGGTGAAATTGAACTCCTCGCGTAACTTCGCACGGGTGAGCGCCAACAGCTTGTCTTGTTCGGTATTGCTTAAATCTTTGACGCGGATAAGCGTAGGGTCGGATCGCCCACCCGCAGCACCCACCACTAGCAGTTTGATTTTATTGCGCTTGCAATACGCGATCATTTCGACTTTGACGCGAAAACTGTCACATGCGTCAAGCACGTAGTCATAATCCTGTTTCAGATGTCGTTCTAGCGAATGCGTCGTCAGCATTTCCTGGATCGCGTTGATCTGCACCGCTGGGTTGATCGTGCGCATGCGCTGGGCAAGAACCGCTACTTTCGCTTTGCCATAGTTACCCTCAATCGCTTGCAACTGGCGATTGGTATTGCTCATGCATACCTCGTCACCGTCGATTAGGGTTATGCGTCCGACACCACAACGTGTCAACGCTTCTACCGCCCACGAACCGACACCGCCCACGCCCACAACGCATACATGTGCGCAAGCGAGCCGGTCTGCGGCGTGGTTGCCATATAGTTTGTTAATGGGTGCAAAAATATTGCTCATTAGTTCTTGCCATTTACGCACAAATGCGTGTGAGTTCTTTACAAATTGGTAGGTGTTTGCTTATGGTTGCAACATGCCATTTGAGTCTAACCGAAGCACTGCTATCGCGGGGTCACGCGCAGCCTCAAAGCTAGCGATGGCCTTAGGCTTGGCGCTGTTTGCGCTGGCGAGTGTTGCCAGTGTTGTGTTGTATTTAATTGCCCGCAACAGCCTATTTTCGGCCGCGCGCAGCGAAATCGAGCAGCTGGCGCAAATAGCGGCGGTGCAAGTTGACAGTCAAGCGCATGCGCTGATTCGTGATCCGTCCCAGGCGGGCAGTGCGCTGCATTTGCAAACGCTGGCGCCGCTGGTGCAGTTTCACAAAGTAACTAAAGACATCATGTACGTCTACACCGCGATTTTGCAAAATGGCGAGGTGTATTTTGTGCTGGGTACCGACTATTTATACCGGCGACCGGGCGACACTTTGTCAGCCGATCCGATTATGTATAAGTATTTGGGTACAGATATGGATATTGTCACCGCCTTAAAAGAGCAACGCACGACGTCTAATGCAGTGTTGCAAAAAGAAACGTTTCGCAGCTACTTAAGCGCGTATGCGCCGTTTTGGAACGGGCCTGAGTTTGCCGGTATCGTCGGCATTGACCTAGATGCCGAGGCGTTGGAAAGCCGACTTGAAACGCTGAATTTTGGTCTATGCTTGGTGCTTGGCCTAAGTTTTATTGCGTCGATAGGTGTGGCTTTTGGCATGCGTGCGACACGTTTAAGAACACTACAAAGTGAGGCTCTACGGCACGATCTTGAACGCTCTAGAGATACAGCTGAGCGGAGCAACAATATCGCCGCCCTCGCGGCCGTGGTCGCGCATGAGTTTAGTCAGCATCTAACGGTTGCGAGCGGTCATATCGATCTTTCGCAACTACTCAACGGGCCGGAGCGCGCCGCCGAACTCGAATGTGCGCAAGACGCAATTGCACGCGCCGGGGATGGCGTGGAGCAAATGCGCGCGCTGGGCGGCTCCGCTTGGTCTACCACCCGCGCGCATCGCGTTGATTTGTTGATCAGTCATGCCGTTGAGCGCCTTGAGCGCCGGGGTATAGGTTTGAGTCGCTTTAATGTCGCGGTGATGTCCAGCACACGCTATGTGCAAGTTGACGCGCTGCGTGCCGAAGCAGCAATTGGACATTTGCTGCGCAACGCGGCGCAGGCTGTGGCAACTGGAAGCCTATCGGTGGTGGTTCTCAACGGTTCGGATTTAAGCGCATGGGCCGATATTTTTCCGTGTGCGAACGCAGAGCGTTGTGTTGCGATCGTGATTAGCGACTCTGGACTTGGCATCGCCGCTGAGACTTTAGCGGAGTTTGGTCGTCCGTTTTTCACCACCAAAGGCCCAGGCCACGGTTTAGGATTTGCCGTGGTGAAAAGCGTGGTAAACGCCTTTGGCGGTGGTTTGAAATACCAGCTGAGCGCAAGCGGAAGTCGCTTTGCACTTTTGCTTGTGGCGGCAGCGCAGGATCAGTTGAACTAGGCTGGATAATCAGTGTAACCCTTGGCACCGGGCGTATAAAGGGTCGTGAAATCCACGGGGTTGAGCGTAGCGCCGGTGCGAAAGCGTTCGACCAAATTGGCGTTGCCGATAAATGGCCGCCCGAATACCACCGCATCGAGTTGGCCGCTTGCTATTGCCGCCTGAGCGC
>Ga0105046_10004366_pt1 | contig 22505 bp, 18 predicted proteins | sample MAT03_FD_78385 | JGI IMG/M metagenome (GOLD analysis project Ga0105046, IMG submission 78385) | Freshwater microbial communities from Lake Fryxell liftoff mats and glacier meltwater in Antarctica - MAT-03 (megahit assembly) | ecosystem: Environmental > Aquatic > Freshwater > Ice > Liftoff...
CCTATCCTCTGCTGAGGTCAGGACCAGTGTGCCAAAGCGAAATCGAATTGCCAAGTCGAAGAGGGAAAATCGGTCCCACGACAACTATCGAGTTCGGTAACATTTTAATTTGAGGCAACACGCGAGGAGATCTAATTGTCGCTGGACACTTTCGCAAAACTTAGAAGTTTGCGAAATGCTCAGCGTTTCCGCGAGCCGCCCAATTGCAGCAGGAGGGGGTATAGCTTCTCGCTGATAATGGCGCTCATGGCGCGGGAGCCATCATCCGAGAAGTGGACGAAATCAGCGAAATAGCGGGGCCCTGGCGGCATCTCCCGAGCTGCTTCCGCAACCGTGATTTTGTGAGTAGCCGCCTCTTCCCGAATGACCTGATTCAACCGCTCCTCCATATCTAAGAAAGCGCCCTCAGAAAGGTTCGGATAGAACTTGCGCCAGGCAATTAACGCGGGGCGCTCCTCCGGCGTGACGTGATCGCCAAACCGGGTTGCATGAGTCACCAACAAAGGCTCGACCCCGGCAACTTGCAGGCGCTCCAGAAGCCCTCGCAGCTCCAGGCGAAAGAAAGTGACATTCTCCTCCGGTAGCCGCTCCAGGACTTGGCCGCCGCCAAGATCCCGGCCAATCTCCCAACTCCGAATTTGCGACTGGAGCGCGAGGGGCAGGATCTCCTTCAGCACCGTCTTCGCTTTACTGGCGATGCGCCACTCAAAAATCTGGGGTGGAACCCGGGGAATGACGGTGGGATCGGGGAGGTAAATATAGTTCGACAGGCTGGCGTAAATCACGGCGACCTTGGGCTGGACCGTGGATAGAATCTCCGGAAGCCGCCGCAGAACGGTAGTATTCGTGAGCCCGGGAAAAGCGACGTTGACCACCTGATAGGTGGCAGTGCCAGCGCGCCGATTCAGTTCGGCCTCCACTAATCGAGGGTATTCCTGGCCGGCGGATTCATACAGGCCGAACGTTTCGGAAGCCCCAATCGTGAGGATACGGATGCGATTCGGATCCAGTTCGGGGCTGCGGTATCCCAGGGAGTTGAACCGCCATTTCACGTAATGGGCGAAGGGCCGGCCGCGCTTGCCCAGCTCGTCGTTCGTATAGAGGACGTTCGCGTTGTAAGACTCGAGCAGAGGAGCCCGGTAGGCGATGTAATCATCCAGTCGCGCGGCGCCTTCGAAGGTGGCCCCGGCCACAACGAGCGCGATCAGGTAACGGATTGGGGTAAGTCGGCTAGCCATCAGGTCAGAAACGGAAATAGATAAAGGATTCGACGCTGGATCGGTAGAACACCACTAAGTAAGAGGTCAGCGCGTAAAAAGAGAACCGGCCTTCGACGGGAATCCAGTTCAGCGAAGAGCGGCCTTCCAGCCGCTCCGATAGCCAACACCAGGAAAAATAGCCGGCTGCAGTGAGCAGTACCAGCCAGACGAAACTCGCGGGAAGGGATACAGTGGCCCGAGCCCACGGATTGAGCGCGGCACCCAATAGCGCCCGAGCCTGCGGCAGATCCTGCGAGCGGAACAGAATCCAACCCAGGGATATCACCACGTAAGTGAGAAGCCAGGAAAGCAGATCCGGCACCACCAGCTTCCTTCTCTTGGCGAACTGCTGCCAGAAGCGGTGCAACACCAGTAACGTTCCCTGATAGACGCCCCACAGCAGGAATAACCAACTCGCCTGATGCCACAGGCCGAACACCGCCATCGATAGGACGAGCACGCCATTTCGCCACCACAAATCGCCGCGCACCATGGCCAGAGGCATGAACAGATAGTCCCGGATCCAGAAGGAAAGCGACATGTGCCAGCGTTGCCAAAAGGTCGTGGGAGTCAGAGATAAGAAGGGGCGGTCAAAATTCTCTTGCAACTGGATGGCGAACCCTGCCGCCAGACCGATGACGAGGCGGGAGTAGCCTGCGAAATCAAAGAAAATCTGAAAGCCATAGCCAATCAGCAGAAGCCACACTTCGAAGAAGCCCAGGCCAGCGGATCGATCAAAAGCCCAGGTCACGCCTTCCGCCGGCACACCGGACCCCAGCAGGCGCCCGAGCGAGATCATCCAAATGCCAACCCACATCTGTTGGGTGCCACGCGCCAGATCGCTCCATCCGGCGCGCTCGCTAGAGCGCAGTTGGGGAAGCAGTTCGGAGAGGCGGGAGATTGGCCCAGAAAGTACGGTCGGGGCGAAGGCGATGTAGATGGCGAACTCCAGTAGCGTCGGGTCCAGCTCTTCGCCGCGGTACTGATCAAAGAGGTAACTGAGCCCTTGGAACGTCCAAAACGAGATGCCCACCGGGAGCACCAACGCGGCGATCTGCGCGGCAGTCGGCGAGAGATTCGCCCAGGGCTGCGCCAGTTGTGGCAAGTACTTGAAAGTAGACAGCAGGCCAATGTTGACGGCTATTCCCGTGAAGAGAAGTGGCGTGGAGGAGGTGCGCCGCAGCAGGTCTCCCCAGTAGAAATTGAAGACAATGCTCAGCGCCAGAATGACGATAAACGAGCCGCCGACGCTGTAGTAAAAAATGCCGCTGGCAAGAAGAACAATAGCATGCCGGGCTTGTCTGGCTGGCGTGTAACGCACCGCCAGCCACGTGAGGAAGATGGCCACAAGGGGCAGCGGAGAGAGAAACGGCATCAGATTACGGGCGGGGCTTTCCCACCCGTTCCGCCGTAATGAGCATCAGAGTGACGGTGTCCATATCCCGCGGACTCACCTTGCCCGGCGAGATCTTTCGTTGGGTGACCTTCTCGAGCTGCAGCAGGATGTCGATCAGTGCAAACGAATCAATCATGCCCGATGCGACCAGCGAAGTATCCAGCAGAATTTCTACATTGTCGTCGCGCAGGATCTTGCTTTTCAGGTACTCAATCATCTGCACGGCCATCTGCTTGGCTTGAGAATCGGCACTCATTGAGAACTCCATTGTCTTTTAGCCCACGCGTCGCTCTCCGAACCAGGAGACAGATGGGCTGATTTTCGGCAGGACGAGATCATAATCAATTTCTTGTCGGAGGAGCGTCGCATCGTGAAGTCACACGCCAAATCCAACAAAGCATCGCCCGGGCGCTCAGTCAGGATTCGCATACGGGAGGAAACGGTGATGTGGAGTTGGTCGGTCGCCTGGGCGTTTCCGAAATAGCCGCTGCGGCGCTTGTACGGGGATCGGGCATCAAGGATTTCGGCCGGGGGCGGGTCTGGCAGCGCGGACAGGATCTCCCGTTCCGCTAAATCCAGAAAAGCGATGAAATTGGCGAAGTATAGAAGGCCAGCCCCATTCAAGTCGCGATCGATGTCGATCTTATAGACAAATTCGCGACCGCCCTCAAACAGGGGCCTATCATCAGATTCGGGAGGCCAAAAGGAGCATCTGCCGCGAGATTCACGGCATAGACCCATAGAGTCGGGCGGCTCGGGAAGCTCCGGAATCTGGCTGAAGTCCATAGTCGCGGGAGTGGAGATGGAGAGCTTGGAGGGGCCCCGCTCCTGGTAGATAAAGACGTTACTGCAACGAATCCAACGGTCCGGCTGACCGTCAAAAACATAGCGCCCATCTAAATATATTTTCTCGTAATGAGTAAGATCAGTTTTAAAAATTACTAATGTATTTTCCCCATAAACACTAAGGGGTTCATAGGGGCTAAGATGGATCTCTAAGAAAAAGAATGTGGCGTAGAGCCGTTCTTCGGCGTCATCGCGAATCTGGGAGGTGGGAACGCCGCCGAGCATCTGAATGCGGTTCCAACGATCATGGCCCAGCACCTTAAACAGGGCACTTTCTGAGAGATTATTCCTTCCCAGGTGCGGCATGCCTAGTTCCAACGTCAATGTTGCGGACATCCCTCTCCTCTGCTCGATAATTGGTCGCCTTGATACTACTTTACCTAAATATTCAGGTGGAAAGACGGTGTTAACCAGTATATCCTGGAGGGCGTATATTCTGGCTGCCGTTCCGTTGCAGGCCCGGTATAATGGTAGGGAGGTGTAATGGGGGCGTCTGCATGGATCGGAAACTGGAGCCGTAGGTTGCCAGCGGTTGATAGTCGCGTGTGGCTGTGGGTGATCTTTATGACGGCCGCCATCGTTCGTATAGGCATAATTTTGGCGCGCAAGACCTATCTTCAGTTGGAGCATGTCGAGCCGGCCTCCGTCGCGCTCTCGCTGCTGCACAACGGCACTTTTGCCAACGCCTATTGCACCACGTCCGGACCGACGGCCCACACCGGCCCCGTCTATGTCTGGATGCTGACCCCCATCTTCGCGCTGTTTGGCGAAGACACCGGAGCCCAACTGGCGATTGAAGTGATGAGCACGCTCTGGGCGGCGGCCGTCTATCTGATGCTCCCGCTATTGACGGAGATGGTGGGGGTAGGGCGGGCCCCGGGCATTTACGCAGGGCTGTTGGGGGCGCTGATGCCGTTCAACTTTTGGGCGGAGACCAAGGGATCGTTTGAACAGCCAGTGGCGACCTTTCTTTTGGTGCTGCTCTTCATCCTCTTGGGGCGGCTCGTGCGGGTCCCCAATCCCAACGTGGCGGCGATGCTTCCGGCGGTCGCGGTTGGCAGCCTGCTCGCGATCACCTCTTCGGTTATGGTTCTGCCCCTGGGTATTCTGGCGCTGGGGGCGATGCTGCGGTTGAGCCGTCCGGATGCGGTGCGGCTGGCGGCGCTATTTGCTGTCGGCGTCACCTTGGTTCTGTTGCCCTGGGGATATCGGAATCATCTCGAAATGGGGAAGTGGATCTTCACGCGATCAAATTTCGGTTTGGAGTTTTGGCTCTCCAATAATGACCGGGCCACTGCGGATTACAACACGAATGTCGACCTCGGCATCATGGAGATGCATCCCGCGTCGACCCCCGAACAGTGCGCCAAGCTACGCGCTGTGGGCGAGGTTGCTTTTCACGCCGCCGCGATGCGGACCGCCCAGGAGTGGGTCGCCGCCAATCCGCAACGGTTTTTAGCCTTGACGGCCGAGCGGGCATACCTGTTCTGGGTTCCCAAGATGCGGCGGCCAGCCCAGACTCTGATCTCTCTGCTTCTGCCGGTGTTTAGCTTGGCGGGACTATTCCTGCTCTACCGGCGGCAGCCCCGCGCCGTTTGGCTCCTGATCGGCGTGGCGTTGAGTTATCAGGTCACGTTCCTATTGGTGCAAAGCTTCGCTCGTTATAGCTATCCCGTGCAGTGGGTCTTGTGGGTGGGCGTTGGAGTCGCGGTCCATGCGGGAATCAGCCGGTTGGGAGAACGTTCCTATAGCGGCGGTAGCGGCTCGTAGAGCCAAACGCGCGCCCATCGGGATTCCCAGATCAGTTGCCGGGGTGGCAGCCGCTCGCTGTCGAAGCCATCGATCCGGATCACGAGATCGATGTTCGACATGATCTTATCTTCTACGTCGCCGCCTTCCTGGGAATCCTTCGGAATCTTGTCCTCGAGGGCGAACAGGCGCTGAGCCTGATGACCTTGCGAACGCAACACCTCACTAGGGATGCCCGCTTTCCTAAAGTAATGATAGGCGGGCATGCTCGAGAGCAGCGTCATGGAGATATGGTCGTCCGGGCGGAGCTGGGTCCGTAAGAATGCGGTCGCTTCTCTGATGTCCCGCGCGTTCCCGATCTCGCTGGAAAAATAGACGGATCGGGAGGTAATCACCCCGCCCGCCGCCGTCAGAAAGATTGCGGCGATGGCCCAGGGAACAAGGCCCCGGCGACCCATCCGGCCCAACAACCACACGAAAGCACAGGCCGCCGAACCTAGGAAGAGGGGGGAGAGAAAGAGAAAGCTGCGCGGGAAATGGAAAACACGCTGCACCAGAGTCAGTGCGACGCAGACCGTCACGGCCAGCAGAGGGAGCGGCAACACCGTCGATCTGGCACCAAAAACCGAGCGGTGAAATAGGATGCCGGCCACCGATAGGATGGCAACTCCCCAGAAAAGCGGGAGCGGCCAGCCCTCCCTCCAATAGGATGCGATCCGCCCGGCTAGCTCGATGGCTCTGGGCACAACATAGTAATAGGCGTTCGGCTGTAGAAAACGGCTGTTGAGATACGATTCCAGTCCGCTGACCACGAAGGCAGGCAGGTAGAACAGAACAACCAGTCCAGCGGCCGACGCACAGGCGAGAGCCAATGCTCGTAGCGCCGGCCAACGGCGCACCCCTGTCCCCAGGCAAAGGGCCCCGAACCAAACGCACAGGATAACGAACATGTAGAGCGAGCTCAGCAAGGTACAGAAGGCTAGGCCGACGATTAAAACGAACGCGCCCCAGCGCACGGGGCTGTACGGGCGCGTCGGCCAATCGAAGACCACCCGCAGGGCTACCAGGAACAGGAGCACCAAGGTGGAATACCCGCGGGCGAGCACGGAATATTCAATCTGTGCCGACTCCGAAGCCAGCAGCGCGGCCGCCAACAGCCCCGCCCCGCCTCCCGCCCAACGGCGAAAGAAGACATAAGCCGCCGCAATGGCCAGCCAGCCGGCCAGCAGAGCGGGTATGCGGATGGCCCACTCGGCGTCGCCGAACAGCGCCATGCTGATGTGGACGAACAACGAATGGAGCAGGTGGTTGTTCGGGTCGTGGAAATCGGTCAGCAAGCGATAGACTGGCGCGCGCGCGTAGGCTTCCACCGTCCACGCTTCGTCATGCCGAAGCGGGTATTGAATGTAGAGCAGGCGTACGGCCAAGCCGGCCAACATGACGAGGACAAAGCCCCATCGTTCCCAGGCCGGAGCCGTACGCCAGTACACTGCCAGCGCTCGGCTGAGGACGGCTCCCACGCGCTGCCGCCATCGCCCCAGGCTGCCGAGCAGACGGCTGGCCCTTTTTCTCGCAACCCAGACGAAAAGCCCGTAGGCCAGAAACGCAACGCTGGCCTTCAGCGCGCGCCCGGCGATGGAGGTGAAGAGCAGTTTAGTGAACCCTTCGGCACGGCCATCGGATGCGCGTTGGTCCACGAAGGCTTTAACCGGGGCAAACGGGACCAACCCAATGGCCATTAAGAGCAGCCCGGCGGCGCAGAACAGCAGGACCACCGCCATAACCATCGCGGCCGCCCAACGCGATGTCTGGTTTTTCTCGGATTGACTCATGCGCGCCATAGCTTTCTGGCCGGTACCCAGAACACACGGATTCCAACGGCAGCCGCCAGTAACAAGGTGACAAAGGTTCGAACAGGGCCGCTGAGCCGTTTCAGCGGATTGCCCTCCGGCAGTGCGGGATCTAACAACGCCAACCCGTAAAACAGCCCTTGCCCGCCGAGGAGCGGGTATCGCCAGGGTAGGGGCGTCCAGGGCGAGGCCAGCAGGAACGCGGCCAGGGCGAAGGGCAGAAGCAAGCGCCCCACTTTATGCGATAAGAAATGCAGCCAGATGCGGTTCCGCGGGCCCAGTAGCCAAGGCTCCATTTGCAGGAGTTGCCATAAGCCGCCTTGCGTCCGCACCTTCCGGCTAAATTCGGCATCCAGCGTCGCGGTGTTGTCGTAGGCTAGCGCTCGCTCTTCGAAAACCACCCGGAAGCCCTTCGCGAGGGCCCATACGGGCAGAAGGACGTCGTCGAGCAGCACATCCGGCGGCATCGGCCGCGCCAACTCCCGGCGGATCACGTAAATTGCTCCGGTGGCACCGGGCACCGAGTCGAGCAGCGCTTGCCGCCGGCGGATGAATTTTTCATACTTCCAATAGAGCCCCACATTTCGTGTCTCTCCCTTATCATTATCGTGGAGAATCAGCTCTCCGCTCGCTACGCCCACGGCGGGATCGCCCAGGCAGGCGACTAGGTCCAGCAGGCTGTTGGGAGATATTTGCTGGCGAACGTCGGTCATGAAAAGTACGCCGTCCTGGACCAGCTTGAGCCCGGCGTTCAACGCGGCCGCCTTGCCGCCGGCGGGCAGGTCGTAGCATTCCACACAGCGGTAGGAGTAGGCCCGCGCGATGGCGACCGTGCCGTCGGTGGATCCGTCCGAGAGCACAAGAATGCGCAGCTTGTCGGCAGGGTAGTCGAGGGCGAGCAGGGAGTCCAGCTTCGCTTTCAGCCAGCGCTCTCCGTTGCGGACCGGCATCAGTACAGTGACCGGCAGGGGCTCAAATCGGCGTTGCCAAGGGCGAGGGAACCAGCGGGCAAGTAGGGCCAACAACAGCGGATAGCCGGCGACGATGTAAACGGCAAAGAGTCCGCACAGCCCACAGACGATGAGGGCCATTTATGGCCTCCATGCCTCCATGAATATATCGGCGATCAGAAGCTCTTCGTCGGACAAATTGCGGAACGAAGCCGCCAGCCGGGGCCGGATCTGCTGCAACTCTTCCCGTAACTCCGCGGAGATGGGACCGACCTGTAAACGGCCCGGCCCGGAAGACTGCCGGTGGCCGGCCAACTGCACGATGTGCAGCCGGCTTTCAAAGCCCAGCTTCTGCAGAATATTACGATAGAAACCCACCCGGCACCGGTTCGGCCGGCCGGCGTGGCTGGCCATCGATTTCCAGATCGGCTCGGGAACGGTCAAGAATTCGAGCGCAGAGTAGCCGAGCCCGCTCAGCATGTCATAATCGCTCAAATCGATCTTATGGAGCATCCGGCCGCCGGGCTTGAGCATTTGGCTCATGACTTCGAACGATCGTTCGGCCTCCGGAATCTCGGTCAGCACCGCGCGCGAGATGATGAGATCGAAGGAGCCCTGAGGGAAACGATCCGCGGCATCTTCCAGCCCCACGCCATAAAGGTAGTGCAGCCGGCTCTCGTCAAAATGCGCTATCCCGTTCTCCCAGCGGACGATACGGTCGAACTCGGCGGCCTCCCCGGCGGGCAGGCGATGGCGGAGCGCGCGGTAGATTTTAGCTTGATGGGCTTCGTCCCGTTCGGCATAAAACTTGTCGATACAGGTGACCTTGGCGGTGCCAGCGGTAAGAAAACGCAACGCGACGCCGAAGTTATCACCGGGACCGGCTTCGAGAACCTGAAAGCCTTGGACATCTTTGGGCTGTAGATTTCCGAACGAAAAATACTCTTCGAAGACCCGGTCAATGTACTGCAAGCTCTGTTCGAGTGTAAACCGGCTATGAGTGGAGCCTCCCCGGGAATTAACATCTCCGGCCCGGTAAGCACGAGCCAGCCTCCAGTCGGAGACAATATAACGTAGGATCAGGATCCATTTTTTCATGGAGTGTTCTTGCTAGTGTCCCCCGTTTTGGCTCTCTGGTGAAGCGATTGGGTGTACTTAAACTAAATAACGATGCATATTGTTTACCTTTGTCCCGAATATCCGCCCTCCCGCCATGGAGGAATTGGTAGCTTTGTGCAAACGCTGGGCCGCACCCTGGTGACACGGGGCCATCAAGTGAGTGTCATGGGGCTCTACGAGCCAAACGAGGCTGGAGAGACCGACGACCAAGGCGTCCGCGTTATCCGAGTGCCGAAGCGTGGGCTATCGGGCACACGCTTCTTGCAGAACGGCGTTCGGCTCCGCCGGGCACTGGCGAGCCTGCACGCCAAGCATCCCGTGGATCTGATGGAAGGAGCGGAGACAAGCTACGCCATCATCGCCCGCTCCTTCCCTGCTCCCAAAATCCTGCGCATGCATGGCGGAGCGCATTTTTTCGCGATCGAGCTTGGCGGCCGCACTGGCCGCTGGCTGGGGTGGCAGGAGCGGCGCTCCTTCTCCGTGGCCGATCATCTGTTTGCCGTCAGCCACTATGTAGCGGATCGGACGCGGGAGTATCTATCGCTTGGCGATCGCCCGGTTGAGATCATCTACAACCCGGTAGACTTGGGACGTTTTCACCCCATGCCCGAGATCGCTGAGGTCCCGGGACGAATCATCTTTGTCGGCACTTTGATTGAAAAGAAAGGGATTAGGCAGCTGCTGGAGGCCATGCCGGCGGTGTGCAAGCGGTTCCCGGAGGCGCATCTGGAGATCTGCGGCAACGATACGATCGATCCCAAAACCGGCGGCTCATTCCGTACGCAACTGGAATCCGCGATTCCAGTTGCGCTCCGGTCGCGGATCCATTTCAGAGGCGGAGTGCCGCGAGACGAACTGCCCGCTTTGATGGCCTCCGCCAGTCTCTGCCTCTATCCGTCTCACATGGAGGCCATGCCGATTGCCTGGATAGAAGGGCTCGCCATGGCCAAAGCCGTTCTGGCCTCCCGAACGGGCCCCGGTAGCGAGGTGATCACCCATGGCGAAGACGGCCTGTTATGCAACCCGCATGACCCGGCGTCGATTGCCGATGGCATAATGCAGGCGTTGGGCGATACTGGCCTTCGACAGCGACTAGGTGCCGCCGGCCGGCGGCGGGCTGAGCGGGCGCATGCCCTTTCACCGCTGGTGGAACATAATATAGCGAGCTATGAACGTTGCCTTGCGCGGTGACGCTGTAGTGCCCTCTGAAAACCGGCGATAATAGAGGGAAGGTTCTATGGACTATGCGTGATCTACTGCGAGGCAAACTTCGCCTGCTCTTGTCGACTATGACGTTGCTTATGATGGTTGGCTTCTATGTCTTGTGGGGGCAGACTGAGATCCAACTCACTGAAATTAAAGCGGATTCGGTCACCAAGTCCTCGGCTCGCATTGGCTTCAAGACCTCCAAGTCCGGGCAGTACGGGATTATTTACGGCATCAATGACCGCTACGGATACCAAAGCTCTCTCTTCACCGCAGAAAAGGGCGCTGTCATCGTCATTACTGGTCTTCCCGCCGACCGCGACATCCATTACCGCGTCTGTTATTCCAGCCCGAATACCTCCCAGCTGATATGCTCCGGCGATCAGGTCACGCATACGGCGAAAGCGCCCGTTGCCGGTGTAGAACTGGCGATTGAGCCCAAAACGTTTGAAACGCCGCCACCATCGTTAACGGGTGAGGTCTTCGCCGTGGACGACACGTGCAGCAACTTGCGGGAACAGTTGGCGAATGCCGCCAAAGCCGACGGCAATCTGAATCATCATGTGACCATTCCAGCGGGCACAGCCTGTTATGGAAACTTTGAATTTTTCCCCAAGCGCGGGCCCAATCCGAATGGCGATGGCGTGATTACCGTGCGGACTGCCGCACCCGACGAAGAGTTGCCACCAGAGGGAATGCGGATCAGTCCGGACTGGGAAAAGTCGATGGCCACAATTGCGAACAACACGGTCTTCACCGGTTATGGCGATGAGCTCTCGAAGGAGTGTTCGCCGGAGGAGTTCACTTGGCTCACCTCCCACAATGGTGTGAACAAGACTTACGTTTGTACGGCCAAGAACACTTGGAAGGCCCTCGAATTGCTCGGCAACTACAGTGCGGCGCCCGTAATCCCTCGGGCTTGCGTGGACGGTCAGATCTTCCTGTTGCAAAAGCAGAATAGCGATACCCGGTATGACATGTTCCGCTGTATCCGCGCCGATACCTGGATTCCGATGACTCCGCGGGGCGACGGCGGCCAAGCCATGGCCAACTCTTACGGCCAAGCCGTCCGCGGATACCGGTTCTTCGGCCTGATTTTTGAACCGGCAGATCCCAAAGGACTCAACTACGGCGGCCTGCTGGATATCGGTAACTACAACAGTAAACACGAGAATGTGACCGTTGACCGGTGCATTTTCCGGGTTTCTCCCACGGGAAGCGCCTCCGGCGCGCTGAATCTCAACGGGTCGTTTGTCGCGGTGGTCAACTCCTGGTTTGACCTGCGCGTGGTTCCCGGCCCGCACCCTTACAATCCGGTGGGGAACTCGACGGCCATCAATATCAGCGGTGGTAAAGGTCCGTTTCGCATCAACAATAACTACGTGCGCGGATCCGGCTTACTGATATTCGTAAACGACAACGATTCGGTGGTCCCGCGGGACGACATCGATGTCCGCCGCAATACGCTCTCTTACAACAAAGACTTCCGGTGCGGATCTCCCACCAGCGATAAGATCTGCCGGGATGTACGCGGACCCATTGAGCTCAAGCGAGGCCGCCGCGTTCTGTTTGAAGGCAATATCATCGAAGACTTCTGGAGCACGCTCAGCGGCGGCCAGGCTTTTATCATTACACCTCGCGCCTCAGGTTCTACCGGACCGGACTCGAACGAATACCAGATTACCGATCTCACAATCCGCCACAACATCGTCCGGAATGGCACCGGTTTCGTGCAAATCACCGGGCAGGACGACGTCGGCTATCGGAATACCAATCTGACCCAGCGAGTGACCATCACGAATAACCTGATTACCGGCATCAACGGATATTCCCTTTCCGATCAAGGATATGGCTCTAATCGGGGACAGATTCTTGCCATCGCCAATGGCGTTGAGGATCTGACCTTCCGGCACAATACCGCGATCGATAACCGAGGCTCCGGGCCATCCTTCCTGCACCTTTCCTGGGCGGCCATCGGCGGCTTCGACTTCCGGGACAATATCCTTTGGGTCAATCAGTCCGAAGTCGGTTCGAGTCTGGGTATCCGCTGGAGCGAACCGGGCACACTGCCCAACGGTCGGCCCTCCAACAACGCCACCGCAACAACGATCCTCAATGCCACTGCGGTACGAATTCCTAATAGCACTTACGAATTCCGGAACAACGCCATCATCGCCGGCCCCGGCGTGCGGATGGCTGACCTGAAAGCGAACTATCCAAACTCAGCCCTGAATCAGTTCCTGCAGCAAAGGAACGACAACGACGAAATCGTAGGCTTTGAAAACTACCCTTCCAACCTCCGGCTGAATGTCTCCAGTTCATTGAAGAGCATCGCCTCCGGCGGAGCCGATCCCGGGGTCGACATGGACGAACTCGGCCGTCGTCTTGGCCAAATCCGCACCCAGTGGGTCGACGGAGTGACCGTCGATAGCGCCACGATTGTCTTCTATCCCCCGGACACCTACGCTTGCCTCGCCGAAGCCTCCGACGACCGCTCCTATAGAAATCCTATCCGGGCACGCGACGAGTCTACCGGCGATCGCCACTTGGTGGTGATTCCTAGGCTGAAGGCGGGGAAACGCTACTTCTATCGCCTTTTGTGCGCCTCCGCCTCTGCTGCGGGAGAGTTCGACACCCTCGGCGAGGCCCAATGACAAAATGGTGATTCTCGAGGCCTGGAAGAAGGCCGTCGGACTTCTGCGAAACGATCCGGCGGTGTTTCGAAACTTCCTGGCCCTCGGTTTCATTCAGATCATCAATTACGGCCTGCCCTTCCTTACGATGCCGTATCTGGTGCAGACGCTCGGCATCGCCAACTACGGGCTATTGGCCTTTGCGCAGTCCTTGGGGCAGTACTTTAAACTCATCATCGATTACGGCTTCGACTTAAGCGCTACCCGATCCATTTCGCTGGCGCAGGACGATTCGGTGGCTCGCTCCCGCTCCTTTTCGAACGTCCTCTGGATCCGTTTGGCGCTGGCGCTGGCCTGCTTCGCCGTTCTGGCCGCCGCCCTCGCCGCCAGTTCCAAACTGCGCGTTTATTGGGATATTCACCTGCTGACCTTCCTCAGCGCCTTCGCCTCGTCCCTCTCGACGATCTGTTTCTTTCAGGGCATTGAGCGGATGGAGTACATCACGTACCTGTTCACGGCCAGTCGCTTAGTCGTAACGGCTTGCATTTTTCTCTTCATCCATCAGGAAAGCGACTTTTACCGGATGCCCATCATCAATGGCGTAACGGAACTTGTCCTCAACGTGGCCGGACTTTGGTTAGCCCGCAGCCGCTTCGACCTGAAGCTGTATCGCCCTTCGGTGCGTGAATTGCGACGCGGTCTGGAGGAGGGCTGGCATCCGTTCCTCAGTTGGCTCTTTCAAAACTCCTACACGGCAGCCCGCACGTTCGCCCTCGGCCTCTTCAACAGCGAGAGCATCACAGGCCGCTTCGTGCTCGCCGCCCGGCTTTCGGAGATCTGCCAAATGTTCCCCTTGGCGAGTCTTCTGCAGGCGGTCTACCCCAAGCTGAGCCGCATGTATGAAGAGGACCCGCAGCGAGCGTTCCAGACCATGCGCCGCTTCCAGCTTTGGACCACCCTGGCCTATACGGCCGCCATTCCGGTAGCCATCCTACTCGCCGGCTGGATCGTGCGCTTAGTCGCCAAGCAGGAGTTTCCAGAGACGGTCCTCGCTCTGCGGATGCTGCTGGTTGGCGTCTGGATCATTAATTTGAACGCCTTCCGGCTGCAGTTCTTGCTGGTGTCCAAACGCTACCCAACCTACTCCGGCCTCCAGCTAGCCGCCGGAATAGCCGGTTCCATCCTGCTGTTCCTGGGCTCCTGGGCGTACTCCTTCACCGGCGTGGCCATGTCGCTAAACCTGGTTTCGGTGTTCCTGTTGTTCGCTACCATGCACTTGGTTAAGAAGCCGCCGGCTTCCCCGCTAGACCCACCGCACTAATATCGGATAGCTCCAACATGGGCAGTCCGCTGGCGGCGATCTGTTCCCGGGCTTCCTTCGTCGGTTTCTGCGCCACCACAATGTGGTCGGCCCAACCCAACAGCGCCTCCAGCGACGGCTCCATCAGCCGGCCGATATGCGGGATCGCATTCAACAGATACTGTTGGTTGCTGCCATAGATCCGGTCCAATTGAATATGCGGATCAAAAATGCGCATATCGCGGCCTTTGCCGATCAGATGTTCGAGCAGTTGCACCACAGGGCTCTCCCGCAGGTCGTCGGTGTTTTCCTTGAACGCCAACCCAAAAACTCCAATCCGCGGCTGAGGGATAGCCAGCGCCGCTTCAATGGCCCGACTCAAGTGCGTCCGGTTGCTCGGCAGCACCGCTTCCAACACTGGTAGCGAGATGTCCAGCCGGGAGGCCCGGAACGCCAGCGCCCGCAGATCCTTGGGCAGGCAGGAGCCGCCGAAGGCGAAGCCTGGTTTGAAATAGGCCGTCGAAATATTCAAATGCGTGTCCCGGCAAACCGTGTCCATCACTTCGGTCGGGGAGACGCCCAGCGCCGCGCTCAACGTGCCGATCTCGTTGGCATAGCTGATCTTCAGCGCGTGCAATGCGTTGCAGGCGTACTTGATCATCTCCGCCGTCCGCAGCGAGACCAGGCACATCTCACCCGGCAGCCCGGCGTAGAGATCGGCTACCTCCTTCGCCGCCGCGGCGTCATGGCCACCCACCACCACAATCGACGGCACCAGAAAGTCCTTTACCGCCGTCCCTTCGCGGAGAAATTCCGGATTACTGACAATCGAAACGCCCGGCAATCCGCCCAGTACGCTTCCCAGAATCTCGTCACATGTCCCGGGAAAGACGGTGCTCCGCACGGCGACGATCAACGGTTCGCCGTTGCGATCCGGCACACGGGCCGCGATTTCGGCCGTCACGCGCCGCAGTTGGTCCAGGCCTAAGTTCCCGTTCTTCTCGGACGGCGTACCCACGCAAAGCAACGCCACCCGGCTCGCTCCCAGCGCTTCAGCCAGGGACGTGGTCGCCGACAGACGACCCGTCCGCCTGCCTTCCGCAATTAAGTCTTCGAGGGATGGTTCATAGAACGGAGCGGTTCCATCATTGATGGATTGGACTTTGTAAGCATCGCGGTCCACGCCGATGACCTGATGCCCCTCGTGGGCTAAACACGCGGCCGAAACAGAGCCGACATATCCCAGGCCAACCACCGCAATTCGATTAGGAGATAGCACAAAAATCAGTATGGCATGCCGGTTTTTGCCGATGAAGGACGAGACTGCTGCCGTATGCTTGCGCCAAGGGAAAGTCTGTGTGAAAATTAGCGCAGAAACGGTTCAGGAGATTGGTTGCATATCCTTTATTTGATTGGGCTTTATCCCGCGATCAATCACTCTTACTTACTGGCAGAGATAAAGTACCTTCGCCGCTTGGGATGGCAAATTGAAACGGCCTCCATCTCCAATCCCGACCGGCCTCATGATCAGTTGTCGGCTGAAGAGCAGGGCGAAGCGAGTCGGACTTGGTTTGTTAAAGCCACTCCGGTAGCGACCATTCTTAAGTGGGTGCTGCAAGTGCTGTTCACGCGCCCGGGTGGATTTTTACGATCGCTGTTCACCGCTTGGCGCATGGGTGCGGGGTCGCTCAAGCGACGGGTGCATCACCTGATCTATTGGGTGGAAGCGCTTATGGTCGGCCAATGGATGCAAGATAAGGGGCTAACCCATGTCCACTCCAGCTTCACCTCCACGGTCGCCTGTCTGGCCTCGCGTTGTTTTCCCATCACCATCTCGATCGGGGTGTATGGGTACGGCGAACTCTATGATCCAAAAGGTTCTAATCTGCGGGACAAGATTCAGGCAGCATCTTTTTTACGCTCTATTAGCCAGCATGGGGTGAATGAGTTGATGCTCTCCAGCTCCCGCGGCAATTGGGCGAAGTTCGACCATGTCCCCTTGGGCATTGAGATCGCCGACTATGCCCCTCGCCCGTTTCGCGATAACCCGTCGGTTTGTTTGATTACCGTGGGCCGGCTGTCCCCGGAAAAGGGCCAGTTTCTGCTGCTGCGCGCGATGGCTAAGTTGGCGGCGCCGGCTCGCCTGGTGATCGTGGGAGATGGCCCGGACCGGGCGGAGCTCGAAGCGGAGGTCAAGCGCTTGCGGCTGACGGGCACCGTCTCGTTTGAAGGGCGCGTTACCAACGAACGCTTGCTGGCGCTTTATGCCGAAGCGGACGTATTCGTGCTGACCAGCCTCTCCGAAGGGATTCCGATGGTTTTGATGGAGGCGATGGCGATGACCATTCCCTGCGTAGCCCCTCGGATTACTGGAATTCCGGAGCTGATCGAGGAGGGAAAGAATGGGTGGTTATACACCCCCGCTGACGTAGTTTCTCTGGTGGAAATGCTGCGCCGGGTGATCGCCGATCCCGCCGCCCGCCGCCACATGGGCGAGCAGGCCCGGGAAAAAGTAAAATACGCCTATGATATGGAAAAGAATACGGCGCGACTCAGCGCCGTTCTACTCCGTAGATTGACGAGCGATCTGCCGATACCACAATAGGATAATGGGAAACATTAACACGCAAAAAGTATTGGTGACGGGAGCGGACGGTTTCATCGGCTCTCATCTAGTGGAGATGTTGGTGGCCCAGGGTGCGCAGGTGCGCGCTTTGGTGCAATACAATTCCTTCAATTTCTGGGGCTGGCTGGAGGATTCCCCTCTCCTGAGGCAGGTCGAAGTGGTTTCGGGCGATGTTCGGGATGCACATTTCTGCCTGGACCTGACCAAGGGAATTGACGTGGTCTTTCACTTGGCCGCCTTGATTCCCATCCCCTACTCCTACCAGGCACCGGACAGCTATGTGGACACCAACATCAAGGGCACGCTCAATCTTTGCCAGGCGGCGCGCCGGACCGGAGTGAAGCGGTTCATTCAGACCTCGACCAGCGAGGTCTATGGCACGGCCCGCTACGTGCCGATCAATGAAGCCCACTCGCTGAACGCGCAGTCGCCGTATAGCGCCACCAAGATCGCCTCCGACGCCATGGCCATGAGCTTCTTCTATGCCTTTGAGCTGCCGGTGGTCATCGCCCGTCCTTTCAATGTCTATGGCCCGCGGCAATCGGCGCGGGCGGTGATTCCCACGGTGATCAGCCAGGTCGCCGCAGGACAGGAAGAGATAGCCTTGGGCGAGCTCCGATCCACCCGCGATTTCACCTTCGTCGAAGACACGTGCCGCGGGTTCATTTCGTTAGCCGAGATGGAGAGCGGGACGGGAGAGGTGTTCCACATCGGCTCCGGTTTTGAGATCTCGGTGGGAGACCTGGTGGAATTGATCGCCAAGGTGATGGAGCGTCCTGTGCGCGTGGTGCAGGATCCGCTACGCATTCGCCCGGACGCCAGTGAAGTGTTTCGCTTGTGGGCCGACAACAGCAAGCTGAAGAACGCGACCGGATTTGAGCCTTCGGTAAAGCTGGAAGAGGGGTTGCGGCGCACCGCCGCCTGGTTCCGGGAGCCGAAGAACCTTAGTAAGTACAAGCAGGGAATCTACAATGTCTAAACGCGCCGTGGTGCTGGCCGGAGGTCGGGGTACGCGTCTGCGCCCCTACACCGCCGTCCTTCCCAAACCCTTGATGCCGATCGGGGACTACCCTATTCTTGAGGTGATTCTGCGGCAGTTGGCCTACTTCGGGTTTGACCATGTCACCCTGGCGGTGAATCATCAGGCCGATATTATCCGGGCCTTTTGCGGCGACGGCATCAAGTGGAAGATCAAAATTGACTACTCGCTTGAGGATCAACCGCTCAGCACGGTCGGCCCTTTGAAGTTGATTCCGGACCTGCCAGAAGACTTCATCCTGATGAACGGCGACGTGCTCACAGATCTCGATCTGGATAAGGTTTATCAAGATCATGTGAACGGCCAGCGCCTGTTTACGATCGCCGCCTCCGAGCGGAAGCACATGGTTGATTACGGCGTACTGGAAGTGAACCCTGACGGCAATCTAACCGGCTTTCAGGAGAAGCCGATACTGAATTACCTCGTGAGCATGGGCGTTTACGTCCTGAACCGGAAGGTGCTCGACCACGTTCCGGTTGGAGTGAAGTATGGGTTCGACCATCTGATGGCCGATTTTCTGCAACGCGGCTTGGCGGTGAATGTGGCTCCGTGGAACGGGTACTGGCTCGATATCGGTCGTGTGGACGACTACATGCGCGCTATTGAGGAGTTTGACGAGAAGAAGCCGTTTTTACTCCGCAATGTCTGATGAAATTCTGATTACCGGAGCAGGTGGGTTCGTGGGCCGGGCGCTGCAGGCGGCTCTGGGAAGGAGAAGGATTACGCCCCGGCTTTGGACCCGTCAGCAGGGCGACATTGCCGGTGCCAAGTTAGACTTTCCCCATGTTGGGCAGGTGGTGCACTTGGCGGCCAAGACCTTCGTCCCTGACAGTTGGAAGGCGCCCGCCGGATTTTATGAGGTGAATGTGGCGGGTACGGTGAACGTCCTGGAGTTCTGCCGCCGACAGCAGGCTCGGATGATTTTCATCAGCTCCTATGTGTATGGCCGCCCGCAGTTTCTTCCCATCACGGAGGCGCATCCTCTGGAAGCCTTTAATCCTTACGGGCATACCAAGCTGATGGGCGAGGATCTGGTGAACGCCTACGCGCGCTTTTTCGGCATCAAACAGGTGATTCTGAGACCGTTTAACATCTATGGACCGGAGCAAGGGGCGCACTTTCTGATTCCGGAGATCATCCAACAGGCGCTCGACCCCCAGAAGGCCGAGATTACGTTGCAGGACTTACGCCCGAAACGCGACTACCTCCATGTCGCCGACCTGGTCCGGCTGATTGAAAAGGTGCTGTCGAGTGACGCGAGCGGTGTCTTCAACGCCGGCAGCGGCCACTCGGTCAGCGTAGAGGAGTTAGGGCACGTGGTGAACCGTCTTACGGGGCGACCCAAGCCCTTGGTTTTGACGGGAAGCCCTAGGCCGAACGAGATTCTCGATATGTACGCCGATATCAGCCGGGCGGCCGAACTTCTCGGCTGGAGCCCCCAGGTGACCCTCGAAGAGGGGCTCGCCGGGATGATCTGTGGATAGCGGAGGCTGTTTTCTAGCGCAATGATATCCTTGAACTTAGGTTGTAAACATTGCAGGTTGCCAAGAAAAGTCCTGCCCCCTCCGGTTAGGCCGACGCGGCCGCAAGGCAGACTATGATCCCCTCTTCTCCATACGGCGCACCGGATACGATCTTCACTGGCCGTCGCACCCAAATCGTCGTTGCTGTCGCCGTCATCCTTTTTATTGCCCTGGCGATGGGCAGTCTGCTCACCAAGCGCCCTTGGAGCGACGAGGGCTGGTTCGCGTCCGCTGGCTTCACTTTGGCGGAGAAGGGTTACATGGGCACCCCGGTCATGGACGAGAGCGGCACAGGGTTAACCGGCATTCAGAAGCGGACTTACTGGGTGCTGCCGTTCTATTTCCTCGCACAAGCGGCTTGGTATAAGGTTTTTGGCTTTCATTTGTTTACGATGCGGATCCTGTCGCTGCTTTGCGGCCTAGTCGCCGTCGGTTGTTGGCACGGCATTCTGCGACGCCTGGCGAGCCCTTTCGTGGCTGTCGTCGGCATGGCGCTGATCGCTACCGATTACTACTTCGTCCAAGCCGGTTCGTTCGGCCGCTACGACATGCTCTGCCTGACGCTCGGAACTACCGCGGTCTGGGTCTATCTGCGCTGGCGGGAAACCCGTCTGGTCGAAAGCCTATTTCTGGCGCAGTGTCTGCTCTGCGCCGGCGGGTTGACTCACTTTCTAGGCATCATGGCGTTTTTGTGGTTCTGGATTTTGGTTCTGTGGAAGGATCGCTCCCGCTTGCGGATCCAACACTTACTCCTGTGCGCCGTGCCCTATCTGGTCGGCGGAGCCCTATGGTACAATTACATTCGGGAAAGTCCGGAGGACTTCCGGGCCCAGTTCATCACCACCGCGACCACAGCCGGGCGCGTCTCCGGTGTCTCGGACCCCTGGACAGCCGTCTCGCGCGAGTTCACCGAACGGTATCTGATCGGCTTCGGCCTGGGCCCGCATTCAGCCGCTCATTCGGGTCCGATTTGGATGAAGAGCTTCATTCTGCTCGCTTGGCTGATCGGCGTCGCCGCCTCGCTCCTGATCCCAGATCTCCGCAGCCGCTCTGTCGTTCGGGCCCTGTTAGCGTTGGCTTTTATCGAATTCTGGACCATGACGCTGCTCGACGGCCATAAGCAGACCTGGTATCTCACTTATATGACGCTGCCGTTCGCGGCGCTGCTCGCCTTGGTTTTTGAATGGTTCTGGAACCGCTTTCCTCAACTGCGTTGGCTGGCGGCCCTGTGTTTTGTAGGATTGATCGCTCTGCAGGCCGGGGGAGCCGCTCTGCGCATGCGCATTAACGTCTATAAAAACCAGTTCGTACCGGCGTCGACCTACATCAATCAGCACGCCAAACCGGAAGAAATGGTGATGGGGAGCGCAGAATTAGGTTTTGGTATAGGGTTCGACCGCAATCTTGTCGATGATATTCTTATCGGCTTCAAGAGTCGATACCGGCCCGAATTTATCGTGCAGGAATCTAACTGGCAGGCGTTGATGGAGATCTTCCGGACGGAGAGGCCCCCGGTTTTCGCCCACATGCAGCGCTTGTTCACTCAAGAGTACCGGCTAGTTTACGACGAAAATGGCTACAAAATCTGGAAACGAATCCACCGATCTGACCCGTGAGAAGACCAGCACCATGCTCCTGTCGTTGGTAATTCCCGTTTATAACGAAGAAGAGGCGTTTCCGTTTCTGCTGCCCTCGCTGGCTCCCGTCCTAGAACAACTGGGATGCTGTTATGAAATTATATTCATCAACGACGGCAGCCGGGATCGTTCCTGGGAGCTACTGTGCGAAGCGGCTGCCAGAGACCCCCGGCTCAAGCTGCTGAATTTCAGCCGGAACTTTGGACATCAGCCCGCTATCAGCGCCGGGATCGACTTCGCCGTGGGCGAGGCGGTGGTGGTTATGGATGCCGATTTGCAGGATCCGCCTGATCTCTTGATTAAGATGGTGGACCTGTACCACCAAGGCTACGATGTGGTCAGCGCCCAACGCACCGTACGCCACGGTGACAGTTGGCTGAAGCGCAAGACAGCGAGCTGGTTCTATACGATCATGCAGCGCATGGTGGATCCGCGCTTGGTGCCGGAGGTTGGCGATTTTCGGCTTTTCAGCCGCCGGGCGATTCGTGGCTTACGGGGCTTCCGCGAGCAGCACCGCTTCATGCGCGGATTGGTGGCTTGGCTTGGTTTACGCGAGGCGATCGTCCCGTTCGAACGGCAGCCGCGCGCCGCCGGTGAGACCAAGTATCCGGCACATAAAATGCTCATTTTTGCTTGGACCGCCATCTCCTCGTTTTCTGCTATGCCGCTCCGCTTGAGCTTCGCCCTGGGCTTAGGTTTGATGAGCTTCGGCTTCCTTTACTTCCTCTATGCCGTCTATCGGATGGTATTCACTCAAGAGACGGTCGTCGGCTGGACGTCGCTGGTGGCGCTCCAGTGTCTATTCTCCGGTGCCACGATGTTCTTGCTGGGCTTGGTGGGCGACTATATCGCCCGTCTTTACGAAGAGAGCAAGGGGCGGCCGCTCTACGTGATCGACGATAGCCGCAACTTCCCGCCCAACTTGCCGCAACCGGTGCGGGCGCTTTATTTAGAACGAACCGAGCCAGGCAACGCTTTGTAGCGGTACGACACTCCCGAGAAGTTACCTATCCCTACTCACCCGTTTCGGGCGCTCCGCCGTACAGGACGATGGCTGTCCGTTAAGCGACGAGCCACGAGGCATAGGCTGATTTCGGAGTGGTCAACTTCTCCGTAAGCGCCGAGGTTGAAGATCCTCCGGCTCACTGCCTCGCTCAACTTAAACACCACCCTAGCGGAAGTGGTTTAGGTTCAAGACGTTACGATTGTGAAAACGGCCTAGTGACACGCTTTTGCGGATTGCGGCGTGAGACAGATGGAATTAGCTGAAGCGCAGCGTAGGCGGGAGCGCGACACCACAAGCCTGAAAGACCTTGCCCGCTACTCCTGGAGTCTGCCCGCGAAAAACATAACCCTTGCCGTTGATAGCGAC
>Ga0105046_10004370_pt1 | contig 22495 bp, 21 predicted proteins | sample MAT03_FD_78385 | JGI IMG/M metagenome (GOLD analysis project Ga0105046, IMG submission 78385) | Freshwater microbial communities from Lake Fryxell liftoff mats and glacier meltwater in Antarctica - MAT-03 (megahit assembly) | ecosystem: Environmental > Aquatic > Freshwater > Ice > Liftoff...
AAGTGAAAGTCGTGTCGAAGAGGACGAACTGTTCGGCTGGCGCGAGACCCGACGCGAATAGGCTTAACACGGCGATTTTGATCATTTGATTTTTGCTTTCTTAAGGCGTTTTGAACCGGCCCAGTAGAGACTGACTTCGTGGCCGTCGGGATCATTGAGGCAGGCGTGCTTCCAGCCCCAAGGCATCAATTCCGGCAACTTGGTGAATTTGACTCCGGCCTTTACCAGCTTGGCGCAAAACCTGTCCAGCAAGCGGACTTCAAAATAGAGGCGCACGCCGCCGGTTTGCAGTGTTTTGCCTTGTTCCAGGAGATGGAGGGCGAAGCCGAGGCGGTCGCGATAGAACTCGAGTGGCGTGATTAAAGTCAATCGGCGGCGGCATGGAGACAGGATATCCTTTATCATCTGAAGATGGAACGAGCGCAACAGCTTACCCGGATTGTCGGCTTATATTTCGATGGTCTGCGAACGAAGGATCTTTCGGCTATCCCGTGGGCGGAGGGAGTGACTTTGCGAGCGCCGTTGTCCGAGGGCGGGGCGGAAGTTCCGCTGGTTGGACGAGAGGCGGTACGGGCCTATTTAACGGCGATCCTGCCTGCCATTCAGGATGTGGAGTTAGAGGATTGTTACGTCAATGCGGCCCAAACGGCGGTTATGGGCAAAGCGGAGCTCACACTCGTTACAGGCGCAAAGTTGCGGGTGGCGGATCTGTTCCGGATCAATGAGGCGGGAGAGATCGTGAACCAGGAGAACCATTTCGATCCGCGCCCGGCGCTGGGATAACTGGTCACGATGCAGCCCGGCCAGACAATTGGTCCGTTCGAGATCCTGAAGCCGCTGGGGGCGGGCGGAATGGGCGAGGTGTTTCAGGCGCGGGATACGCGGCTGGACCGGCTGGTGGCGATCAAGTTTTCGCGGCAACGTTATTCCGAGAGGTTGGGCCGGGAGGCTCGATTGGCGTGCGCGGTGCGGCATCGATCGGCGTGCCAACTGCTCGATATTGGCGAGTTAAACGGGAACCTTTACCTGGTAATGGAGTATGTGGAAGGCGAGACTCTGGCGGAGCGGCTACGGCGGGGCCGATGCCGGCGCGGGAGGCGATTCTGGCGGCCGTGGAACTGCTGGGCGTTTTGTCGGCGATGCACGGCCGGGGACTGATTCATCGCGATCTGAAGCCATCGAACGTCATGATGACGGCCGACGGTGTGCGACTGATCGACTTCGGGCTGGCAGCGCGGCACTTGGCCGCAGAAGAGTTGACGGGCAGCGATGCGACGTTGACGCTGGAATCGGAGACGGGGCAGAGCCTGCTATGCGGCACGCCGGGATACATATCGCCCGAGCAGGTTCGCGGACTGGCGGCGACACCGTTGAGCGACCTGTTTGCGATGGGCGCCATGCTATTTGAAATGCTGACCAGCAAGCCGGCTTTCCCCGGGGCGAGCGTGGCGGAACGGTTGGGCTCAGTGCTGCATTCGGCGCCGCCGACAGTGGCGGATTCAGCTGAGGCGCGGGATATCGATGGTTTGATCCGGCGCGCTTTGGCGAAGACGCCATCGGCGCGATTCGGATCGGCGACGGAGTTCGCCGAGGCGCTGCGGCAATCGATTGCACCGCTCCCATCGGGAGACGTGCAAACTCCGCAACAAACGCGAATTCTGGTGCTGCCGTTCCGCGCGTTGCGGGAGGACGCCGAGACCGCGTTTTTGAGCCGCAGTTTACCGGAGGCGATTACGTGTGAACTGGCGGCGTTCGCGGGTCTGCAGGTGCGGTCGAGCATGGTGGGCATGCGGTATGCCGGGGAGGCTCCGGATCTACGGGCAATTGCGGTGGAAGCGGCGGTGGACATCGCGGTAACGGGAACGCTGTTGAGAGTGAAAGATCAGATCCGCGTGTCCACGCAACTATTGCAGGTACCGGCGGGAACGGTGGTGTCGACATCTTCGTTTCAATCGGGGGTCGACGACCTTTTCGAGTTGCAGGATCAGGCGGTGCGACGGATTGTGGCGGGGTTGGGGCCGCTGAACACGGCGACGGAACCGCAGCGTGACGTGCCGAAAGCTGGACGGGGGTATGAGTTTTACTTGCGGGCGAACCTGGCGGCGCAAGACCGGGTGCGGATGGCGGAAGCCCGTGATCTGTATCTACAATGCCTGGATTTGGACCCGGAGTATGCGCCCGCGTGGGCCCGGCTGGGGCGACGCTACCGGGTTGCGGCCAAGTATTTGCAGAAACCGCCGGAAGGAATTGCGCTGGCAAAAGAGGCGCTGGAACGAGCGGTATCGTTGAATCCGGACCTGGATTTGGCACAGAGCATGTATGCGCAAATGGAGGCGGATGTGGGGGCGCCGCTGGAGGGGTTGCGAAGGTTGTTGCGGACGGGCGCGAAGCATCCGCAATCGGCGGATGTCTTCGCGGGATTGACGTACGTGTGCCGATTCTGCGGATTGTTGGAGGAGTCCGTGCTTGCGCACCGAAAGGCGCGGCGGTTGGATCCGACGGCGGGAACAAGCGTTACACACACGTATTTCCAACAGCGGGCGTATTTGTGGTGTTTGGAGACTTGCGCCGAGGGTATTGGGTATGCCGATGCTCTGGCGCTGGACGGACTGGGGCAAACCGCGGCGGCGATTAGCCGCACCGAAGATCGGATTGCGACGTCGAACTCCTCGGGGCTGGGGGAGGCGCTGCTCTCCAGCTTGCTGGCAGTGTTGAAGGGCGAGGGAGCGGGCGTGCGAGCGATGTTCGAGGAGGCGCTTCGCCGTTTCTGGCTCGGCCCTGAGGAGAAGTACTATTTTGCGCGGCACGTAATTCGGGCGGGTGATTTGGAGTGGGGGATGGCTGAATTGGAATCGGCGGTGCGGGGCGGGTATTACGCGGCGGACTCGCTGGCGCAGGATCCGTGGTTGAGCGCGGTGAGCGGAACGGGTGAGTTTCAGCGGCTGGTCTTGTTTGCGTCCGGGGAAAGGGATCAGGCGCGGGCGATTTTTGTGGAATGCGGGGGACCAAAACTGGTCGCGGGTTGACAACGAGAGGGAAACGGAACCTCCTGCTACACTGAATGCATCTATTGTTGTAGAGAGTATGTCCATCCGATCCTATTTTCGACTAGCGCTCCACACCCAAATGCTGCCTTTGCTGGAAAGCGGCGAGGAGACCCTCGTTGGCGGCCAGGCGGTGATGGAAGGCGTGATGATGCGCACGCCCCATAGCTACTGCACGGCGGTTCGCCGGGCCTCTGGTGAGATTGTCACCGAAGAGAGCCCGTTGCCGCGCGTGTCGGAGACGTATCCAATCTTCAAGTACCCGATCTTGCGGGGCGTCGGCACACTGGGTCAGGCGATGTGGCTGGGCGTGAAGGCGTTGAAATTCTCCGCGAATGTAGCGATGGCCGATGAGAACAATAAGGACGGCAAGCCGGAGACGGCGGAGATTCCCGCTTGGGTGATGACCGCGAATCTGATTTTCAGCCTGGTGTTCTTTATTGCGCTCTATAAATTTGTTCCGCTGTGGCTGACGACGCAGTTGCAGGGCGTCTATCCGGTGATTGAGAACCGGATCCTCTTTAATCTGGTGGATGGCGTGATCCGCATCGCGATTTTTATTACGTTTTTGTTTGGGTTGTCGCGGTACAAGGACATTCATCGGGTGTTTGAATTCCATGGCGCGGAACACAAAGTTGTCTTTAATTTTGAATCCGGCAAGCCGGTGACGACCGCCAATGCGCAGAGCTACGTGACGTTCCATCCGCGCTGCGGCACCAGTTTCCTGCTGGTGGTGATGGTGATTTCGATGGTGCTTTATACGGTCCTGCCCGTAGATGGGTTCGCGCAGAAGTTCGCGGCACGGATTGTGCTGCTGCCGCTGATTGCCGGCCTGAGTTATGAACTGATTCGTTTTGCCGCGCGTAAACGCGGCTCATTGCTCGCGTTGATGACTGCTCCCGGACTTTGGCTCCAGAAGATCACGACCCAGCCCCCGAGTGACCCGCAGGTTGAGGTTGCTATCCATGCGCTGGAATCCGCGATGACGCTGGAAAAGAAGCAGGGCGGCGAACTCGTCATCGCTTAGCAGGCCCCCCCCGTTGTCTTCGCGTCCTCTGAAACGGGAAAGGGTATCTCCATGCAATATTCCGACAAACTCGATCACTTAGAAAAACGCTTCGACGAGTTAACTTCGCAAATGGCCGATCCGGCGGTGATCGCCGACAATGAGACGTATCGCAAGACGGCAAAGGCGCAGCGGGATATGGAACTTGTTGTGGGCAAGTATCGCGAGTACAAAGTGGCGTCTGAAAACATGCTCCAGGCGCAGGGGATGCTGCAGGAGACTGACGCTGAGATGCGGGCGATGGCGGAAGAAGAGATCGCTTCGTTGACGCCGCACATAGCGACGCTGGAAGAGGAACTGAAGTTCCTGCTGCTGCCGAAGGATCCGAACGACGAGCGGAACGTCGTTATCGAAATACGGGCGGGTACGGGCGGGGACGAGGCCACGCTGTTCGCGAACGAGATTTTCCGTATGTATACACGGTACGCGGAAACGTTGCGGTGGAAAGTGGAAGTCACCGATGTGAGCCACAGCGATGTGGGCGGGGTGAAGGAAGTGATCGCGATTATCAGCGGTGACCGTGTGTTTAGCCGGATGAAATACGAGAGCGGCGTTCATCGGGTTCAGCGCGTGCCTCAAACAGAGACGCAAGGGCGGGTACATACATCGGCGATTACGGTTGCCGTCATGCCGGAAGCGGATGAAGTAGAAATTCACGTTGAGGCAAAAGACCTGCGGATTGATACATTTTGCTCGTCGGGTCCGGGTGGTCAGTCGGTGAACACGACGTACTCGGCGGTACGGATTACGCATTTGCCGACGATGACGGTGGTTTCATGCCAGGACGAGAAATCGCAGATCAAGAACCGCGAGAAGGGTATGCGCGTTTTGCGTTCGCGGCTGTATGAATTGGAGTTGGAGAAGCAGCAGGCAGCGATTGGTGCGGAGCGGAAGAAGATGGTGGGGTCGGGCGACCGAAGCGAGAAGATACGGACTTATAACTTCCCCCAGAACCGGGTTACCGATCATCGGATTGGCTTGACGGTGCATCAACTGGACCAAGTGATGGAAGGGAAACTGGACCCGTTCATCGACGGGCTGACCACGTATTACAACACCGAGAGGCTGAAGCAGCAGTCCGGGGATGACTATTCGAACGGCGCTGGCACAGGGCGTAAAGCTTCTTAACGACGCGGGTATCGATGCGCCGCGACTGACGGCGGACGTTCTGTTGGCGCATGCGTTGCGGCAGGAGCGGATTTACCTTGTCGCGCATTCGGAGGATGAACTGACTGAGGTTGGCTGGATCCACTTCGGACGCTATTTGCATGAGCGGATGAAGGGCAAGCCAACGCAGTACATCACAAAGCGGCAGGAGTTTTACGGGCGTGATTTTTATGTTGCGCCAGGGGTATTGATTCCGCGTCCGGAGACGGAGTTGCTGGTGGAGCGAGTGTTGGGAGTTTTGCGGCCGGGGATGCGGGTGTTGGATGTGGGGGCGGGGTCGGGGTGCGTGGGAGTGACTTTGGCTTTGGAGGGGTCGGCTTCGGTGGTGGCTTCCGACATTTCGGCGGGGGCGTTGGGGATTGCTTCACGGAATTCCCGGTCGTTATCGGCGGGGGTTTCGTTTGTCCTTTGCGATCTGGGTTCGGCGTTTTCGGATGAGTCGTTTGATGTGGTGGTTTCGAATCCGCCCTATGTTCCTTCGGTGGAGCGGGAGGAATTGGCAGCGGAGGTCCGGGACTGGGAGCCGGGTTCGGCTTTGTTTGCGGGAGTGGAGGGGTTGGATATTTACCGGCGATTGATTCCGGAGGCGGCGCGAGTGTTGAAGCCGGGCGGGGTGTTGGCGCTGGAGTTTGGGTTTGGGCAAGCGGAGTCTTTGCGGGGGTTGTTGTCGGGTTGGGGTGAAGTGGCGATTTTTGATGATTTGGCGGGGATTGCGCGGGTAGTGGTGGCTAGTCGGCTACACTGAAGCCGGTGTTGACTGGCACACGACAATTGCGCGTTGGTGGTTGCCTGTTGCTGTTTTTGGCGGAATGCGGAGTGGAGTCGTCCCGCTTGATCGCCGCAACCGTTTGGGCGAGCGAGGGGCATTTGACCCCTCCCTCGTTTGCCCGTATGCAACAGGCTCGGGACCTTTTGCTTGGGATTGTGGTTGGCGGCACTCGTTGGATGGCTGGGGTGAGGGAGTGCTGTTTGTGAGGTCCATTTTCCACATCGATATGGACGCCTTCTTCGTGTCGGTGGAGGAGTTGTATGATCCGGCGTTGAAGGGCAAGCCGGTGGTGGTTGGGGGAAAGGGGCACGAGCGGGGGGTCGTTTCGGCAGCGTCGTACGCAGCGAGGAAGTTCGGAGTTCATTCGGCGATGCCGCTTCGGACGGCGGCAGCTTTGTGTCCGCAGGCTATTTTCGTGGATGGCCATCGAGACCGGTATGAGTTGTATTCGGGGAAGGTGCGGGACGTGATTGGGTCGTTCACGCCGAAGTTTGAGATGGCGTCGATTGATGAGGGATATCTCGACATGACGGGGACAGAGCGACTGCATGGGCCGCCGCTGCAGGCCGCTCATAAATTGCATGAAGCGATACGGTCGACGACGGGACTGAACAATTCTATCGGGTGCTCGACAGCGCGGATGGTTTCCAAGGTAGCCTCCGATCAGGCGAAGCCAAATGGAGTGTTGTGGATTCCGCCGGGAGCGGAGGCGGCGTTTTTGGCGCCGTTGGAGATACGCAAAATCCCGGGGGTGGGGAAGGTATCGGAGAAAAATCTCGCGGATTTGGGGGTTTATAGAGTCGGAGATCTAGCGCGGTTGGACGAGCGGATTTTGGTGGAGCGGTTTGGGAAGATCGGCCTGGCGCTGGCGGGAAAGGCGAAGGGTTTCGACGCGGGTTCGTGGTTTGAGAAAGAGATGGCGGCGGGGGAGGACCCGAAATCGATCAGCCATGAACATACTTTCAATGAAGATACGGCCGACCGGAGCGCACTGGAGTCGACGCTGGCGCATATGAGCGAAAAAGTGGGCCGGCGACTGCGCGAACATGGACTTCATGCGCGCACAGTGCAGATCAAGTTCCGGTATTCGGATTTTTCGACATTCACGCGGGCGCAGTCGCTGGATCATACGACGCAGTTGGACACGGAGATTTACCAGACGGCGCGTGACCTGTTTTTCCGAAACTGGCAGACCGGGCGGGCGATTCGTTTGATCGGAGTTCAAACGTCCGGGTTTGAGGAGACGGAAGGCCAACTCGATTTGCTGGCGGGCGACAAGAACGAAAAACTAAAGCGCGTGTTCACTGCTGCCGATATGATTCGTGATAGGTTCGGCGACTCGTCAGTTAGCCTGGCCGGCGGACTGAAGGGCCGATTCCGGGAGCGTGTCCACGATGCACTGACGAAAAAACCGGAGCGATCGTGAATTTATTGATGCGAGAATGAGGGTGGATTTCGCGTACAAACACATGCGGCTGATTTTATTCGCTTTAGCAACTTTTTCCCTTTTTGCTCAACGTGGCGTACCTTCCGCCACTTACCATGCGCCGCAGAAGGAGAGGCAGTCTTCGCCCGGTCAGCGGCTGCAATTGCGCGCGGCTCCCGAACGTTGGCTGGCGCCAGTTACGACCGAGGAACGCGCAGCCAGGCAGGTGCGGGCCGGCCTGACGCAGATCGGCATCCACCGCGGAGTAACTCCAGCGGATCTAGACGGCGTGTGGCAGACGGCGCGGGACGGTTCTTCAGTTTGGCGGCTGATTTTGCGTTCGCCCGGCGCTTTGGCGATGCGTTTGCATCTGGAGAATTTTCATTCCGGTGGGGGTGAGCTTTGGTTGACGGAGTTGCAGGGCGATAAGCCCCAGTCTTTTGGTCCGTACTCCAGTGACGGCGTCCATGGGGACGGCGAGTTCTGGACGAACGCGGCGCTTGGCGAGGCGGTGCTGATTGAATACCAGACGAATTCCCGGTCACGTTCGCTGCCCTTCCGCATCTCTGAGATTTCGCACTTTACGGATTTGCCGGTTCAATTGCCCAAACCGTCGCCGGAAATGACATTGGGTAAAGCCGGAGAGTCTCGCGCCGCAGCGTTGTCCTGCAATATCGACGTCAACTGCCGTCCGGAGTATGCTGAACTCGCCCGGGCGGTAGCGCGGATTTCATTTGAGACCGGCGGCGGCGGAGCGTTGTGCAGCGGTACGGTTCTCAATACCAGAAACAGTTCGTTTATCCCTTATTTCATGACGGCCGCACATTGTATCTCGACTGACGCCGAGGCGAGGACTGTGGAAGCTTTTTTTCTGTATCAGTCCCAGAGTTGCAATGGACCGGCGCCGACGGCCGCCTCCATCAAGCGCGCCCTGGGCGCCCGCTACATGGCGGGCAGTTCGCTCGAAGCGGGCGACTTTACGCTGCTACGGTTGAATAGCGTTCCGGACGGCACAATCTTCGCCGGATGGAATCCTGGCGAGCATCCTGGTGGCGCCGCCGTGACCGGTATCCACCATCCAACCGGAGATTTGAAAAAGATTTCGTTTGGAGCGCGCGCGGAGTCGATTGCATCGCGCAGCCGGCCAGTTCAGAACTTCTACACGATTAATTGGCGGGAGGGTGTGACCGAGGGAGGCTCGTCGGGGTCCGGTATTTTCAACGATCAGAACCAGATTGTCGGGATGCTTTCAGGCGGTCCTCGACCGCCTACCGGTCAGACGGAGTGCGACTTGCGTCCGGCTTTCGATTGGTACGGCCGGTTTGACGTCGCGTTCCCGCAGATCAGAACGTTGCTGGAAGATCGCGCAGGCGGAACCGGCGGTGGTGGAGGCACGACGAACCCGGCCGGTGGAGCACTAATCACGAGCGGTACGCCATTGCGTATTACCCTGCCGGTCGTCACAACCTCTACACTTTTCGCCGGAACGCAGGGCTACCGGGTTCAGGTTCCAGAGGGCGCCACGGAGCTTGAAATCACTCTGGCGACCACGACAGCCAATGCCGATTTGGACCTGTTCGTATCTTTCGAGAGCGAACCGGCGATAGAGAGTGGTCGGATTCGCTCTGACTATACCTCCATAAACAACTCCGGTAACGAACGCATTCTGATCAACGCTCAGTCTTCGCCTCCCTTACGCGCCGGCACCTATTACGTGGCGCTGGCTTCCTTTACAACGGGGCGGGAGATTATCACGACGCTGACGGCTCGGATTGGCACGCCTGGCGGAACTGGCGGCGGGACGTCCACAACCACGCTGCTCACCAGCGGTGTGATCCGCGAATACAATTTGCCGTCCGTCGCCAACGGAACTCTATTCCGGGGCAGTGCGGCTTACCGTATCGAAGTACCGGCCAACGCGACGCAGTTGCAGATCCGCATCAACACTTTGACTCCGAACGCTGACGTCGACCTGTATGCCCGATTCGGCTCTGAAGTCGTGACCGAGAACAGCCGCGTAGTTACCGACCATCGCTCGGACTCCGACAGCGGGAATGAGCTGATTACGATTACGGCGCAGTCGACGCCGCCGTTGCGGCCGGGTACTTACTACATTGGATTGGGACTGTTTACGACAGGTGTTGCCGTGACTGGCAACATTACGGCGACATTCTCCACTGCTTCTACCGGCGGGACTACGCAGCCTGTCGTATTGACCAGCGGCACGGCGCGGCCGGTTAGCCTACCCGCCACGACAGGTCCGACGCTCTTCTCAGGCGATCTTTCGTTCCAAATCACGGTGCCGGACGGGGCGACGCGTTTGAAGATCGACCTTCGCGGCGCCACACCGGATGTCGATGTCGATATGTTCGTGAAATTCGGCGCCCTATCGCGCGTGGTTAGCGGAAAGCCGGACGCGGACTACGCCTCCGAAGGCCTTGCCGCAGACGAGAGCATCGAGATCAATACCGGATCGACACCTGCGCTGCGAGCGGGAGTCTACTATATTCAATTCGTTAACTTCAGCAACACGAAGGCGTTTTCCGGAACCGTTATGGCGACGGTCGAACGCACCGCGGTGGCGCCAACGGCGCCGGCGATTTTGACTTCCGGCGTTCCCGGGAAACTGTCCCTGCCGGCGGTGGAGAGCCCTATCCTGTTCCACGGCAACTATGGCTATCGAATCGAAGTTCCCGAAGGCGCAACGCGTCTGACGGTCCGGCTCAATACCGCTACGCCCAATGCTGACGTGGATTTGTACGTTCGCTACGGATCCGATGTGGACCTGACCGCTGAAGGCGAATTGGTGGCTGACCATTTCTCGGAGACCCTCACGGGAAATGAGGTCATTGTTGTGTCGTCGGCGTCGAATCCGCCGCTGCGGGCTGGGACCTATTTTATCGCGACCGGATTGTTTACGCCCGGTATCGCGGTCACCGGATCGGTTACGGCTACGATTGAGCGCGCGCCGAGCGTGACGCCAACACTGGGCCGTGAGTTAAGGTTCAATGAAGCTTTGACATTCAACCTGCCCTCGGTGGACGGCCCGGTCCTTTTTGGAGGCAGTAATGTTTTCCGGGTGAACGTCAGCCAGCCGGGGGGCCTGAAGTTAGAACTGCGCACGGCAACTCCTGGAGTGGATGTCGACATACATGTCCGGTTCCAGCAGCCCCCGGCTATTGAGAATGGCCGGATCGCGGCCGACTTCAGTGCAACCGGCGATACGGGGAACGAAGACCTGACCGTTTTGCCGAATCTGATCGGCAACCGGCTGGGGACTTACTATGTGGCGCTTTCGGTCTATACGCCGGGCACGCCGATCTCGGGCACGCTGCTGGTGACGCCGATTGTGCCGGGAGCTTCCGGCGATGAGAAGCGTTTGTTGAAAGAGTCGACCAGCGAGTTCGTTAAGCCAAAGGTTCGGCTCAGCGAGGAGTGAAGTATCGCGTATACGTTCTGGCGGCGGCGCTGCTCTTTTCCACCGGCGGCGCCGCTATCAAAGCGACGACGCTGACCAGTTGGCAAGTGGCGAGTTTGCGATCGCTGATTGCGGCAATTGTCTTGTTGGTATTGTTGCCCGAAGCCAGGCAGATTCGATCGCCGCAGGTCTGGCTGGCCTCGACGGCGTATGCCGCGACGCTGGTGCTATTTGTACTTGCAAACAAGTTGACAACGGCGGCCAACGCTATTTTCCTGCAGGCGACGGCGCCGTTTTACCTATTGGCGATCGGACCGCTGCTGTTAAAAGAGCCAAACCGCCGTCGCGATTATGCGTTGGGCGCTGTGATGGCAGTTGGGATGGCCTGCTTCTTCTTTGATTCTTCCAGCGCCTCCGCGCTGGCGCCGAATCCGGCGTTGGGCAATTTGCTGGCGGCGGCCACCGGCTTGACCTGGGCTTTAACGGTGACGGCACTGCGCGGATTGTCAAAGAGCCCTGGGGCGAGTTCCCTTCCGGTGGTTAGCGCGGGCAATTTGGTGGCTTTCGCGGCCGCGTTGCCATTCGCGATTCCGTTGGGCGAAGTGGGAGCGACTGACATTTCCGTGCTGCTGTATCTCGGCATTTTTCAGATCGGGCTGGCGTATTTCTGCATGACACGCGGTGTGAAGCACGTGCCGGCGTTCGAAGCGTCGGTTTTGATCCTACTGGAACCGGCGATGAATCCGGTTTGGACGTATTTCATCCACGGCGAGGCGCCGGGGCCGCTGGCATTGCTGGGCGGGGGGATCATTATGGCCGGCACCATTGCGCACACGCTGTCCGCTACGGCAGGGCCGCCACAAACGCCGCAATCTCATCCGGACTGACATAGAAGTGTGGTGAGACGCGGAGCCAACCGGCGCGAGGGGCCGTGATAATACCGCGATCCTTCATATCTTTCCAAATCATGCGGCAGTCTATGCCCGATTTACGCATGGAGACGATCCCGGCGCCGGACGCGCGGGTCCGGGGGGCAAGGAGTTCGTAACCCTTTGCCAACGCTCCTTCCGCAACCTGATCGGCCAACCCTTGTACGACGGGCGCGATGTTCTCGACGCCGACAGCATTGAGGAATTTGAAGGCGGCTTCCAGGCCGAAGCAGCCAATCGTGTTCAGAGTTCCGGGCTCATAACGCCCGGCGTCGGCGCGGAGAGTCATGTCGCGGCTGGCGTAATCAGCGTGGGCGGCGGCGTTGGTCCAGCCGAACTCCACTGGATCCACTCTGTCCTGCATGTCGCGCTGAATGTACAGCACGCCGCAGCCTTCGGGGCCGGTGAGCCATTTGTGTCCATCGGCGGCAGCGGCGTGAATTTTTGCTCGGCGCACATCAAAGGGGAAAGCGCCGAGTCCTTGGATGGCATCGACGAAGAAGAACACGTTGTGGCGGGCGCAGATTTCGCCAATGGCTTCCAGATCGCACCGGTAGCCGGAGAGGAACTGCACGTAGGAGATCGCGAGGAGTCTGGCCTCTTTGGCGGCGCGGTCGATTTCTTCAAGGGTCGCTTCCGGCCGCAGCCAAGTGATTTCGACGCCTCTGGCAGCGAGCCGAATCCAGGGGTATTGATTGGCGGGAAATTCGTCGTGGAAGGCGACGATTCGATCGCCGGACCGCCAGTCAAGGCCCAATGCTATTGTTGCGATTCCTTCGCTGGTGTTCTTGACGATGGCGATTTCACGGGGATCGGCGTTGATCATGCGCGCCGACTCCACGCGCAGCCCTTCGTAACAGGCCATCCATTTGTCGTAGTGGAGCGAACCGAACTCCTCGGCGTCAGTGGCCAGCCAACGCATAGCTTCCGCGGCCGCCCGGCACACCGGCGACACCGCCGCGTGATTCAGGTAAATCAGGTTTTTCGCTACGGGAAAGTCCGCCCGGTGGCGCTCCCACAACTTTTCATCAACAGTTTCGAAACCCATCGTATCTTCTATGCGTAACACAGAAGTGAGCCTCTGAGGCGACACTGTGGCCCCGGCGCGACAGCGCTATAATGAGGGCACCATTTGTAAGGAGTCACATGAAGCACCTGCTCCATCTTCCGATCGCGGCTGTTATCGCCGTAACCTTGGCCGCGTTGCCCGCATTTGCCGAGGATGCCAAGGCCCCTGAAAAGAAAGCCGACGCCAAAACCAAGACCACCGCGAAGAAGAAGCCGGTGAAGAAGGATGTGGACGCGATTGGCGAACGTGACGTCGGCAAGGGCACGAACTTCTATTCCATTGAGAAAGAGATTGCGCTGGGCAAAGGCTTGGCCCAGGAGATCGAGCGATCGGCCAAGATCGTTGACGATCCGGTTATCAGCGAGTACGTGAATCGTGTCGGACAGAATTTGGTCCGCAATTCCGACACAAAAGTTCCGGTTTCGATCAAGGTGATTGATTCTGAAGAGGTCAATGCCTTCGCACTGCCGGGCGGATTTTTCTTTGTCAACACGGGACTGATTCTGAAAGCCGAGAGCGAATCCGAACTCGCCGGCGTGATGGCGCATGAAATTGCCCATATCGCCGCGCGCCACGGCACGAAGCAGGCGACGCGCGGGCAATTGGCCAATATCGCCACCATCCCCTTGATTTTCATGGGCGGCTGGGCGGGTTACGGTATCCGGCAAGCCTCGAGCATTCTGATCCCGATGGGATTCCTGCAGTTCAGCCGAGGCTTCGAGCGCGAAGCGGATTTGTTGGGTTTGCAGTATTTGTACAAGGCCGGGTACGACCCGACATCGTTCGTGGACTTTTTCGAAAAACTCCAGTCGTTGGAAAAGAAAAAGCCGGGAACGCTGGCGAAGGTTTTCTCCTCGCACCCGATGACGGACGACCGTATCGAGACCGCCCAGAAGAATATCCAGGAGTTGCTGGAAGCAAAGCCGGAATACGTGGTAACCACGTCTGAGTTCACGGAAGTGAAAGCACGGCTGGGTTCGCTTTTGAATCGGCGGAAGGGCGATGACACCGACACGAACAAACCGCGCCTGCGCCGTGCACCGGGTTCGACAACCGGACCGGTGGACGCGGATGAAGACGGAAACAAGCCGAAAGAAGACGAAGACGAGCGTCCAAAGCTCAAGAAACGTCCTAGCGCGGCGCCCGAAAACTGAGCGTGGCAAAACTTTACCAAACATACAGGGTCGCGGCAGCCGTCGCGACCCTTATAATTTAGCTATGCGCCGTTCCGCATTTATTCAGTGTCTCGCCGGCTCCGCACTGTTTGCGCAGCAGCCCGCTCCCGTCCCCGCTCCCATCAAGGTGTCGGTTAATGAAGTTATTGTTCCCATCACCGTCACCGACGCCAAGGGCAAGTTCGTTACCGATTTGAAGGAAGAAGATTTCAAGATCTACGACGAAGGCAAGCTGCAGAAGATCTCGTACTTTTCGCGCGAACGTAATCAACCGGTGGTCGTGGGGCTGCTGTTGGATTTGTCCAACGCCAGCCGGCTCCATTGGAAGAAGTATCAGGAATCGGCGATTGAGTTGGCGTTGGCGCTGATTCCCGACGACGACAAACGCTTTTCCGGCTACCTGATCACTTATGGGAATGAGGCGGAGCTCGCGGTTAATACGACAAGCGATTCGGGAAAGATTACCGAGAAGATCAGCAAGCTGAAGCCGGGCGGCGGCGCGGCCCTCTATGACGCCATCTATACCGCCTGTACGTCGCGCAGCCTGGTGAAGGGTGAGCCGCTCGAACCACGGCGCGTTATTGTGGTGATCGGTGACGGTCATGACAACGCGAGCAAGAAGACGTTGGATGAGGTTGTTGAAATCGCCCAGCGCAATCTGGTGACGATTTACGGCGTCTCAACGGTTGCGTTTGGGTTTAATACGGTTGGCGAGAAGAATTTGCTGCGCTTGGCCGAGGAGACCGGCGGGCGGGTAGAGTATCCTCTGCAAGGTTTGTACAAAGATATTTCGGGTTATCTTTCTACTCCATCCGACGAGGGGAACTACGCGATAAAAGTTGGCACGGGCGGGTACGCATCGGAGATTGCAAAAGGGATGTTCCGCGCGGTTCAGGCGACAGCCGGCGAAGTCACGACCCAGTATATTCTCCGATATATTCCGGACAATACCGACCAAGCGAAGGTGTTCCGAAGCATTCGCGTGTCGGTACAGTTGCCAAACGTCACGGTTCGCGCCCGCAAGGGTTATTATCCGTATTCACCGGAAGTAAAGCCGAAGTAATTTCGGCCGATAAGGTCGATATCCCTTATGTTCAGCACATTGCAGATGCGGCCGATGGAGTATATCGTGCTGGAGGTCTGCCACCCCGAGTTTTTCCCCACTCCTCAGAATGCGGGGGTGATACTGCTGGACCGGGAGGCGGATAAGTTGTACGTAAAAACCCGCCGGGATTTGGATTCGTTCAACTCCGAAGAGGGCGAAGCCCTTGCTGGCTTAGAACAGACGCTGGAATCCTCTGCCACTTTTTGGGGCGCGGCCAGGACACTCGACACTGTTGAAACATCGCTATCGTGGGCGTTTCGTGCAACCGGCCGCCGGCACACGATGGCCGCTGACCCGGAAGCCCGACTGCGTCGCCTCTATCGAGAAAACGTCAATGAGGTGGGCGCGGTTCCAGTGATACAACTTCGTGCCGCTGCCGGGGGACTCAGTGAAGAGCAACTTCCGGGAGAGGTAATCGGCAGCCTTGACCCGCCTTCAGGAATCAGGCCAAGTCCCGGGATGTTCGCCGCTACTGTAGTGGGGCGGTCAATGGAACCGATGATCCAGGATGGGGACCTGTGCCTCTTCAAGCCCCACGGAGGCGGAAGCCGCAACGGACAGAAACTGCTCATCGAGAAATTCGGATCTTTCGACGCCACGTCACAATTCACTGTCAAGGTCTATCGCAGCGAGAAAATCATCAACGATGATGGGACATGGGAACACGGACGGATCCGCATGATACCGCTGAACCTGGAATTCGAAGAGTGGGACCTGACGCCGGATGAATTCAGAGTGGTCGGCGAGTTTGTAGCTGTACTGCCGCGCGAAGAATGACGCCGCTCGAAAAGGCGAGGGGCCTCCTCGCGAGCGCGGAAAGGGTCGCCGTCCTCACCGGCGCCGGTATTTCAGCCGAGAGCGGAATCCCAACCTTTCGCGGTCCGGGCGGACTGTGGCGGAACTTCCGCCCGGAGGAACTGGCCACGCCGGAAGCCTTCGCAAAGGACCCGCAACTAGTGTGGGAGTGGTACATGTGGCGGCGCGGATTGATCGCCGAAGCGCAGCCCAATCCCGGTCATCGCGCATTGGTCGGACTCGAGCGCCGTACACTCGTCTTCACGCTCATCACACAAAACGTCGATGGACTCCACGACCGGGCCGGATCGAAAAACATTCGCAAAATTCACGGCGATATCTGGCTCTCCCGTTGCACGCGATGCGCTTATCAGCGCGTCGACAAGTCCACCGCCGTCGACGGCATCCCGCAGTGTCCGGAATGCCGCGCCGTGCTCCGCCCTGGCGTGGTCTGGTTTGGCGAGCAACTGCCGAGGCTCGTCTGGGACGATGCCGAACGCGCCGTTCACGACTCGCAGGTCCTGATCGTCGCGGGCACCTCGGCTCAGGTCTACCCGGCGGCGGGATTGATTAGCCAGGCGCGCGTTCCGGTCATCGAAATCAACATTGATGACACTCCATTCACGAACAGCATCGCGGTGGCGTTGCGCGGACTTTCGGGCGAACTACTGCCCAAGCTATTATTTTGATCGCTTCGTCGCGACGAGTTGAATCGCCAAACGGTCCGGCCCTTCGATCAACACCGTCCATTCGCCGCGCTCGCGTTTCACGCGCGACAGCACTTTCACTCCATCGGCACGAAGCCGCCGCAGAACGGCATCGAGATCGTCGACGCGCAAACCAATGTGATCGACCGCCCGTCCGCGCGTCGGCACAAGCTGCTTTGGGCCCTTCAGATACTCCAGCGGAAAGATAATTACATTGACTCCGTCCATCACGAAGCTAACCGATGGCGCCACTTGGAAACCTTTGTAGAACCGTGGATCCCGCGATGGCGTCCGGCCCGGCGAGGGCCAGGCGACGCCGAAGTGTTTCGCCCACCAAAGGCCTGCCCCGATGGGGTCGGCGCTCAATAAGTGCACGTGGCCGAAGCGATGGTGATTGGCGGTATTCAATTCGATTAGCACTCCATTCGGCCCTTTCACATAGGCATAGTAAAAGCCGGGCGAGCGAGCCAGATCGCTGATATCGGTCAACGGTGTGTCGAACACCGTTCCCTGCACCAACTGCGCGCTGTAGGCCCTTGGCATATCCTCCGCGCCCCAGCCAAAATGCCAGATCGCCGACTCGATGGCCGCTGCAGGAGCCTGCTTCACCCTTCGGAACAGCAGCTTTCCGCCGCCGGTGACAATCGAATCGGGACCATCGCGCTCACCGGCGAAGCGTGATGTGTAAAACGCGATCGCCGCCTCCGGATCGGTCACGTTCAACGACAAATGGTGGAAATGCGTCTCCGCTCCCAAAACGTCGCAAAAGATGGTCAGGAGCAGGGGCACACGCATTGGACCAGCGTATCACCGGCGCTCCTTTCGGCTATTCTCGTTGTATGTTCTCCCGCCTACTACTCGGCTTGTTTGCTCCCCTGCTACTGACCGCCCAGGAACCCGCCGCCGAAAAGCAATTTCAGGATTCGCTGACCAACGTTGTACTCGAAGGCTTCTACACCAACGGGGACGGCGGGGAATTGAAGCAGGACCGTTATTTGATCGAGAGAATCAGCAAGGCCAGCGGCAATCTTTGGAAGTTCGAGGTTCGCATTCAGTACAACGGGAAAGACATGCCCGTGGCGCTCCCGGTCCCAATTCTGTGGGCGGGCGACACACCGGTTGTTTCGCTCACCAATTTCACAATACCGGGGTCAGGCACGTTTACGGCGCGGGTGCTGTTTTATGACGGCGCCTACGTCGGCACGTGGGCCGGCGCGAATGGCAAGGGCGGGAAGATGTTCGGTGCAATCAAGAAGAACGCGCCGCCGAAACCCTGAGGCGATATAATCCCGGCATGTTCCGGCGTCATTTTATCCCCACACTGTTCGCCTCCTCCGCTCTCGCACAACAGGCAGAGCCTGCGACCCCTATATTAGAGAGACCGGTTCCGGGCCAGCCGCACAAGGGTAAGGTCCTGCTGGCGATACAGGCCCATTCGGACGATATTCCGCTGTCAGCGGCGGGCACGGTCGCCAAGTTGATCGAGGAGGGTTATACCGGGTATCTGATTCGCGCGACGAACGATGATATGGGCGACGCTCCGGGACTCGGCACGCATGGTTCTATCGGGGAACACGTCCTGGGAAATGAGCGCGACAACGCCGAAGTGGCACGCGTCCTGGGGTGCAAAGGGAACTTCGACCTGAACTACAACAATCACCGCATGGGCGATGTTTCTTTGAATGAGATAATCGGCCGGTTGATATTCCTGATTCGCGCATTGAAGGCCGATACGGTCGTTTGCTGGGATCCGTGGGCTCATGACGAAGAGAATCCCGACCACTACACGATCGCCCGTGCTGTCGAGGCCGCGACGTGGATGGCAGGACGGGCGCACGATTTTCCGGAGCAGATCGCGATGGGCCATGCGGCGAAAACGGTCTCCGAGAAGTATTACTTCGCCCGGCGGCCGGAGATTACGCGCGTGGTGGATATCAGCAAGCAAATTGACAAAGTGATCGACGCCAACCGCGCCAATCGCGCTAAGGGGCCAGCCGGGCACCTTGGCTCGCGGCTGCGCGCCGAACTTTCCAAGCGCAATCAGCGCCTGCCGTTACTCGGCGATGACGACGTTACCGCGGAGCGGAACTATATCCGCGAGTTTGTGGTTTCACGCAGTCGCGCGCTGGGAGCGAAACATGGCGTTGAATATGCCGAGGCGTTCCATTACATTGGCCCGGGTGCGGGGCGGAATCGGGTGGAAGAGTACATCAAGCGCCACGCCGTTCCGCGATGAGCCCACGATGGCGTTTGAGTTCCTCCGTGTACTTCTTGTCCGCCGCCACGTTGGTGAACTCACGCGGGTCTTTGCGGTGATCGTACAGTTCTTCGGCGGTTTCCTCCGGCGTGGTCCAGCGGATGTAGCGGAAGTCCGTTGTACGCACCGCGCGGCCCTCGGTCTTGCCGGCGTTTAGCTGTGTATACGCAGCGGTCTTATGAGCGCGCCTGGGGTTATCCAAAACCGGCCGCAGTGTACGGCCTTCGAGGGTTGCGGGTGGCGTTAGTCCGCAGAGGTCGGCCAGTGTCGGGTAGATGTCAACCAATTCGACGAGCGAACGGCAGACCTGGCCCTTTTTACCGGGACGCGAAATGATTAGTGGCACTTTCGCCGATTCCTCCATGAGGCTTCGTTTTTGCCAGAATGTGTGTTCGCCCAAGTGCCAACCGTGGTCTCCTTGAAAGACAACTACCGTATTGTCTCTAAGTCCGAGTTTGTCCAAAGTTCGCAGAACGCGGCCCAACTGGTCGTCCATAAATGAGATGGCGGCGTAGTAACCGCGCAGCGCTTCCATCTGCTGATCCTCGTTCATCTTCATGTTGCCCGCGGTTGCCCCCAGCGTGCGCGGCACTAGCGCCGGAATGTCATTGAGATCATCGGGCGGGTTCTTCGCGATACGGATCTTGGAGAGCGGATAGCGGTCAAAGTACTCGCTGGGTGCGACAAAGGGGACGTGGGGGCGGACGAATCCCAGCCCGAGGAAAAACGGGTCGCTGCGATGTTTTTCCAAGTGCGCGATGGCCCGGTTGGCGGCGTCAAAATCGGCCTGCTCAGAGGCGTCGGGAGTCCGGACGAAACGCATGCCGACGCCGGGCGCGATACCCGGCGTCAAGTCCTTTCCGTCGCCTTTCGAATTGTGTTCTTTGCCTTGCGGACTGCCGCTATGAGTCCAGCTCGCCTCGTCCTGCCACTGCGCGGTACCGACGGTTCCGGGCACGCCCATGTGGAACATTTTCCCTTCCCGGATCGCGTGATAGCCGTTGTTCTTGAAAAGCTGCGGCATAGTGACGTGGTTCGGATGGAATTCACGAAAGTCGGGACCGTTGGTGAGTACGCGAGTTGTGTCAGGGCGCAGGCCGGTCAAGAAGCTCGCACGCGAGGGCGCGCAGAGGGCGTATTGGCAGTAGGCGCGATCAAACCGGACGCCGTTGCCGGCTAGCGAATCGACATTGGGCGACTGGACGAGCGGATGTCCGTAGCAACCGAGCGCGGTTGAAGTCAGGTCATCGGAGACAACGAATAGTACATTCAGTGGACGTTTCGGTGCGGCGGCGGCGGCCAGCGCTCCGGCGAGGAAGTTTCGGCGGTACATCGGCAAAAGATATCACGCCTGCCAGCCGAATGCTTCTTTCGGTCCGTTTGGCAATCTGGCGGTTCAAGTGTTCCCTGGCGCCGCGCGTATAAAATCGACTAAGCTCAACCCAATGCATCCCTCTGCGCTCCTGCTCTTCGCCTTTAGCCTCGCCGCTCAAGACCTCGCGCTGCACTACATATCGGAGATCGATAATTCCCGGCAGCCCTACCGGATCTACGTCCCTGCGAAACATGCAAATCCCGCGCCCTTAGTTATCGCTATGCACGGCACGGGCGGCAACGAAAACACCCTGTTCGAGCAGCATCCCACGCTCAAACAAGCCGCCGACAGACACGGCATGATTGTGGTTAGCCCCAATGGACGCGGCGTCACTGAATATCGAGGAATCGGGGAGAACGATGTGCTTACCGTCCTCAAGGAAGTCAGAAAACATTACGCGATCGACCCTGAGCGAATTTACCTGACCGGTCACTCTATGGGCGGTACAGGCGCGGCGTACCTCGCCATGCGGCACCCGGATATCTTCGCCGCCGCCGCTCCCCTCGCCGCGGCATACAGCTATCCCTGGCTCGCAAGGAATCTGACGCAGGTACCCACCCTTTGGATCGCTGGCGCAAATGACGAAGAGTACTATCATCGTGGAGTGGCGGCCGGAATCGAGCGCGCTCGAAAGTTCGGCGCCCGGGCTATTCTCGAATCCCTCCCCGACGAGGGCCACAACGGACCCGTTAAGGACTTCGCCAGAGTCTTCGCCTGGCTGGCAAAGTACAAGCGTGAACCGCATCCCCGGCGCTTTGTTTACGAGACGGACACTCCACTCCATGGCTGCGCCTTTTGGGCGTGCCTGGAGACCTTTTCCAAGCCCGGCCGTATGGCGACAATTCTGGCCGAAGGCTCGGGCGGCAACAGGATTAATATCACTCTCGACAATGTGGCCGAGTTCACCTTCATTCCCGATTCAACTTTTCTCGATACAACCAAAGCCGTCCCCATCGCCATCAACGGAAACCTGATTTGGAGCGCTCCAATTCCACTCGACAAGCAACTCCGCTTCACCCACGGCTGGTCCGCCACGCTAGAACCTGTCAGCCGCCGAACCACCCACCCGGTCGCGCACGCGCCGGAGCGACTCGACATGCAGGGCACACAAAAGGCGCTGGGAACCTGGATCGCCGACGCCATGCGCAACGCCACCCAAACCGAGGTCGCTCTCTATGGAGGTTGGGCATATCGCGGCTTGCCAATCCCGAAAGGAACGGTTGACATTGTGGACTTGCTCCAGTGTTCTCGGCCTTTTGATCAACTCCTGGTCACCGTCCAGCTCTCCGGTCACGAAATTACCCAGATTCTCGATGACAACGTGCCGCACCCGAAGAAGGATCAGCCGCTCCGTATTGATTCCCCAGGGGCCAGCCGCCTTCTCCAGGTCTCGGGACTCAGTTATACATTCGACCCAAGTAAACCCGACGGGCACAAGATCGTCGAGACTTCCCTGCAACCCGAAAAACTCTATTCGGTGACTTTGGAAGGCCAAGTGGTAGAACGGCAGTCGGTCCTGCTCGCAGGCAAGTTCCGCAGGCTGGATTACCAAACGACGGAAATCCCCCTTACGCTTGCCCTTTATGGATATGCGGCGAAGACCGGTAGGATCGTCGCGGCTCCTCCGGGGCGCGTTCGGCAGAACTAATTCTTTTACTTGTCAGTTGCAAGTGACATAGGTATTCTCTGAAAGTGCCCGTGCCAAAACACCGGTCCGGATGCCCGGTCAGTGTCTCCCTCGAACTTTTGGGGGACCGCTGGACGCTATTGCGGCTACCAGAGCTTCAAAGAGTTCTTGGAGTCTGGCGAAGGTATCGCGACGAACATCCTCGCCGACCGCCTTCAGAAGTTGGAAACGGCGGGAATCGTTGACGCCGAAAAAGTAGAATCGGACCGAAGGAAAGTGCGCGACCGGCTGACGGAGAAAGGGATCGATCTGGCGCCTGTGGTTTTAGAACTCCTTATCTGGGCGGCAAGGCACGAGCAAACCGGCGCCCCCTGTGCCGTCATCGACCAACTAGCCCAAAACCGCGAATTCGTTCTCATTGAAACGCGCCGCCGATGGCTGCCGCGTGATCTAACTCCGCTGATCCCCAGGTTCAAAAAGGGAAAATAGAAATGAGCAAAGTAAGAGTTTTAGCCGGTACGCGCAAGGGCGCGTTCATCATCGAATCGGACGGCAACCGCAAGGAC
>Ga0105046_10004374_pt1 | contig 22486 bp, 20 predicted proteins | sample MAT03_FD_78385 | JGI IMG/M metagenome (GOLD analysis project Ga0105046, IMG submission 78385) | Freshwater microbial communities from Lake Fryxell liftoff mats and glacier meltwater in Antarctica - MAT-03 (megahit assembly) | ecosystem: Environmental > Aquatic > Freshwater > Ice > Liftoff...
ACGGCAGGATCCTGTCAACACCGGCAGAGCCGACGGACCGCATCCGCTCCCGACTGGTGCATGGAGCCTACCCGGTGCGCGAACTCCATGGAATTATGTTCGCCTACATGGGCCCGCCCAGCGACATGCCGCCCATGCCCAGTTTTGACACCCTGCGCATTCCAGACTCGCAGTTCGTGCCGTTCTCGCTGTCGATTACCTGCAACTGGCTGCAGGTCTACGAGAACACCCAAGACCCCGTCCACGTGGTGTACCTCCACACCCGCATGACCGGCGCGCAGTTCGGCGATGCCTCCGGCGCCGAACAGGAACTCGACTTTGTCGAAACACCCTTGGGCATGATGAACGTGCAAACACGCTTCTGGAAAAACCATTACTGGAACCGCACCACGGAATCCATCCTTCCCAACTGCAATCAGGGCGGAGCCGTCTGGGAGACTGCCGACACGACCAAGCTGTTCCAGCGGGTGGCTTTCCTGCGCTGGATGGTGCCGGTCGACGATACCCACACCGTAACCATCGGATGGCGCATCTTTCGCGATGAACTCGACCCGCAAAAGATCGGCGACGCATCCAAGGTGGGCAAGCAGTCGATCGATTTCGTCGGCCAAACCGAGGAGGAGCGCTCATACGAACAGCGCCAGCGATTCCCGGGTGACTATGAAGTGCAGGTGTCCCAGCGGGCCATCGCCGTGCACGCCAACGAAAATCTTGCCACCTCTGACCGGGGCGTTGCAACTTTGCGCCGCTTGATTCGCCATGCAATCCGGGCGGGTGGCCCCGCGCGGTACCTTGCCGCGCCATCCAAAGACGGCGTCATCGGCACCTATTGCCAAGACACGGTTTGGCCCGCGCCGGCAAACTCCACGCCGACGCAAGGCCAATTGGCCGAATTCGGACAGCGGGTTGCGGCGACTGTCCTTGACAGCGGCGATCAAGAAGAATCTGGCCGCCGCTTGGAACTGCGCCAGATGCTGGAGACCGCCTACCCGCTCAAATAGAGGTGGCCATCAGAAGGCGGGTACTTGCGAAGCCCATTCCTGCGTCGAGAACCAATAGGCGCGGCGCTCTTTGAGGAAGGTCTGGTTCTTCGCAATCCATTCGTTCAATACCTTGAGCATGGCGGGGTTGCCCTTCTTGATGCCCATGCCCTCGATACCGCCTTCGAACAACTCACTGGACGCCTTGAACAACTTTTCGGGGTGCTGGATTGCCTTGAACGAGGGAAACGGCTCGGTACTGATCCACGCATGCGCGTTGCCGTTGATAACCTCCTGGATACCCAGCCCGTTATCGTCAAACTGGCGAACCGTAGCCTTGGGAAAGGTCTTTTCGATGTACAGGCAGGGCGACGACCCGCGCCGGCAAGCGAAGGTTACCGCGCTGCTGTTGTAGTCGGTCGGCCATGTCATCTTTGACGCCAGTTGCTTGTTGGCTACGGTACCCAGTCCGGAGACGGAATACGGGTCGCTGAAGTCAATCTGCTCCCTTCGCGCGGGCGTGACGGTCATGCCACCAATGATCAGGTCGAACTTGCCGCCAATCAACGATGGGATGATCCCGTCCCAGGCTGTTGGTTGCAAGTCCAGCTCCACGCCCATGTCCTTCGCAACCTTGGCCGCGACATCGATTTCGAAACCCACGAACTTGCCTTGCTTGTCGCGCATCGCCCAAGGGACAAATGTAGCGAACCCAACTTTCAGGTTTCCGCGCTTCTTGACCGTATCGACCATGTTCTCCTGCGCCATGGTCGGCTGCGCAACAAGCATGCTCGCCAAAGCCATTACAAAAGCTCCCACCGTTCGTTTGACCAATCTCATATGTATCTCCTAATAAATAAAACCACCACCACCAAAACACTTCCGCGTATGCAAGCCGCATGCCAACAAGGCCGTTAGCGCGCACCTGTTGCGCTTGACAGGTTTCACAACGATAAATTAAAGTTGCTCGGCGGTAAATAAAAGCCCCGCCGGAAATGCTCTGGTTGTTTCGCATTCGATGCAGTGCCTGCCAGCCAGCCATGTCCGGCTATTCTTGTACCGTTAGTTCAAAAATTTCTGGAGAAAACTGACATGTCCAAACGCTTTCTATCGATCATGCTGGCCGCGTTCACCGCCGCCACGCTCCTGTCCAGCTTTCCGGCCTCGGCCCAGACGGCAGCCAAGTCCAGGCTGCTGCGCGTGCAGGAGTCCAACGTCCTGCGCGTTGGCACCACGGGCGACTTCGTGCCCATGAGTTTCAAGGACCCCGCATCCAACGAGTACAAGGGGCATCAGATCGACGCCGCCAATGAACTGGCCAAGGATCTGGGCGTCAAGGTCGAGTTCGTGGTGACCGACTGGCGGTCTCTCGTGACGGCAACCCAGACCGACAAATTCGATATCGTCATGACGGGCACCTCGATGTCGGTGGCCCGCGCCAAAGCCATCGGATTCAGCGACCCGTGGGGTCGTAACGCGTTCTTTCCACTCGTGCTCAAGAAGAACGCAGCGAAGTACAAGGACTGGGATGCGCTCAACAATGCCAAGCTCACGGCCGGCTTCAACCTCGGCACCACGTTCGAACAATTCGTGCAGAACTCGTTGCCGAAGGTGAAAGTCAAGCGCGTCGAGTCGCCCGCCCGGGACTATCAGGAACTACTGGCTGGCAAGGTCGACTTCACGGTCACCAGCCTCATTGAAGGCGCGGCCCTCACCAAGCAGTACCCAGAGCTTCAAATGATTTTGCTGGACAAACCGCGCAACAGCATTCCGATGGCCTTCATTGTGGCAATCGACGATCCGCAGTGGCTCAACTTCATCAATAGCTGGATCACCATCAAGCGCCAGACTGGCTACTTTGCCGAGCTCAACAAGCAGTGGGGCGTGGCTGGCCAAGAGTGAGTTTGCTGCGATCGTCCGCGTGTCGTTGAGCAGGCACATCGGCGCCTGGGTGGCCGGGTTTTCATCTGCCAGCGCGCCTGTCGGTGCCCGGCGAGAAGCCGGCCGGTGCCTGCTCGATGTCATCGGTGTCTCGGTTGCTGGCAGCAGCCACCAGAGTGGTGCCATCGTGCGCGCGCTGGCACTGAACCAGTTCGGTACAGGGCCATGCACCATGCTGGGGAGCAACGCACCGGCATCGGCCTGTGCCGCGGCGCTCGTCAACGGGACTGCCGCGCACGCGCTGGATTTCGACGATGTTTCTTATGACGGCATGGTGCACGCCAGTGCGGTGGTCTGGCCAGCGGCATGGGCAGCGGCCGAGATGGCTGGTGCCTCTGGCGAACGTGCGCTGGATGCCTTTGTGGCCGGGGTCGAGGTGCATTGCGCCCTGGGCCGTGCATTCACGCACGATCTGTTCTGGCGCGGCTTCTGGACCACCGGGTTGCTCGGCGGCATGGGCGCTGCCGCTGCAGCTGCCAAGGCGTTGGCGCTGGATGCCGATGCAACCGACGCCGCGATGGGCATCGCGATGGCGCAAGCCAGTGGACTGCGCGCGATGGTCGGCACGCCCATGAAAGCCGTTGCCTGCGGCATGGCCGCCGAGCTCGGCGTTCGCGCAGCGCTCATGGCCCGCGCAGGGATTACTGCAGGTGCGGACATTGCCGGCCACCCCAAGGGGTTCACTGCCCTGCTGAATGGGGGCGTGCTCGACACCACGTCAATCGGCACGCTGGGCGACTATTACACCCTTGCGCAGCAGCCGATGGCCTTCAAACAGTATCCGATCTGCTCCTACGGCCAGGCTGCGGTAGAGGCGCTGCTCGACGCACTCGCGGCGCTGGGTTCTGCGCCGGCGCGGGTGCTGTGTGAAGTGCCACCGGCGGTGCTGGACAACATGCCCTATGGCCGGCCAGCAGACCCGGCCCAGGCACAGTTCAGTGTGACGTTTGCGCTGGGTGCCGCATGGGCTTTTGGCACGGTCGCGCCAGAGCACCTCGATGCCCGCACCCTGCACCATGCGCGCCTGGCTGCCGCAATGGATCGAATCGTGGTTCGCGTTGCGACCCAGGGTAAGGCCGCGCTGGCCCTGGCAGATTGCCAGGAAGGAGCCGTGGTAACGGCCTGGGCCGGCGACGGCCATTCGGTCAGCCGCACCGTCCGGGTGCCGACAGGTATGCCGCAGCGCCCGCTCAGTGATGCGCAATTGCAGAACAAATTCTTCGCCTGTGTTGTGCCTGCAATGGGACGGGCCGCAGCGCAAGCCCTGTGCGAGCGCGCGTTGCATCTCGACGCCCTGCCGGATATCCGGCAACTGATGGGCCCAGTGGCGGCGCGACATTTCGAACCCGAAGCAGAGGACAACCAGACATGACAGACTCGCTCAACAAGGCCCCGACGGGCATCATGCGCCCGACGCGCCAAAACTACACCACGTCCCGCCCCTGGGAAGCCCAGAATGGCTTCTCGCGGGCGGTACGCATCGGCAACCTGGTCGAAACCAGTCTGTGCTCGCCCGCGGGCCCCGACGGCAAGATCCTGTATCCGGGGGATGTGTACCGCCAGACGCTCGCCAGCCTGGAGGTGATCGGCGACGCACTGAAAGCGCTCGGGATGGGATTTGAGGATGTCATCAAGACCCGTATCTACGTGGCCGATCCGACCCACTGGGTCGAATCGGGCCGCGCCCATGCGGAGATATTCAAGGACATCCAGCCCACACTCGGCTGGATCTATATGAGCGCCTTCTTTGACCCGGACATCACGGTGGAGGTCGAATGCACGGCGTACCGGGCGCCTTGACGCCAGGGACTACTATGGCGACCCCCAAGTTTGTTGCAGGAGACAGGGTCCGCGTCAGCGCGCGACCGGTGGCTGGACATTGCCACAGACCCCGCCACCTTCGGGGCAGGCGCGGCATCGCCAGAAGTGCCATCGAAGCGGGCTTGTTCTTGCCGGCCAGTCGGCAATAGGCCATGTTGTCGGTGCGTGGTGCCCTGCTCGACCACTTTGTGGAGACCGTGTTCACCCGGACCGATGTGGTGGTATTTCCCGTTGTGGGTGCTGTTGCGCCCCGGTAGGCCACCTCGAGCGCCAGCAATGCGGCGCTCCATTCACAGGAAGCCGGTGTAGGGCTGCTGCACCACGCTGGCGTGTATGAAACGGGTGAAGGTGATGAAGTCGAATACCGGCAATCCGGTGGCCTGCTGAATGTCGGCCGAGAAAGTCGGCAGGTTCGAGCATTCGATCAGCATGGCGGCCATGTCCGGGTGCCGCTCGGAAAACCGCTTTCCAATACCGACAACCTCGTCGCGCAGCAAGTCCACATCCATCTCGATGCGCTTGCCGCCCATATGGGTGGCGTAGTACTCGTGCGAGTCCTCGATGCCCTCGATCACGATGTTCATGTCCGCGGTGATGCCGGCGGCCCTCAGGAAAGCACCGTCCAGCAGACTCCGGGAAGCGGTCAGAATGCCGACCTTGCGATTGCCCACCATGGTGCTGAGCAAGGGAACGTAGATCAGCGGCGACGTGAATACCGGCACACCCGCCGTCTCCGCGAGCAGGCCCTGAACCCCCACGAAGAAACCACAAGCCGTCACGATCGCGCGCACCCCTTCTTCACGAAGTTCGATGGCTGCATCGCGCATGAGCAGGGCCCCTTCAGGCGGCTTGCCATCGATCCAACGCTCGGGAGGCGCGGGCACATCGAACAGCCCCTTCACGACCTTCAGTCGCACCGGAAAATCGTAGCTCGATGCGTTTGCCACGTCGCCCGGCAATACCGGGTATCGCCTGCCGTCAAACAGGAGGATGCCAATGGCCTGCCCATAGGTGGCGCGGCCGCCCCGGACGATCATGGTCGGCGCTCCAACACCGGCCTGGCACAGCGGGCCGCAAGGTGGCACAAGCAATGCACCCGTACAGGATCATGGAATTTTTTCAATTTACCGACTCCTTAAACAGTTTGGACGAACAGCCATTCAAAACCCCAGGGCAGCTTGCACCCAGAGCACCGAAGTGGGGGCGCAACTGCGTTGACCGTGGTGCCATCCCGGGCGAACTCCAACGCCCAGGTCCGCGTGACGCTCGGCAGCGCCTGCGCGCATAACAAGGCCGTTGTGACATTTACATCAAAGGTGCGGTCATAGGCGTCGAGCGTGATGTCGCCGAAAGATCGCTTCGGGACCCAAAGTGCTCGTTCCTTTAAACGCTGGAGCCAGGAGACCCCCTGACCTATCTTGAAAGTCAGTATAGGAGTTTCAGTACCAACGCGTTGTCGCCGGACTCGCGCGTTGCCAGACGAAAACCTGCCGACGTGCATGACAATGCCACGAAGGGTCCTACTGCTTGCCATGAATCTGCACAACATCGAAGCCTTTCTCGCGGTCGGCGAATCCGGCAGCTTTACCGGCGCCGCGCGCCGACTGCACAAAACGCAATCGGCTGTGTCCCAATCGATTCGTCAACTCGAAGACGACGTCGGTGCGGTACTCATCGATCGCAGTGCGCGGACATTTGCCTTGACTCCGGCAGGAGAGCTTTTGCGCAGCAAGGCCGCCAACCTGATCGACGACATCAGGAAGATGACCGCGCTGGTGCGCGAGCAGAGCCAGGCACGTGTGCGCCAGCTGCGCATCGGCATGGTCGATTCGTTCGCCACCGCTGCCGGGCCTGCTCTGATTCAGTGCATGCTCGACGAGGCACTGAACCTGTCACTCTGGTCCGACTTGACACCTCGGCTCGGTGTGGCGCTGCTCGAAAAGCGCGCTGACGTGGTGGTGATGAACGACGCGCTCGAGGCAGAATCCCACCTGACCCGTTATGAATTGCTGCGAGAACCCTTTGTCCTGTTGCTGCCAGCAAACATGGCGTGGGATGCAAGCAACCCCGACCTCGGCCAGCTGTCGCGCGGCTATCCCATGGTGCGGTACGAAGCGCTTTCCCACATGGGAGCGCAGATCGACAGCCAATGCCGCCGCCTCAACGTAGCCCCGTTGCGTCGCGTTTCGGTGGATTCGACCGAGAAGCTGATCGCCGCGGTGGCCGCGGGCATCGGATGGAGCGTCGGCACCCCCATTTCGTTGCTGCGCTCCCGGGAATACAGCCCGCAGATTCGGGTGGTACCTTTTCCTGGCGAGTCGTTCTACCGCCGCTTGTTCATGGTGTCCAGGCGCGGCGAGTTCGACGAACTCGCCATGCGCCTGGCGCGCCTGGCTGCGACCGAACTGGAAATACTTGTCTCGGGGGAGCTGCGCAGGTTGCTGCCACGTATCTATCCCGATATCTTCGTCACCAACGTGGCGGATTTGCGGGTGTCGTGACGCCTGCTGGCATCAAGACTGCTTATACCCCCATGCCCGATCTGGTTATGCGCCACAGCAGAATTTGGCCCGGGCTTGATCGCTGCGCACAGGTTACCGATACTGCTCTCACAGTCATTGCGACCTGACCGTTGGTCACGTCGAGGCAAACACCCCATGAGCGATCCCTCACCACAACCCGTTCCCATGAGGTTCTCCGGATATCACAAGCCCAAGGATCGCCCGATCGAAGAGCTCGTGTCGCGGGTCGGCCCCGGCACTCCGTGTGGCGAATACCTGCGCCGTTACTGGCATCCGTTCGAGCTGTCCTCCGAACTGGGGACGCGGCCCAGGGTGGTCCGCGTGCTGGGGGAAGACCTCGTGCTGTTTCGCAATTTGTCCGGGACCCCCGGGCTCGTGCACAAGCACTGTTCACACCGCGGCATGTCGCTGGAGTTCGGCATCATCGCCCAGGACGGCATCCGGTGCAGCTACCACGGCTGGTTGTTCGCCAACGACGGTACCGTGCTGGAGACACCCGGTGAGCGTGCCGAGAGCCCGCTGCGGCACAAGGTCTGCCACGGCGCGTACCCGGTGATCGAGAAAGAAGGGGTGCTGTTCACCTACATGGGGCCGCCCGAATCGACGCCCGCATTTCCGCTCATGGACGCCATCGTGATGCCAGACAACACCATGAAGCCCTACCTGATCCACTCCCCCTGCAACTGGCTGCAAGTGGCGGAAAACGCGATGGACCCGTTCCACGTCGCCTTTCTGCATACGCGTGTTTCGGGGCCCCAGTTCAGCGAAGTCTTTGCCACGCTACCCATCATCGACTACCACGAGACCGAGCACGGATTCTTCTACACCAATGCCCGCCGTGTGGGCGATTTCGTCTGGATCCGCATGCACGATTTCATGATGCCCAACTTCTCCCAGAATGGTGCGATCTTCGAGAACGTGAGCAAGGTACGCTATTTTGGTCGCCCGGGTCTCACGCGCTGGGTCACGCCGGTGGACGACACCCACACCATGGTCATCGCCTGGCGACACTTCAATGACCGTGACGACCCGATGCGCATGGGCCGCCCAAAGGACAACCACGTCGGCAAGACTGATTTCTACGGCCAAAGCAACGAGCTGCCCTATGAAGAGCGTCAGGACTCACCGGGGGACTGGGATGCCTGGTGCAGCCTGGGCAAGATCGGAAGCCACGCGCGCGAGAACCTCGGCCGGACCGATCGTGGCGTGGCGATGCTGCGCCGGCGCCTGCGGCAAGACATCGATGACCTGGCCAATGGCGTAGAGCCCCTGCCCCTTCAGCCCCAAGGTGGCCCGGTGATCCCCACGATGGGCGGCGACACGATCCTGCGGGTGCCGCGCACCCGCCAGGACGACCAGGAGCTGATCCTGGAACTGTGCCGCAAGGTCGCCACTGCCTACACCGAGACCCTGCACCTACCCGATGCCGAGCGCCGCATCTCCGTCACCGCGAAGCTCGCGCCGCTGAATACCGCCGACACCACGCAGGTCAATCCGGACCACGGGAAGCTGTTCGAATTCAAGACCGTTGCGTGAGCCGACCTTCCAACCAAGGAATCCCCCATGACCTCTCCCGTCAATCCTGGCACCGTGGTGTGGTCGGGAGACAACCCCGGCATCTATCTCAAGGACGCGCAGGGCAACTGGCAGTCGCTGTCGGTGTATTTTCGTGTCGTCACCTCTCCGCATGGGCCGGGCACCGGAGCCATCGTGCTCGGTGCCCCCTATCAAGCCGCTGGCTGGCCGCAGGCGCCCAACCTGTGCATCTCGACCAACGAGCCCCTGATGCGCTGGCTGGTCAGCGACTTCGTCTCACGCTTCGGATCCTTCCGCGATGCCGCCGGTTTGCAGGAAATGCAGTATGTGCATGCCGAATCGGTACGCAGCACCGCCGAGGGACAAGCCTTCCACGAGGAGCAATTGCTGGGTGCCGGCGTGAGCGTCGTCATGCGCTGGGAGAGCCTGGGCAAGCCGTTCGCAGTGGACGTTCCGCCGGCGATGTCGTCGACCGGTGAGCACCAGATGTACAGTGTTTTCGTGGAAGCGCAAACCGGCTCGATCCAGCTCAACGGCGTGCCATTGCCAGGGCAGGTCATCGTGCGCGATTTCCTGGGCGGGCGCATGAGCACCGCCTTCCTCGCCTTCTGCGAGAGCTGGATACTTCCGCCCGAACGGTGAACACCCCGACAGACCCCGATGCGCTGGCCTGCGCGAAGGTTCTGGCCGTGCGCCCTCAATGGGTTGCGCTGCGCCGCGCGCGAGACCGGCTCGGCCTGCGCGACTTTGAACTGCTATGCGCTGGCCCGCCCCTGCGCGACCCGACGGCGCCGAGTGCTCCGGTGCTCAATGCCGCAGTGTGCGCGGCCTTGCTCGAAGGCTGGGCCATTTCCCCGGACCAGGCGCGCGACATGGTGCGCTCCGGCCGGATCACACTGCGCGCTGCACAGGACTTTGCTTGCGTGGTGCCGCTGGCCGACGTGGTGTCGCCCTCGATGTGGGTGCAGGTGGTGCGGGACGCGGCAGGGCTGGGCCAGGAGTCGTGCAGCCCCCTGAACGGCGGCATGGCGCAACCTCTGCGCGTGGGGGTGTTCACAGCCGCCGTGGTGGATCACCTGCGCTGGCTGGACCATTGCCTGGCTCCCGCGCTGCAACCGGCCTTGGATACCCCCATCGACCTGCTTGAACTGGCCGATACAGCGCTATGCGCCGGGGACGACTGTCACGGCAAAACAACGGCTGCCACGCGTGCGCTGGCAGCGGTACTGGCAGCCAGGCTTGCTGGGGTGAGCGCAACGACCTGCGCCGACTACCTCGCGCAAAGCCCGGGTTTCTTCCTCAATTTATGGATGGCAGCGTCTCGCTGCATGTTGTCCTCGGCAACCGGCGCTGCGCACTCCAGTGTCGTGACCGCCGCTGCCGGCAACGGACTCGAATTCGGCATTCAGCTGGCCGGAATGCCGGGGCGCTGGTTTGCCCATGCAGCCGATGCACCGCGTGTGGCTGGCAGCAGCGCCGAACTGCAGGCCGCCAGCCTGGGCGCGATCGGCGACAGCGCCATCGTGGACCTGCTGGGCTTGGGCGCCATGACGAGTCTGACCCCGGCGGGCACCAAACCGGCGGCGTTCGAAGCCGCATGGCCGGGCATGGGCGGCATGCCACGGGCACTGCTGTGCGCGCCGCATCCGGCCATGCTGCAGGCCCAACCGCGGATGGTGCTTGACGCACGCACCATCGCCCGATCGGCGCAGGAACCGCTGGTCAGCCTGGGTGTGGTGGAGCGCACCGGGCAGCGCGGGCGTATTGCCGGGGGCTTTTATCGCGTACCTGCGGTACTGTTTGCCACGGCGCTTGCGGCGCTCGGTGCATGAAATCACTGCACACCCTCGGTCTGTTTGCTGCTGCGCAGGCGATCCGCGCAGGCCATTTGCGCCCGGTCGATCTGGTGCAGGCCTGCCTGGACCGGATTGCGACACGCGAGCCGCTCGTCCATGCATGGGCATGGCTCGATCCGGCCGCAGCACTCGCCGCAGCGCAGGCGCTGGAAGGACAGCCGATACGGGGCCCACTGCATGGTGTGCCTATCGCCGTCAAGGACATCATCGACACCTGCGACATGCCGACTGAATGCGGCTCGCCGATTTACCGCGGGCGCCGGCCCAGCGCGGATGCCTCCTGCGTGGCACTGGCGCGGCGGGCAGGTGCGCTGGTGCTGGGCAAGACGGTGACCACCGAGTTCGCCTACTTCGCACCCGGACCAACCGCCAATCCGCACCGCCTGCTGCACACACCGGGCGGCTCGTCGAGCGGTTCTGCCGCCGCCGTGGCGGACGGCATGGTCCCGGTGGGCTTTGGCACGCAGACTGCCGCCTCGGTGACCCGGCCGGCATCGTTTTGCGGCGTCACCGGCTATAAGTCGAGCTTGGGTGAGTTCAGCCTGGCCGGCATCAAGCCGTTTGCCGCATCCTTTGACTCGCTCGGCAGCCTGACCCGCGGCGTGGTGGATGCCCAGTGGTTGCGCTGGGCCCTGCTAGGCGAGCAGCAAGCCATCGATGCCGCCTGCCTCACGGCGCCCCCACGCGTAGGCCTGTGCCACACCCCCTGGTGGGACCAGGCAGCGCCGGACTGCCAGCAGGCGCTGGATTCAGTGGCTCGGCAGCTTTCTGCCCAAGGCGCACGGGTATCCGCAGCCGAGTTGCCGGGCCACTTCGTTGGCTTGGCACAGGTCCACAAGACCATCATGGCCTACGAAGCGGCACGCAGCCTGGCCTTCGAGAGCGACCGGCACCACGACGCCCTGAGCCCGCAGATGCGACAACTGCTGGCCGAAGGCCTGCAGGTCGAGCGCGCGCAGTACCTGGCCGCACTGGAAACCGGCGCTGCCGCGCGGCGTGAGTTTTCAGACTGGCGTCAGCGCTGGGACATCGTGCTTGCGCCCAGCGCGGTCGGCGAGGCACCTGCAGGCCTGAGCGCCACCGGTGACCCGCTGTTCAGCCGCATGTGGACCCTGCTGGGTGTGCCCACGGTGACCCTTCCCTTGGGGCGCGGTGCTACCGGCTTGCCGATCGGCGCGCAATTGATCGGCGCGATGCGCGGTGACGACCATCTGCTGGCCTGCGCACGCTGGGTCGAGGACCATGTACCCGCCATCCCGCGGGATAGCTGAGCCTCCAGCCGCGCCCATGCAACGCTATTCCATCTGGTCCCTCGCGCGCAACGCGTTGTCGCACCACCAGAACTGGCAGCGCGCCTGGCGCAGCCCGCCGCTCAAGGCCCACTACGACGTCATCATCATCGGCGCCGGTGGGCACGGGCTGGCCACGGCACATTACCTGGCCCGCAACCACGGCATCACCAACGTGGCCGTGCTCGAGCGCGGCTGGCTGGGCGGCGGCAACATCGCGCGCAATACGGTCACCATCCGTTCCAACTACCTGCGCGACGAAAGCATCCCGTTCTACGTCAAGACCGTTGCCCTGTTCGACGACCTCACGCGCGAGCTCAACTTCAACCTGATGTACTCCAAGCGCGGCATGATCGACGTCGTGCAGACTTCGCCCAAGATGCGTGACCTGCGCCGGCGCATGTTCAACATGTACAACCACGGCTCTACCTACGAGCCGCTGAGCGTGGGCGAGATCCGCCAGCGCATCCCTTCGCTCACCGGCGGCGGCCCGGATTCGCGCTTGCCCATTCTGGGGGGAATGCTGCATCCCGACGCCGCCGTCTGCCGCCACGACGCGGTGGCCTGGGGTTTCGCCCGTTCGGCCGACGACCAGGGCGTCGAAATTCACCAGAACACCGGCGTCAAGGCCTTGCTGCGCGGGCCGGACGGACGCATCAGCGGCGTCGAGACAACCCGCGGCACCGTGCTTGCCGACAAGGTTGCGGTGGTGGTCTCGGGCCACACCACCACCCTGACCGAAACCGTCGGGCTGCGCCTGCCGCTCAAAACCATCAACCTCACAGCGTTCGTGTCGGAGCCGGTCAAGCCCCTGATCGACGTTGTCGTCAACTGCCCCGACATCGGCGTCTACCTGAGCCAATCCGACCGCGGCGAACTGATCATCGGCGGCGCCAACGACGTCGGACAGTCGTTCCGGCGCGACATCAAGCAGGCCGTGTTCGAGGACGCGGTGGCAGCCATGCTGGAACTGTTTCCTGCGTTCAAGCGGCTCAAGCTCATGCGCCAGTGGGGGGGCACACTCGACATCGCGCACGACGCGTCGCCGATCGTCTCCGGGACTGACATCGGCGGGCTCTACGTGTCGGCGGGATGGTGGGGCGGCTTCAAGGCGGTACCGGCGGGCGGTTTCACGCTGGCGCACCTGATCGCCCATGACACGCCGCACCCGCTGATCGCGCCGTTCTCGCTCGAGCGCTTCCGCCATCTCGATTTCGTGCTCGAAGCCGGCACGACCACTGTTCGCTGAGCGGTTCACACCATGCTGCTGATCCCCTGCCCGCATTGCGGCGCGCGCAACGAATCTGAATTCCACAATGGCGGGCCGTCGCGCGCACGCCGGCCTGCCGACCCGGATTCAATGAGCGATGCGCAATGGGTGGACTACCTCACGGTGCCGAACAATCCGATGGGGCCCTTGGATGAAAAATGGTGGCACGTGCGGGGCTGCGGCACCTGGTTCGTCTTGCGGCGCGACACCGTGACACACCAACTGCTAGGCGGGGCAGACCATGGCGCATGACGCTTACCGCGCACCCTCCGGTGGGCGCATCGACCGCCAGCAGCCGGTGCACTTCCAGTTCAACGGGCGCAGCTTCCTTGGTTACGCGGGCGACACGCTGGCATCCGCCCTGCTGGCGCACGGCGAGCGCCTGACCGCGCGCAGTTTCAAATATCACCGGCCGCGCGGCATCAGCGGCGCTGGGTTGGAAGAGCCCGGCTCCTATGTCGAGTTGCTGGGTGACCAGCAGGCTGGCAGCCAGCCGATCACCACCGTGCAGCTACGCGAAGGCCTGCGCGCGCGCTCGGTCAACTGCTGGCCCTCGGCGCGTTTCGACCTGCTGGCGCTGAACCAGTGGGTGAGCCGGATGTTGCCGGCAGCGTTCTATTACAAGACCTTCATGTGGCCGAACTGGCGCGTCTACGAGCCGCATATCCGGCGCGCCGCCGGGCTGGCGCACGCACCGGACGCCGACCGGGTCGCCGGCATCTACGAGACACGCCACTGGCATTGCGATGTGCTGGTCGTCGGCGCCGGACCGGCAGGACTGATGGCAGCCCTGGTTGCCGGGCGCGCCGGCGCCCGCGTGTTACTGGCCGACGACGGGACAGAACCCGGTGGCGCGCTGCTGAATCGGGCTGAACGCATCGACGGGCGGCCGGCCCTGGATTGGGTTGCCGGGGTCGTGGCCGAACTCGACCGTCTGCCCCAGGTGACGCGCCTGCGCGATGCCTGCGCCTGGGCCTACCGCGAAGCCAATCTGGTGCTGGTCACCGAGCGCTCTCCGGCGACACCCGGCATCGCCCAGCGCAGCTGGCGGGTGCGGGCCGGGCAGGTGGTGATAGCGGCTGGAGCGATCGAACGCCCGCTGGTGTTTCACGACAACGACCGGCCCGGCATCATGCTGGCATCGGCCGTTCAGGCCTACCTGCACCGCTATGCCGTGCTGCCCGGCCGGCGCGCCGTCGTGTTCGCCAACAACAGCTCCGCCTATGAGGCGGCGGCCGACATGCTGGCAGCCGGTATCGGGGTCGCCGCCATCGTCGATGCGAGGGCAGTGGTGCCAGCCGATGCGATTGCGCTGGTGCCGGGTGTCGAGATCCTCGCAGGCCACGTCGTCGCGGCCACCGACGGCCGGCGCCAGCTCACCGGCGTGCGCGTGCGACCGCGCAGCGGCGGGCCGGAGCGCCGCATGGCCTGCGACTTGCTGGCGCTGTCCGGCGGCTGGAATCCGGTTGTGCACCTCTTCTCGCAGTCGCGCGGCAGCCTGCGCTTCGATGCCGGCCTGTCCGCCTTTGTCGAGGACCAGGCCCAACAACCGGCGCATTGCGCCGGCGCCGCTGCAGGCCACCTGGACCTGGCGTCCTGCCTTGCCGACGGCGGCGAAAAAGGCGCACAGGCAGCGAGGGCGATGGGATTTTCGGCAACCGCACCGACACCGCCGCCAGCCAGCCGCGGACCGGCACACGCCACCGAGGCCCTGTGGCACGTGGAACCAGCCGTGCCGGGCGACAAGGCCTTTGTCGATCTGCAGCACGATGTGACGGTAGACGACATCCACCTGGCTCTGCGTGAGGGCTATGGCGCGGTCGAACATGTGAAGCGCTACACCACCGCCGGCATGGGCATCGACCAGGGCAAGACCGGCAATATCAATGTCATCGGCGCCATCGCCATGGCGCAGGGCGTGTCTGCCGATGCCGTCGGCACCACCACGTTCCGCTCGCCCTACGCCCCGATCGACTTCGGGGCCATGGCGGGTGGGCGCGGCGGCAGCGTCTTCCTGCCCTACCGGCACACACCCATCACCCCCTGGAACCTGGCGCGCGGTGCCGTGATGTACGAGGCCGGTGCCCGCTGGCGCCGGCCCGGATACTACCCGCTGCCCGGCGAAAAATTTCAGGATGCGGTAAACCGGGAATGCGCCGCTGTGCGGCAAAACGTGGGCGTCTACGATGGCTCGCCGTTGGGCAAATTCGAGATCCGGGGGCCCGATGCAGCGCGACTGCTCGACCTGCTCTATACCAACGTGTTCTCGAACCTCGCAATGGCCATGGGACGCTATGGGATCATGCTGACCGACGACGGTCTTATCCTCGACGACGGTGTGTCCTTCAGGCTCGGGCCAGACCACTTCCTGATGTCCACGTCTACCGGCAATGCAGACGAGGTGGCCCGCCATATCGAGCACCTGCTTCAGATCGACCGGCCCGACTGGAAGGCCCGGGTCACGCCGGTGACCGCTGCCTGGGCCAATGCAACCCTTTGCGGACCCCAGGCGCGCGCCTTTCTGGGGCGCCTGGGCACCGACATCGACCTCTCCAATGCAGCGTTTCCGTTTATGGGGCTGCGCCAAGGCAGCGTTGCCGGGCTGCCGGCGCGCGTGGCGCGGGTGAGCTTTACCGGAGAGCTCAGCTACGAGATCAGCGTGCGCTCCCGCGATGCCGCAACGCTATGGGAACACCTCTTTCGCATCGCAGAGCCGCTCGGTCTGACGCCGGTTGGCTCCGAGGCCAACCATGTGTTGCGGGTCGAAAAAGGCTTTCTGTCCCTCGGCCACGAAGTCGATGGCACAGCCGATCCGATCGATCTGGGCCTGGCCTGGATACTGTCGGACGAAAAAGCCGACTACCTGGGCCAGCGCGCGGTGGCGATTCGGCGCAGCAGCGGCAAAACCCGGCGCGAACTGGTGGGCCTCTTGACACAGGACCCAAACCGGCTGGTGGTCGAAGGTGCACCATTGACACCCGGCGGCGCGCGGCAGGCATCCGAGGGGTTGGTCACCGCCAGCGTCTGGAGCGGCGTCCACCAGCGCAGCGTGGCGCTGGCGCTGCTCGACAACGGCCGCAACCGCATCGGCGAGACGGTGTTTGTGCGCTTGAAGGATGAGGTCGTGCCAGCCGAGGTCACTGCGCCCTGTTTTTACGATCCGCGCGGCGAAAAGCTGCGCAGCTGACATGGCTTACCTCGCCACCACCCGACCCCTGCCGCTGGCCACTGTGATCGACCTCAAGGGCGGCCCGGACGACGTGTTGCCGCGGCTGCAGCGCCTGGGCTTGCGCGACCCTGCGCCCGGGCGCAGGTTCAGCGTGGGCCCACTGGACCTGCTTCGGGTGGGCAGAGAGCACTGGTGGCTGCTTGCACCGCTGGAGCAAGAGGGCCCGCTGCTGGCCGCGCTACTTGAATCGCCCCCCGCCGCCGACACGCTGGTGCTTGCAGTGTCCGACGCCTGGCAATTCCTGGCCATTGACGGCCTGCAGGCGCGGGAACTGATCGCCATCGCCTGCCCCCTGGACGTGCACCCGGCTGTCTTCCCGGCCGAGGGCGCAACCCTGACCGAGGTCTTTGGCCAGCGGGCGTTGCTGATGCGCCGCGGTGATGGATTCGAACTTGCCGTCGAACGTAGTTACTCGGCGATGCTGCTGGACTATTTTTCGAGGGTCAATCCCGCGTGAATGCGCCCCCGACAAGCGCGCCCGGCATTAGTCAGACTGTCACCGTGATCCCCAAGTTGATAATGGCAGGGTATTTCCGCATTCGTCGCACCAGGCGGGCACAGATGATGCGTCAGTTGATCGGCTGGCGAAGCCGATTCTGGTTCGGCAGCCCGTGGTAACGCGGGCCAGGCGCTGAGAGGTTCTTGTGGCCACGGTGGCGAAAATGGGTGTCTTGACGCCCGCAAACCTGAAGGAGATCGAGATGGTATTTTTCAAGCGGATACTGGCAGTCGCTTCACTGGCGCTGCTCGCGGTAACATGGTCGGCGCCGGTGCTGGCGCAGGACAACCTGGTTGACACGATCAAGAAGCGGGGCAAGCTGCTGGTCGGTTTCGGCAGCTTCATCCCGTGGGCCATGCGCGACAAGCAAGGCCAGTGGGTCGGGTTCGAGGTCGATGTTGCGACCAAGCTGTCCAAGGACATGGGGGTTCAAATCGACCTGATTCCGACAGCCTGGGACGGCATCATTCCGTCGCTGATCTCCAGCAAGTTTGACGTGATCATCGGTGGCATGTCGGTGACTCCCCAGCGGCAGGAGCAGATCGATTTCACGGCGCCCTATTCCAATTCCGGTCAGGGAATCGCCGCCTCGAAGCAGTTGGCCACCAAGCTGAAGTGGCCCGATGGCTACAACGCCAGCGACATCACTTTCACCTGCCGGCGCGGCACCTCGACCTGCAAGGTGATCGAAGAGAAATTCCCGAAAGCAACGGTTCGCCAGTTCGACGACGATGCCATAGCGTTCCAGGAAGTCATCAACGGCAACGCCCATGCGACGGTGTCTAGCGAGCCCAAGCCGACCTTCTTCACGCTGAAGAATCCCGACCGTCTGTTCAAGCCCACCGAAGAAAACCTCACCAATACGGTCGAAGGTTTCGGCGTACGCAAGGGCAACCCGCAAGCAGTTGCCTTTTTCAATGACTGGATCGGCAAGAACCAGGTTTGGCTCAAGCAGCGCCATACCTACTGGTTCAAGACGCAGGAATGGTCGACGCTGGTTCCCTGACATGACACGAGTGGTTACCCTGCATCAACTCATGCCGAACAAAGGAGACCTGATTTGCCCACACCCGACGTGAAAACCAACATCATCCAGTTGCGCGGTGTGAACAAGTGGTTCGGCAGCCTGCATGTGCTGCGCGACATCGATCTCGATGTGCGCCAGGGCGAGCGCGTGGTGATCTGCGGACCCTCGGGCTCGGGTAAATCCACCCTGATCCGCTGCATCAACCGGCTTGAGCAGCATGAAGAAGGCACGATCCTCGTCGACGGCATGGAACTCAACGAAGACACCGAAAATGTCGCGGCGATCCGGCGCGAGGTCGGCATGGTGTTCCAGAGCTTCAATCTGTTCCCGCATCTGTCGGTGCTGGAGAACTGCGCGCTGCCCCAAATCCGTGCCCGGAGTACGTCACGCGCAGAAGCCGAGGCCAAGGCCATGGAGTACCTGCGCCGGGTGCATATTCCGGAACAGGCCGCTAAATTTCCGGCCCAGCTGTCAGGCGGCCAGCAGCAGCGCGTCGCAATTGCACGGTCGCTGTGCATGGAGCCCAAGGTCATGCTGTTCGACGAGCCTACCTCGGCCCTGGACCCGGAGATGATCAAGGAGGTGCTTGACGTGATCATCGAACTTGCGCAGTCCGGCATGACCATGGTGTGCGTCACGCATGAAATGGGTTTTGCCAAGAAGGTGGCCGACCGGGTGGTATTCATGGACGAGGGCCGGATCGTCGAGCAGGCCCCGCCGGCCGAACTGTTTGCCAACCCCAAGTCCGAACGCACCAAGAAGTTCCTGAGTCAGATCCTGGAGCACTGATGCCGAATGAAGCCGGAGACACCCCCCGGGTTGCCGAAGCACGCGCGCGCAGCGTCCTGCGCTGCGATATCGATCTGCAGGCCGATGGCAAGGCCACCGGTTTTGTGCGCTTGCCGCATTCGGTGCACCGCTCTGCCTATGGCTGGATTCCGATCCCGATCGTGCGGATCGCCAACGGCCCGGGCCCCAGCGTCCTGATGCTCGCCGGAAACCATGGCGACGAATGGGAGGGTCAGATTGCACTGGGCGGCTTGATCCGATCGATCGAACCGCGAGACATCACGGGTCGGCTGGTCATTCTTCCTTCGGTCAATTTTCCGGCCGCCAAGGCCGGGCGGCGCACATCGCCCATCGACGAAGGTAATCTGAACCGCCTGTTCCCAGGCGACCCTGCGGGCAGCGTCACGCAGCAGATCGCCTACTGGCTCGAGCATGGTTTGCTGCCCGGATTCGACTACAGCTTCGACTTGCATTCGGGTGGCAGCTCGCTGCATTACCTGCCTCTCTCTCTGGTCTATCGCGATCCGGATCCTGCCCGGATGGACAAGGTGCTGAGCCTGGCGCAAGCGTTTGGCGCGCCGGTCTGCATGGTGGTGACGGCGCCGCAAAGTGGCGGGCGCTCCTTCACCTCTGCGTCTGTCCGTCAAGGCGTGACGTCGATCGCGACCGAGGTCGGTGGCGGTGGATGCGTCACCCCATCGTCGATGGCCATGATGGCAGACGGCCTGCGCCGCCTATTGTCTTGCGTGGGGCTGCTGCACGGCAACCCGCCGCCGGCTCCAGCAGCGACGAGGCTGACCGAAGTGGGGGACGACAGCTACTACGTCTATGCGATGGAACCGGGGCTTTTCGAGCCGCTGGCCGATGTCGGGCAAGAGGTGCGAGCAGGGCAGCCAGCGGCCCGCATCCACTTCCACCACGCGCCCTGGCGCGAGCCACTGCTCCTGCATTTTGCAAGGGCCGGCCTCGTCTTGTGCAAGCGTGTCCCGGCACTGTGCGAGCCAGGGGATTGCCTGTTCCAACTGGCGACCGATCTGGCATAGTCGAACCATGAACACGTCGCCGGGTTGGCGGCGAGGGGTATTCAAGAGATGTCGAGTTTTCTGAAAAACAGCTGGTACGTGGTGGCACTTTCCTCGCAGTTGCAGGATCGGCTGGAACCCCGGCGCATCCTGGGCGAGGCGGTGGTTCTCTACCGCAAGACAGATGGTCAACCGGCCGCGCTCGAAGATGCCTGCCCGCACCGCAAGTTGCCGCTGTCCATGGGCCGCATCAAGGGCGATGCTGTCGAGTGCGGTTACCACGGCCTGACCTTCGATTGCGCTGGCACCTGTATCGACGCGGCAACGCAGCCGCGCATTCCGGCATTTGCCCGGGTGCGCAGCTATCCCGTGCGCGAGCGCTACGGGCTGGTCTGGATCTGGATGGGCGAACCGGAAAAAGCGGCCCATCACGACCTCTTCGAGATCGGGACCTACGACAACCCGCGCTGGCATGTGACCCAGGGCGACAACATGCTTGTCAAGTGCAACTACCTGTGGGTGGTCGACAACCTGCTCGACCCATCGCACGTGGCCTGGGTGCACCGCAGCTCTTTTGGAGGCGCCGGCACCCACAGCACGCCCATGCAGATCACGGCAAATGACACCGGTGTGCTCAACAGCCGCTGGATGCTAAACCAAGCGCCCCCGCCCTTTTATGCACCCCTGGTCAAGTTTCAAGGCAGCGCAGACCGGTTGCAGCACTACGAGATGCGGTACCCGGCTGTGGGCGTGAACATGGGTATCTACACGCCAGCCGGCAAGGGCGGCCCCGGCATGGTCGACGACGCGGATACCTACCGCATGATCTCGTACCATTTCCTCACGCCTGTCGACGACGACAACACGATGTATTTCTGGCTGCAGCACCGAAACACCGATCCGCACGACGAAGACATCACAAGGCGGGTAGCCGCCGGTGCGAAGGCCGCGTTTGAAGAGGATCGTGTCATTCTGGAGGCGGTGCATCTGGGCATGAAGCACAAGACCACGCCCACGACCGGCCTGTTGCTCGACGCAGCGGCCAGCCGGTTCCGCAAGGGCCTGGCCGAGCTGATCTCCCGCGAGAACGCATAGGCCGCTGGCGAGCCCGAAGGTGGCGCTTCCCCAATGTGAGGCTTGATACCAATGTCGCTCCGTCGTGTGTTCATCATTGCGCTTTCAACCGTCATCCTGTCGCTCGCCGGATGGGCCGGTTATGGCTATTTCAGTCCGAAAAATGCGATGACCCGCATGACCGGCTGGTCTGCGCCTTCGACAGCAACGCTTCGCGCCAGGAGTTCAGAGGGATCCTTCTTTGAAGGCGAACTAAACTATGTATTGGATCTACCAGCGTCATCGCTCTCCGATGAAGCGTTCTGCGCGTTTCTCGATCTTCCGGTCGCCATCCCGGGAAGTGCCGGGCGGGCCAACATCCCGGCAGGAACCGATACAACAGCAAAGCTGGACGGTGCAGCCGTATGCAGCCGGACAGAGGTCAATGAAAAAAGGAAGACGGCTCTTTCCATTGAAGCGACGCGTCAAATGGTGGTCGTACGGTGGATATATATGTGATGCGACTCGCGGGCCAGTGCATACAGTCCGCCAGCCAAATTAGGAAAACTCCGCCAGGCTTGGGGCCCGGCAAGGTTTTAGTCAGCATCAAGCCACCGCAGCCCGCTTTTGCACCGCGACCTTGAGCGCACGCTGGATCGCAGCAAAAACCGCTGAGGTATTGCTCATGGTCGGGTTGCCAAGCTCCGACGGCATCCGGTGCAAACTCTTGGCTGGCTTGTGGATTTTTTCGGTTAGCGCCTCGAAGCCCACGGTGGCATTGACAAGATAACGAAGAATCAGTTTGAAAGCCTGTGGCTACCCGTTGACAAACAGCGTGATGGCCTCACCCAGAAGGGCCTGCACAAAAGCTGGATCGGTCTGCACACGCGCAGCCACGGTTGCTTTTCAGTCACGAGACAGCGTCATATTCACTTTCAGTTTTTCCATCATTTGACCCGGTAGGACAGAAATCTTTGGGGATTCAGTCAACCACATCAGGGAAAGCATGGCTCTTGTGGAGGCTTTCAGGTGCCATACTTTGCATCATGCGATTGAATTTACTATCCTCGGCCAACTGCCACTGATGAACCCCCCCCCTACACAGCCCTCCGGCCACCCGCAGCGCTGGGGCAAGCGGTCTCTCATCTTGCTGTCCATCGTGGCGGTGGGGGCCCTGTTGTGGCGCCAACTACCCGGCGCTGCCTACCCGACTGATCTGACGCGTGTGGGTGCCGGTCGCGCCACTCTTGTGCTGACCTACGATAGCCGGTATGTCGGCGGCGCCGAGGTGATGGAGTTGATGAACGGCATCCGCGCCGACTATGCCGGGCGCGTCGACTTCCTGGTTGCGTCCGTGGCGCTGCCCGACGCCCAGGCCTTTGCCCAGCGCCATGCAGCGCGCGACGGCACCGTGCTGCTGTTCGCTGGTGACGGCCGTCGCGTCGGCGTGCTGCATTTGCCGCGCAACAGCGACGAACTGCGCCGCGCACTGGCCCAGGCCTTCGGCCCATAGCGGCGCAGGGTCAGTAGCCCCCCGCGCGCATTGACTCATCAAAAGTGCTACCGCTGATGTTCTGTTGCCTCATGTAAATTGTTACCCGCTGGATGGTCCGGCGGGAGCATCACATGACGAGGCAAATTAGCATGGCAAC
>Ga0105046_10004375_pt1 | contig 22485 bp, 13 predicted proteins | sample MAT03_FD_78385 | JGI IMG/M metagenome (GOLD analysis project Ga0105046, IMG submission 78385) | Freshwater microbial communities from Lake Fryxell liftoff mats and glacier meltwater in Antarctica - MAT-03 (megahit assembly) | ecosystem: Environmental > Aquatic > Freshwater > Ice > Liftoff...
CTGAAAATAACGATCTTTTGATCCCTCTTTCATAGCTTCAATAGATCCCATTCCTCTGATTACCTTATATTTACGACCTTCATAAATGATGCTTTCTCCCGGAGATTCTTCAACACCTGCAAAAAGAGAACCTGCCATAATGCACGAAGCTCCGGCAGCTATCGCTTTAGGAATATCTCCGGTAAATCTAATGCCGCCATCAGCAATAATTGGCACACCTGAGCTTTTAATTGCTTTTGAAACTTCCAGTATAGCAGTCAACTGAGGAACACCAACTCCTGTAACAACCCGTGTGGTGCAAATGGAACCCGGTCCAATTCCCACTTTTACAGCATCGGCACCCGCTTTGACCAACATTTTTGCGGCCTCAGCTGTAGCTATATTGCCAACAACCACATCAATTTTCGGATACTTCTTTTTGACAGCCTGAAGAGCAGTCACTACTCCTTTAGTATGTCCGTGTGCAGTGTCAAGCACCACCGCATCAACACCGGCAATGACCAGTGCTTCTACCCGGTCGAGCATATCAGGAGTTACTCCGATTGCTGCAGCTACCCGTAGTCTTCCTAGGTTGTCTTTACACGAATTTGGCCTTGATTTATATTTAATAATGTCTTTGTAGGTTATGAGACCAATCAATTTCCCTTTTTTGTCAACAACCGGTAGTTTTTCGATCTTGTAATCCTGTAAAATAATTTCTGCTTTTTGCAAACTGGTTATACCCTCCACAGTGATGAGGTTTTCACTAGTCATCACTTCTTTGATTTTCCGCTGAGGTTGCTTTTCAAATCGAAGATCCCTGTTGGTAAGTATACCCACCAAAATACTCTGTGCATTCACAATTGGAATTCCTCCAATTTTTTGTTCTTTCATAATATCCAGAGCCTCCTGAATAGTAGCGTTTTCATTGAGGGTGATAGGATCGTGAATCATTCCACTTTCAGACCTTTTCACTTTACGGACTTCAGCAGCTTGGTTGCTGATGCTCATATTTTTGTGAAGCACTCCTAATCCGCCCTCTTGTGCCATAGCTATTGCCAATGAAGATTCTGTAACAGTATCCATAGCAGCGGAAACAATCGGAACGTTGATTTTAATATTTCTCGAAAAAAGGCTTGAAATATCTACTTCACGTGGAAGAATTTCTGAATAAGCAGGGACCAATAAAACATCGTCATAGGTTAAGCCTTCTTCCAGTATTTTGGGTATAGGGTTTTTCATTGGCTAAGATGAATTTTAAGAGGGAGTTTTTTAAAAATGCACTTTGGGGTGCAAAGGTAGCAAAAACAGTCAAGCTAAAACCTTTGAAGACGTACTTAATAATCAATTACCGTAAGAGGGTAACTGTTCCCGTTCTTCGAATTTCTTTTTTGTTGAATCCTTTGAAAATCAATATGTAAACATATAATCCGCTGGGTGATTCCCGATCTTCATATGAACCATTCCAGCCTATTTCAGGGTTCTCTGAAAAAAAGACTCTTTGGCCCCATCTGTTAAAAATCTGCATCGAGAAGGTGGAAGGGTCGTCATAGAGCAAATAAGGTTTGAAAATCGGATTTTTTCCTCCCGGAGTGAAGGCATTGGGAATGTAGACAGCTGCATTTTGAGGAGCGCAGGCCACGTTTGAAAACGCACTGTCTCTAAATCCATAAGAATTTATGGAGTCTTCAACAGCCTGAACCACGTAGCAGATATTTCCATCTCCGTTAGGAAAATCTGAAACATTTTCGCTGTAAAAAAGGGTATCACCCGAAATAGTTGCGAAGGGTTGAGAGGCAATCATTCCATTAGCAAAACGGTATATGTTGAAATATCCGGAATTGCTTTGCCATCCTACATAATCAATCCAACTAATATCACTAATAAAATCATTTCCTCCTTCGGCAGTTAAAAAAACAGTCCCTGCAACATTGCTGAATACCTGCTCAATATTGCAGCTGTCGGTGGCAGAAATTCTGTAAAATTTTTGTTGTTTATCCGCAGCGGCATCTGGATCTGAAAAATTTATATCTGTTGCATTGGTGTAGGGTATTTCCTTAATGAGTTCAAAAGGTCCAGAAGCAAAATTACTACGGTATAGCCTATATGAAATTACATCACCTGAATTATCCACAAAACATGTTACTTCAACTCCGGTACCTATCACACTTGCAGATCGTATATAGAGGTAATCCGGTTGTTCGAAAATATCAGCAGTTATATTTTTTATATTCGATGAAGCTGTTTGACCATCATTGCCTACTACGCGAATAAAAAATTCATACAACGCACCCTGAACAGTAAGAATTTTTTCATGTGAATAAACATTGTCAGGCACAAAGGCATCTCTGACCCAGTTACCTGCATTCACTCTAAACCAGATTTCATAACGAAGTATTCCATCGTTCATGTTTTCGTATGGGGTCCAGTCAAGTGAAATAGTTGCCGCACATTTTTGATAGGATGTTGACAGCAACATTGTTTTGTGATTCGCTGCTAACGGACTAAGATTTTTACACGTATCAAAAGCTGCAACAGTGTAAGTTTCCACAGTTGTTGCTGAATTGGTTAAAGTATAAATAAAAGAAATCGTATTAATTCCATATACCGCTCCAATTGAGTCATACGACGATCCGTTGAATTCATAAATAACATACCCATCAGTATCTGCACTTGAATCGGGGAACCATGAAATATTCATGTCACCAGAAACAAGGTTGATGCTCACTGTATCAATTAATGGTTGTGCTGGTCCTTTTGTGTCTCTGAACAATTCCCCATCAACAGATGAAACAGAAATACAACCGGAAAAATCGCCCTGCGTAACTTTATAATTGATGAATTTACTGCAGTAAATATTTGTGTCGATGGTAGTAGTATCTAATGTCGTTTTAAATGTAGTAAATACACCGGGAGTAAGTTCTTTTGAAACAATAAAGTTGGAAAGTGTTGAAGGTAGGGGAGGAGTGTGTATGCGATTCCAGTTCAATCTGGCCGACTCATTCGACAATGGAGTCACAATCATTCTCATAGAACGAAGTGTATCGGATGGAATGGAATAGATGGCACAACAACCTTCCCTGGTACGGATATAAAAATAGAGCGTGGTGTTATTTGCATTCACTCCCGGAATGGTAGTGGTTAGGATAGAATAATTAAACACACTATCGATACCGATAAAAGGGCCATTTATAGTATTGCTGTATGAAATGTGATACCCTCCAAATACGTTTCCGGTATCAGAGGGAGCCAGCCAGTTCAAAGTAACCGCACCGTTGGCCTCAACACTTATACATCGTAATGATGGTGGTGTTGGTTGAGCAAAGGCCATTTTGCTGTTAACAAAAATTGAACAGCAGAGCAGTATCAAAAAAGCTCTGATAAGGTAGCATGTAGTCACACTTGTTTTCACTAATTGTCTGGATTTCATCAATAGTCCGGCATCATTAAAACGACAATGATAACAGGTTATTCTTTAGAATGAATTTTCAAAGCAAAGGTAGTGATAATCAGAGAATAAGGACGGATTTACAACATAAAAAAAGGAAGCCTGATGGGGCTTCCTTTTTTTATGAGAGCATTTTAATTATCGTATCAATGAAACTGTTCCGTTGAATTGGTGTGTTTTTCCTCCTTTAGTAGTCACCTCAATGGAGTACACATAAACACCTTCAGCAGCAATATTTCCTTTTCTGTCGTAACCATTCCAGAATTTGGTATAATTGTCTACCTCATACACTTTTTGTCCCCAGCGGTTAAATATTGACATATTGTAAGATTGTATATCCAACACATAACCTGCATCGAAGAAGTAATCATTCACTCCATCGGCATTAGGTGTAAATGCATTCGGTATGTAGAATGGATTTATTACAACCGGTTGAATATATTCATCTGCGCATCCTGCAATATTGGTGATAAATAATTTAACCACATATTCACCAATATCATTGTAGTAATGTGAAGGATTTTGTTCGAAGGATTGTGAACCATCACCAAAATCCCAAAGCCATGAAACCGCATTCAGTGATTCGTCAGCGAACACGATTTTTGAATTGAACACATTGGTTATGTAAGGAGAAGGTACGAATTTGGCTTCCGGTAATGGGAAGAACATAATATCTACCGATTGGGAAAGCGTTGCAGAACATCCTTCAGTAGTGGTGATAGTTAATGAAATTGGGTAGTTACCGGGTGTTATGAAAATGTGTGAAGGATTACTTAAACTCGAAGAGCTGTTATCTCCAAAATCCCACATGAATTCTGATCCGGGAGGGAATGTTGAATTGTTGGTGAAATTGATTTCAGGAATTTCACAGGTCAAACTGGTATCGTTTGTGAAGCTGATAACCGGAGTTTGGTTTACAATAAAATTAATTGCAGGTGAAGCTCCGGCACATCCATTGATATCAATTACCGAAACATTTAATATGCCTGATTGAGTTACTACAATTGATGGTGTTGTACCTCCGTTTGACCAGGTATATGAAGCAAATCCCCCCGGTGTTGTATTGAGAGTTGATGATTCGCCATCGCAGATTACAAAATCTCCGGTAATAAGAGGCTCAGGTAGCTGATTGACTGTTACAGTTACATTTCCTGCAATAGTTCCCGGACAATTGGCATCGTTTATTGCAACCAAAGAATAGCCTGTGGATGTACCGGGATTAACCGAAATATTAAGTGAACTATTGTTGGTGTTCAATGGTCCAACAGTGATAGTTCCATTAGTATATGTGTAGCTAAATGGAGCAACTCCGGTAAAACTTATATTCAGGTTGGTCGATTGACCAAAGCAAATTTCAGTGGTACCTGTGAGCACAGCCGATGGAATTTGATTCACTGTTACGTTCGCCACTCCTGTTGCTGATCCTACGCAATTGGCATCATTTACTGTTACGACATTATAAGAAGTCGTAACCAAAGGACTTACAGCAATTGTTTCAGGATTATTAGAAGTAGTAAACGGCCCGTAAGTTACAGATCCATCAGAATAGGTGTATGTATAAGGTGCTGTACCAGTAAAGCCAACTGTAAAGGAAGTACTCGATCCGTTACAGATAGCAGGATTGCCGGTTACATTAGCAACAGGAAGAGGATTCACAACAATTTGTGCTGTTCCGGAAATAAGCCCTGCGCATTTTTGATCAGCCATGTTCACCAAACTATAAGTGGTTGTTGAGTTTGGTGTTACCGGAATGATTTCAGGATTGTTTGATGTAGTAAATGGCCCAAACGTTGATGAGCCGTTTGAATACGAATAAGTAAACGGTGCGATGCCAATGAAATCAATTTTAATTTCAGAACTTTCTCCGTTACAAATTACATCATCACCACTTAATATTACCTCAGCTTCAGGAATTGCATTGACTACAATATCGACCACTCCGGAAGGTGTTCCCGGACAACCGGAGCCCGTTAACGTGGTTACATTATAGCTTGTATTACTAACAGGTGCAACATTAATTGAGGTGCTAAAATTGTTTGTTGTGAAAGGACCAAATGAGGCAGCACCATCAGTATATAAATATTCGAACGGAGGCACTCCTATAAATGCCAATGTCATATTAGTGTTACCGCCCCTGCAAATTTCGGTGGTACCTGTCAATGATGAGGTAGGCAGAGGAATCACAGTGATTGCAGCACTTCCGGAACCTGTACCTGCACAATTTGCATCGCTAATGGTAGTTACCCCATAAGTGGTGGTTACATTAGGACTCACATTAATAGTTACCGGATTCTGATTCGTAACAAAAGGTCCGAAAACATTTGTACCATCATTGTAACTGTAATTATAAGGTCCTGAACCGGTAAATACAATCGAAAGACTGGTGTTATTGCCATCACAAATAGATGCTGAACCGGAGATGTTCGCCGTTGGTAAAGGATTCACATTTACAAGCGCACTTCCTGAAACTGAACCCGGACAATTCGCATCGGAAATAGAAACCATATTGTATGTAGTAGTTAAACCGGGTGTAACTGGAATTACTGCAGGATTATTAGGCGTGGTAAACGGACCAAATGTGCTTGTTCCATTTGAATAGGAGTAAGTGTATGGACCGGCGCCAACGAAATTGAAATTAAGATTGGTGCTTGTTCCTGCACAGATAGTATTGTTTCCTGTGATCGAGGCAGAAGGTAAGGCGTTAACAGTAACTGTTGCCGTGGCAGCATTAGTGTTTCCGGAACATCCGGCACCTATTACTGTTGCTGTAAGTCCATAAACCGTTGTAGAGGACGGAGCAACATTAATAATTTCAGGATCGTTGCTGGTAGTGAATGGGCCAAATACAGTTGCTCCTGATGTATAACTATAAGTATAAGGACCAACACCTGTAAAGTTGATGCTGATGTTGGTGTTATCGCCAACACAAATACCGGTTGTTCCTAAAATTTGAGCAGTAGGCAATGGTGTTACCGAAATATTTGCCTGACCACTCACTGTTCCCGCACAATTATTATTGGAAACATTTACTAAAGTATATATAGCGGTCGAAATTGGAGAAACAGGGATATTTACTACAGCTGCACCAGTTAAAAACGGTCCCTGATTAGCAGATCCGTCAAAATAGGAATACGTAAATGGCCCGGGAGCACCTCCGAAATTCACCGTGATGTTGGTACCCTGTCCGGCACAAATGGTATCAATTCCCGATAATGCAGCGGTTGGTATGTTAAAGACTGTTATGCTGGTATTATCAGTCCCAATACAACCATTTATATCTGTAACAGTTACTGTTACGGGTCCGGCATTTCCAACATTAACCGTTTGAGTGGTTGCTCCTGTTGACCACAAATAATTGCTGTATCCTACTCCGGCATCAATCTGAGTGGTGGAACCATTACAAGTAGTAAATGTTCCTGTGATGTTAGGGACAGGATTAGCATTGATGGTAGTTGAAGCTGTTGTACTATTCACACATCCGTTACCGTTAGTTACTGTTACCGTAACTGTGGTGGCAGTACTCACATTAATAGTTTGTGTTGCGGCACCGGTTGACCAGAGGTAGGTAGCGAATCCATTACCGGCATTGAGTGTGGTATTAAAACCCTGACAGAAAGATGATGGTCCTGTGATTACCGGAGCAGGTAAAGCGTTTACAGTTAAAGGTGTAGATGTTGACCCTGTACAATTATTAGCATTAGTAACCGTAACTGTATAAGTTCCTGCTGTTCCCACCGATACTGTTTGTGTGCCGGGAAGTCCTCCACTCCATTGATAGTTGGTGTAGCCGCCACCTGCATTGAGGGTAGTGGTTTGGCCTGAACAAATAGTGGTAATACCGGTGATTGATGGTGTGGGATTAGCGTTAACTACAAGATTTCTTGTAGTGGTTTTGGTACATCCATTTCCATCAGTTACAGTAACTGTATAAGTTCCTGCAGTATTTACTGATACATTTTGAGTTGCAGGTAATCCGCTGCTCCACAAATAAGTTGTGTAACCCGGTCCGGCATTGAAAATCGTTGATGTTCCGGCACAAATAATATTTGTTCCGGTAATTACGGGTGCAGGTAACGGATTAACCGTTAAAGTGACATTGGTAGATTTCGTACATCCATTAGCGTTAGTAACGGTTACCGTGTAAGTGTTGGCAGATCCGGTTGTAATGGTTTGTCCAGCACCAAGTCCGCCACTCCATTGATAATTTGTAAATCCGGGACCTGCATCAAACGTGGTGGTTTGTCCGGTACAAATTGAATTATCACCCGTGATAATCGGATTTGGAAGTGGATTTACCGTCACAGCTGTTGTAGCGGTTCCTGTACAATTGTTGGCATTAGTTACAGTAACTGTATAGTTACCGGTTGTACCTACAGTTACAGTTTGAGTAGCCGGAAGTCCAGCATTCCATTGATAATTTGTATATCCGCCTCCTGCATTCAAAATGGTAGTTTGCCCTTGACAGATAGAGATGGTTCCAGTGATATTCGGAACAGGGTTGAGGTTAACGGTAAGAATGCGTGTGGTGCTTTTTGTACAACCGTTGGCATTTTGTACAGTTACCGTATAAGTTCCTGCAACACTAACAGTAACGTTTTGAGTAGCAGGTAAACCACCGCTCCATAAATAACTGGTAAAACCCGGACCGGCATTGAATGTTGTTGACCCTCCGGCGCAAATCACATTTGTACCCGTTATAATTGGATTGGGCAACGGGTTAACGGTGACGGTGGTGCTACCTACTGATGTGCAACCTCCGTTTTGCGTAACCGTTACTGTGTAAGTATTAGTAGCACTGACGTTAATTGACTGTGTAACTGCACCTGTATTCCATAAGTAACTATTTCCAATTGTGGTAGAGGTGAGAGTAACGTTACCTCCGATACAAAAAGCAGGATTAATGGGTGATATGACAGCAATGGGGTTGGGGTTGGTTATTTGCACCCCATCCAATGATGAAACCGAAATACAACCACTACTATCCGATAATTCAACCCGATAAGCCACAGTATCGCTGCAAAGTTGTTTTGTTGTGGTATCGGTATAAGTCAATAAGGCAGTTGAATCTATGAGGTTCCAGGTTCCTATTGGGAAATTTTTATAAATCTTGTACTTGGTGGCATGAGAGCTGAGGAGAGGAACACGTAGCGCATTCCAGGTAAGGATAGTTTGATTTGCACCACCTACCACAGCATCAAGTTTAATTGTTCTCAACGTATCTGAAGGAACAGAAATACTATCTCCGCTACAGCCTGAACGTGTTCTGATATAATAGTAGATAGATTGCTGCTGTGCATTTGTTCCTAACAATGCTGTTAAGTTTGGTAATGAATGCGTGTAGGTATAAGTAGCAGGAGTGAGAAATGGTGTTTTTACGCTATCCACTACCTGAAATGGCCCGGCTGCATTGAGCGAAGCATATATTTCATAAGAATGAAATGTGTTTTGCGAATCACGCGGAGTCGATTTCGTCCACGAAAGTGTAACACCTCCGTTGGTATTTACTGAAGCACATCGCAGAACTGGAGGTTTTAATTTTGGAGGCGGTAAAATAACTATTGAAAATGTACTCACGTTAGATGCATTGGCCGGACAATAATTGTCGGTGGCTTTTACAACGAAGTTGTAAGTGTTAGAAATTCTAGTGCAATTGGTATCCAATCCGGCCACATGGTCGCACGTGGTCACCCAGTTGAAAGTTACTTCACCGGCTATAAGATATGACGTAACCAAATTCGGGTTGGCAATGGTGGTAGTGGGATTTACCGAAGCCAAAGTGGCACACGGTGGTATCAAACATCCGGCATTCGTGTTGGTGAAAAAAGTTCCAAATTCACTACCAGAAGCTTCAATGGTGATCACTTGACCATTACCATTATTATAAAATTGAAAATCTGTTGTAGTCAATACAAAATTAACCGTGTCACCTGCATATACTGTATCAATGTAAGATGATTGTAGACCCGTCACAGGATCATAGAATGGAGCATTTACAATAGGTGGAGTGTTTTGTAGACCTGAAATAGGAGGGCAGTTGTTGTTAAGAACCACATTGATTTCACGGAAAATTTCAGCAACTTTTTGTTGGCACTTATAAGCCGTTACTTTCACCACAGTGGCAAAATATCCACCTGTATAGGAAGTATAGGTTATTTCACCTGTTTGCGGGTTGATAACCGCTCCAATATTCAGAGGATTCTGTGTGGCTGAAGGAAGTTGGCTGTTTACATTATAACCGGGGGCAAATGGAATTATTGTTCCTGCATCATCCAAAGGTTGTCCCCATGAATAAACCAATGAGTCCAACTCAACATCAACCGCATTAGGATTATATTTAAATGGGTATCCGGTACAAATAATTGTAGATGGCTTTTCTGCAAAATATGGTGAATTATCGAAGCAAGGGAAAGTATTTTGGCCATTGTAAGGAAACATCACAGCCCTGTTAGAAAATCCAATTCCACCACCACCTGTGATATTTGTTAAGGAATTACTCCGACAACAAGTACCCCAAGAAAAAGTCCATCCGCCCGCAGGTGGAATTCCCGGAAGGTTGATCGGTGCTGATTCGTAAATAAATTCTTCTACCAAACCCGGAATTGGAGGTGCACCACCTGCCGGGCAATTAGGACAGGCAGTTGTTCCGTTAGAGGCTACTCCATTCGGACTGATATCGTTTTGCGCTATTTTCAGACAGTTAATTGTAGGAACTCCCGGTACGGTGGTATTCAGATCTACACTAAGTGGACCATCAATCCCATTACAATCACGATAAAATTTCATTTTGAATTTAAACTGGCCACTTGGCAAGCAGGTCCAGGTAATTTCTCCTCCCATGCCATGGCTGGCATAAAGCTCGGAAGAATGGGTTAATAGTCCTGAGAGGAAGAACAGAAGTACAACAATTCGTTTCAAGTTCATTGGTTTTAGGTGAGTTAGTGTAGGTAATTAACAAACAAATATAGTAAATTTTATATCGAATATTACAAATATTTGATTTAACACCTTTAAGACGCCCTTAAATCTAATTGAGTTGCACCTTAGGGTGATTAAATGATTGATTTGAAACCCATTGGAAATCAGCTACAAAGCTAAAAAACTTATCAACACCTGTTTATAAAATGGCCTTTTAGCCTGCCACCACCTCAGTCATAGTTTGTGGGTGAAGATGCTTTTCTGATATTTCCAAGATGTTTTCGGGGGTGATGGTATGAAGCAAGTGAAGATAGTTTTCAAGAAATTCATAATTCAGGCTATGCAAAATCAGTCCTTTGAAACGGTCGGCAAGCGAAAAAGGACCGTCAAGGCTTCTCAAAAATGAGCCAAGAAGATAATTTTTGACCAATACGAGTTCTTCCACGGAAATAGGCTCTGTAATCAATCGCATAAGCTCTTTATGAACTTCTGTGATTGTTGCGTCACACACATCGGTACCAACCTCTGTAGATATAAAAAATGAGCCTGAATTTCTGAACGGATGCATCCCTGATCCGATACCGTATGTGTACCCTTTTTCTTCCCTGATGTTCGACATCAATCGGGATCCAAAGTACCCACCGAGAATGGTATTAACTACCGACATAGGTAAGTAATCCGGGTGATCTTTTCCAAACATTTTTTTACCGATTCTTATGGCTGACTGAACAGCATCTTTCTTTTCTATTTTCAGTTTCCCGGGTACAAATTCCTGTATTGAAGGAAGCAGATTTTTATTTACTCCATATTTAGAAAAAGGGGTTGATCCGAAAACGGTATTGATGGTTTTTATTACATTATCATCCACTCTACCCGACACGATGATGATTGCTTCATGTTTGTTATAACCGGTCTTAAAAAACGATTTCAATGCATCGGTCGTGATAGAAGAAAACGAGTTTTCATCCGGTGTATAACCGTATGGGTGTGTGCTGCCATAAATAGCCTCGTTGAATGCAGTTTTTGAAAGCCACGAAACCTTTTCACTATTCACATTTAAGGATTGAATACTCCGCATTTTCCATATTGTTAATTCGTTTTCCGGAAACGACGCATCTTCTAAAATTTCATTCAATAATGGCAGCGTTTCATTAAAAAAGCGTGATAAAGAAAATAAACTAAATCCTTTAAAATCGGGCCCTGCTTCCGACTGCAGATAAGCTCCATAAAAATCAAGATTTTCGGCAATTTCAATGGCTTCCTTGGTGGATGTTCCGGTTTCGGCTAACTGATGACAAGCAGCTGCCAATGCATATGAATTCCTGTCAACGGCACCGGTAGGAAAAATAATTTCAAATTTCACTACAGCGTCAGTCCCTGAATTAATAACATATATGCCAAAGCCGTTATCTAAAATGACTTTTTTTGCTTTGGTAATATTAATTTTTTCAGGAGCTATTAGTTCCGGTTGCAATGTTCTGTTTATACTCATATAAATCACTTTTTAGCCATGTAATTCAGAACCGAACAATTCGATTCTGTGAAAATTGATTGTGCGGTTTGCCTGATGTTTTCGGAGGTAACATTCCGGTAAGCATCCAGTTCATTGTTGATTAAATTCACATCTCCCAGCATCTCAAAATAAGCGAGGTTTAAGGCTCTGTTGGCATGGTTCATTTCGCCGAAAATTAAACCCGATTCCGCCTTCTGACGAACTTTTGCCAGTTCTCTTTCGTTGATGGGTTCATCAATAACTTTTTTCAATTCCTCATCTAGTGCTTTTTCTGCAATTTCCGGTGTGATGCCACTCACCAATTTGCCTTCCACAACCACCAGACTGGGGTCGAGATCACCCAGCATATAGGCGCTTACGTTAGAAAATAATTTCTTGTCTTTTACGAGTGAATTATAAAGTCGTGACGATTTACCACCTGATAAAACATCGGTAAGTAAATCCGTCGCATGATAGTTTTTATCGTACCGTGAACAACTGTGCCATGCTTTGTAAATTGCGTCATAAGGAACGTCTTTTTCTACCCGAAGTTCTCTCCTGGATTGTTGCAACGGTTCAACCGGGATTTCCAATGTTTCTACCGGTTGAAAAAGTATGGGGCCGAACCATTTTTCGGTAAGTTGTCTGGCTCTCTCGGTAGTGATATTTCCCGATAATGTGAGTATGGCATTTGCCGGATGATAGTGCTTCGAAAAAAATGATTTTACGTCTTCAATAGTAGCATTTTCTATATGTGAAACTTCCTTGCCAATGGTGGCCCATTGATAAGGATGGACCTTGAAGGCCATCGGACGGAGTAATAACCAGGCGTCGCCATAAGGTTGGTTCAAATAGCGCTGACGGAACTCTTCCACCACTACATTACGTTGTACATCCAGGCTATCCATTGAAAAAGCCAGGCTTAACATTCTGTCTGATTCAAGCCAGAAAGCTGTTTCCAGGTTTTCGGCAGGGATTGTCAGATAGTAATTGGTGAAATCGTTGCTGGTAAAGGCATTGTTTTCACCTCCGGCCATTTGCAAAGGTTCGTCATAATTGGGAATGTTAACCGATCCACCAAACATGAGGTGTTCAAATAGATGCGCAAACCCTGTTTTGTCGGGTCGCTCATTTCTCGCACCAACTTTATAAAGAATATTCATTGCAACTAAAGGAGTGGAGGTATCGGTATTCACAATTACCTTCAGTCCGTTCGCTAATTCAAATTTTTCAAAATCAACCATAGTGAGGATTATAAAATAGACAATTCTTTTTTTACCTGTAAAAATTCCTTCCAAATTTCATGTACAATTTCGGCAGCAGGTTTTATTGTATTTATGGAAGATACCACCTGTCCAATTTCGAGTTCACCTTCAGCAAGGTCACCTTCGAACATCCCTTTTTTTGCACGTGCTCTGCCGAGAATTAATTTTAGCTCTTCCAAATCGGCACCCCGGTTTTCTGCTTCCTGTATTTTTGTATAAAATTCATTTTTAATGAGACGTACCGGAGTGAGTTTTTTCAAAGCAAGCATTGTATCTCCCTCCTTTACTGCAAGCACTCTGTTTTTAAAATTTATGTGGGCGGATGATTCTTCTGAAAGAACAAATCTGGAACCTATCTGAACACCTTCCGCACCAAGCGCAAACGCCGCCAACATTGCTTTCCCTGAACCAATTCCTCCGGCAGCAATCACCGGAATAGTCTTTATATTTTGTTTAATAATTGGAATCAAACACATGGTGGTGGTTTCTTCCCTACCATTATGTCCACCTGCTTCAAAACCTTCAGCAACAATTGCATCAACACCCGCATCTTCCGCTTTCAAAGCAAACTTTGAATTGGCAATTACATGAACAACAGTAATTCCATTACTTTTAAGAAAATTCGTCCACGTTGATGGGTTTCCTGCCGATGTAAAAACTATACTTACCTTTTCTTCAGCAATAATATTCATCAGTTGATCAATGTCGGAATAAAGCAAAGGCACATTCACCCCAAATGGTTTTTGTGTAGCAATTTTACATTTCCTTATTTGTTCCCTGAGTACATCAGGATACATTGATCCGGCCCCAATAAGACCCAATCCGCCGGCATTACTTACAGCAGAAGCGAGTTGCCAATTACTGCACCAGATCATTCCGGCCTGAATTATCGGGAATTCAATTTTAAACAGATTACAGATCCGATTGTTCATATCGGGCGATATTAAGATATTTTAAGATAGTATACAACACAATCGGCAACACATTTTAAGCGCGCAAGGTATTCCCTTATTTGCCAATACCTCCAGTTTCTGGGAGTAGGTTCTGCAACATAACCAACTGCATCAATTCCTATGCTTCGGGCCAGAAAGATGGCCCTTTCGAGTTGCCCTCTCTGACTTATAATCAGTACCTTTTTAACTTTAAAATTTTCCTTTATTCCCAAAACAGAGAGCCATGTTCTTTCACCACTCAAATCCATGAGGATATTATCGGATGGTATTCCAAGTTGGACCAAAACGGATTTCATTTCTGCCGGTTCATTATAGTTACCTGCTACATTTTTGCCACTTACAATTATTTTATTCATTTTCCGTTTCGAATATAACATCTCTACAGCAATCATCCTGTGATCAAATGAGTGATTGATCCATTTGTCGGGTTCATAATTTCCTGCTCCCATTACCAAGGCAAATTCTCCCGCCGGTAATTGGTCAATTTGGTCATATATTCTTCCCGATGCAATCCAGGAAATCATATGATAGTTTAAAAACACACCGGTAACTGCCAATACAGGAGTTAAAAAAATTATCACCAGAACTCTTAAAATAATCTTCTTAATGCTCATAATTTAACAAAGTGCAAATTAACAGAATACTTGATTAGGTTTGGGGCCAATTTATTCTTGTATCAGAATATCTCGTATTTTTGTATTTTAGGGGTCTCTAAAATTATAGCCCCTGCACATATAAATACGCAATGAAAATTATTATACCGGTTGCTGGAATCGGAACCAAATTAAGGCCTCATACCCATACTCAGCCTAAAGCATTGGTGCCTGTTGCCGGCAAACCTATTCTGGCTCATATAGTTGACTCTTTGGTTAATGCCGGATTTGATGACTTTATTTTTATTATCGGTTACCTTGGTGATAAGATTGAATCTTTTATTTCAGAGAAATACCCTAAAATAAAAGCCTCATTTGTAGTTCAGGAACCACGTGAGGGAACCGGCCATGCTGTTTGGCTTGCAAAGAATCATGTTAAAAATAATGAAGAAATTTTAATTGTTTTAGGTGATACCATTGTTGATTTTGATCTGAAATCGATTATCACCAGCGAATTTTCGTTGTTAGGGGTTAAAAGGGTTGATGATCCGAGGAATTTTGGCGTTGCAGAAATTGATAGTGAAGGTTTTATTACCCGACTTTCTGAAAAACCCAATATTCCCAAATCAAACCTTGCTTTAGTAGGTGTATACCTAATCAGAGAATCTTTCAAGCTTTTTGAGATTCTTGAACACATGGTGAAAAACCAACAAAAAACTAAAGATGAATATAATCTGACCGAAGGAATCATGAAAATGATAGAGAAAGGATCCCGTGTTGCCACTTTTCAGGTGGGAAACTGGTATGATTGCGGAGGGAAAGCGAATCTTTTGGAAACCAATGCAGTTTTGTTGAAAAGATCATCCGACCTTAAAAAAGTGTATGATTTTAAAAATACTATTATTATTCATCCGGTGAGCATAGGAAACGATTGTGATATCAGTGATTCAATAATTGGTCCCAATGTTTCTATCGGTGAGCGCACTATCGTTCGTTCGTCTATCATTAAAAATTCTATCATTGGATCATTTTCTCAACTTGAAACTGCTGTTTTACATCAATCGGTTGTTGGAAGTGATGCCTATCTCAAAGGGCTAAGCCAGAGTTTGAATATTGGCGACAGTACAGAAATCGATTTCAGTTAATTAAAAAATATTTTATGGAAGATACCATGCCGGCATCAGTTACAGAAGGAACTTTGGAGAAAGACAAAGAAATTTTTGCACTCATAAAAAAGGAACTTAAAAGGCAGCGTCAAGGAATTGAATTGATTGCTTCGGAGAATTTTGTTTCGAAACAAGTGATGGAAGCAATGGGTTCTTGTTTGACCAATAAATATGCTGAAGGTCTTCCCGGAAAGCGGTATTATGGCGGATGTGAAATTGTAGACCAAATTGAACAGTTGGCTATTGATCGAGCCAAAACACTCTTCAATGCAGAATGGGTAAATGTTCAGCCTCATTCAGGCGCTCAGGCAAACGCTGCTGTGATGTTGGCAGTTTTGAAGCCGGGTGATAAAATTATGGGATTCGATCTTTCTCATGGTGGTCATCTTACACACGGATCACCGGTAAATTTTTCGGGCAAACTGTATGAGCCTTGTTTTTATGGTGTGGAGCAAAGCACCGGAACCATCAATTACGATAAGTTAGAAGAGAAAGCAATTCTTGAACAGCCAAAATTAATTATTTGTGGCGCATCAGCATATTCCAGAGATTGGGATTATGTGCGTTTGAGAGCTGTTGCTGATAAAATTGGTGCCTTGTTGCTTGCCGATATCTCTCATCCTGCAGGCTTAATTGCTCGGGGGTTGCTTAATGATCCTGTTCCTCATTGTCATATCATCACTACTACAACTCATAAAACCTTAAGAGGTCCGCGTGGTGGAATGATTTTGATGGGGAAGGATTTTCCAAATCCATGGGGACTAAAAACTCCAAAAGGGGAAGTTCGAATGATGTCTGCTATTTTAGATAGTGGCGTTTTTCCGGGTACGCAAGGTGGACCCCTTGAGCATGTAATTGCTGCCAAAGCAGTTGCATTTAATGAAGCGTTGAGTGATGAATATTTTGAATATTGTTTGCAGGTTGTTCAAAATGCCAAAAAGATGTCAGAAGAATTCATGAAACTGGGTTATCATGTGATCTCCGGAGGCACCGACAACCATATGATGCTCATCGACTTAAGATCTAAAAACTTGAATGGAAAAGAGGCTGAAAATGCACTCGTAGCAGCCGAAATTACGGTTAATAAAAACATGGTACCTTTCGATGATAAATCTCCGTTTGTAACTTCCGGAATAAGAGTGGGAACTGCGGCAGTTACCTCAAGAGGAATGAAAGAAAACGACATGGTTCAGGTGGTAAAATTGATGGATAAGGTATTGATGAACTACCAGGATAAAAAGGTTATCCGTGAAGTGAAAAAAGAAGTCCAGGAATGGACGAAACAATTTCCATTATACTAAAATGTAAAAAAGTACGTTTAGATTTTGTTTTTGATGTGTTGTTCGAAAAGTTTGGAAATCAAATCCACTTATAATTTCTTATTTCTGTGATGCGTAAGTTACTTTTACTCCTGTTTGTTTTAGTTGCAACTTTCTCCGCCAGGGGGCAGATAGGAGGACAGAGCACCTATGAGTTTCTGAATCTTTCTTCTTCAGCTCGACTGGCGGCCATGGGAGGGAAGTTGGTTCCTGTAAAAGATAATGACCTCAACCTGGTGTTTGCAAACCCCGCACTGTTAACATCGGAAATGGACAAGCAGTTATCATTTAGTGGTGTTGGTTATTTTGCTGATATAAAATATGGGTATGCTGCCTATGCAGCTGAGATAAAAAAAGTAGGCATGTTTGCTGCCGGAATGCACTATGTGAATTATGGCGATTTTACTGAAACTGATGAAACCGGAATGGTGTTAGGCGAGTTTAAAGCTGCTGAATATTCACTCAACATCTCTTATGCCCGACCACTTTACGATAGTTCTTTTACTGTAGGCGCTACCCTCAAAACAATTTATTCTTCTTTAGAGAGCTACACATCTGTTGGTTTGGCTCTTGATTTGGGAGCCAATTATTACTTCGAAAAGCAATTGATAAATTTATCCTTTGTTGCAAAAAATGTAGGCAGGCAGGTTAAATATTACACCGACGGAAATAATGAGCCATTGCCTTTTGATTTGCAAATTGGAGTCTCTAAAAAACTTGCAAAAGCACCTTTCAGGTTTTCTTTAATCGCTCACCATTTGCAAAAATTTGATCTCACTTATAAGGATCCGTCACAAGATGAGATTGATCCAATCACCGGCGAAACCAATGTTGAAAAAATTACTTTTTATGATAAGCTCTCACGCCATTTTATCATAGGTGCGGAATTATTGCTATCAAAGAATTTTCATATTCGTGGAAGCTATAATTTCCAACGCCGTCAAGAACTGGGAATCGACACTAAAATGTCAACAGTGGGTATTAGTTATGGATTCGGATTTCGCATTTCTAAGTTTCATATCAGTTATGGCCGATCCACCTATCATCTGGCAGGAGCCTCCAATCATTTTACACTTGCTGCTAATTTGGGAGAATTTTTTACGCGTAATTGAGGTTTTTTTATTCGGGATGAAATAATAGAAGGCACATATTAATTTGAACCACCCTATGAAACCTTTACTATACATAGTTTGAAGCATGTGCCTTAACCATATACTGTTGAGGCTCTAAACTACTTAATATTTAGCTGAAAGTCAATACTTACTAGCTTATTCACTATATCTATTTTTTCGGCAAAGATTCATATAATGTCCACCTGGGAATATTAGGTTCATATTTATGAAATATCCAAAAATATCTTCCATTTGGAGTGATTGCTCTAACACCTATTCCATAATGCTTTCCTTCACATTGTTTGACGTAATATTTAGCATAATAGTCAAACCAATGAATCATTTCATTATATAGGAGTATTGTATAATGAATTTTTAATTCCCATTCATCAAAACTCATTTGACGTAAGAGGTGTTTATTACCATCAAAATTCAACAATCCAATATCCCTTTTAAACATAAAATTATATTGAGAATGACCTATTGCATTCCTCATTTGACTCAAATAACATTTTTTGATTAAATTATGAAACAATGGTGCAACTATTTTCGAGTCGTCTCGAATGTGTTTACGAATAATATTTGACCGACTACCAATTTGAAAATTCCAATCATATGTTTTGCCACATGCAAGTCTTACTAATTGATATAGTTTTTTTATAATCATATCACTTTCCCAAAATTTTAAATAAGTTAACATTTCAACATGTATACTGTTTTTTTCAACAGCATACATGTTATTAATATCATTAACAGAATCAGCAATAAAACCAATTCTTGTTCCTGGTGGTTGGGTATAACTTCTAACTACATCAAAAAACTCATAGAATGCATGTTCTGAATGCACTACTTCATCATTGAAGCCAAAAACATAAGGACGATTGAGAGATTCATTTTCTTTATTGTAAAATGCATGTAGAAGTATTAAAAATATATCTCCATCATCCGATTGATTATTAAAGGCTGAATCAAATAGTTCCTTAACGGCTTTTTGAACTTCATCTGAAAGTTGGATTAATGTATCCTCAAATAACATATTACGGACATGAAATTAAAATTTGATTGTAATTATCATTTTTATATTGACTTATATGAAAATAATAAATGCTTTGCATTATTCAGTAGTTTTGGAATGTAACAAATCTTAATTAAAATATTTATGGTAGTATCTTCTCTACCTTTTTGATAGTATGAATTAAATCTTGAATTTTAACATTATGTATTCTGATTTTATCTACTTGTTCTTTGCTAAATAGTCTAACTTCAAATTGTCTAAATCTATCTTTATCGTTTTCAAACTTAAATGCAATTCGTCTATAAAAAATCATATTATGAATAAGATTTGAGCAAAAACATGTAAGTTGGGCATCTCTCACTATATCAAAAAGTTTTGTAACAACACGTAATTCATCTATTTTTTTAGTTGGAACATAAAATGTCGACCAACATCCAATTTTGCAAGAAAAACTCAATGCTAATCCATCATATCTTCACCAATTTTCCAAACACTTTTGCTCCTTGAGTTTCTCTAACTTCATAAAAGTATATTCCGGGCGGAATGTTACTAATATCAATTGTTAAAGAGTTATTTATTAATTTTTGCAATACAATCCGGCCAGTAGCATCGTGCAATAAAAAATAACGCGATTCAACCTTATCATTAAATTTTATCGTAATCAAATCACTTGTGGGATTAGGATAAATAGAAAATTCTTCCTTTTCACTTAATTCAACAGTATTTGTAGGGTCGGTGACATTAATATAATAATTTTTAACTGCCCAGTTGTCGCATCCATTAGAATTCATCGCAAGGAGCTGAACTGCATAATATCCGGCAGTTGAATACGTGTGCGTAGGGTTCATAACCTGACTGGTTGTACTGTCGCCAAAGTCCCATAAATAAGTAGATGTATTAACGCTTGTATTAATGAAAGTAACAGTATCATTAACATTAACATTTAACACATTTGCATAAAAGGAAGCAATAGGTGAATTAAAAACAACCTGGTTGTAAGGTGTGTCAAATAACAATGTTTCTGCAATAGTGGATGAATCGTTTGGGTTTGCTTTATTATTTAACATCGCATTTTGGTCATGTCCTACACCAGGCACCTCTCTGTATTCCCAATTTAAAGTTGTTCCTCTGGTAATAGCATTTGAATCTGCAAAGTTGTAAAATGTCTGAGCACGTTCGTATCTGTTATTTCCTGTTATAGCAAAACAACCCATATTGAAAATGGGACTTACATCCGCGGTTCCAATTAAAACACCATAATTCTCATTGTAATATTGAATAATATGCTCATTACAATTCCAGCTGTAAAAATTGCTCACTTCAAAACAATCACTGGGCCCAAATTGGGTAGGCATAACAGTTCCACAAAGCCAGTACATTGTCGTTCCTAAGAACGTATCTGTTGGAAAAGAATAACTATATGCATTGGCTGAAACTGCCATTTGAATGGGAATAGAATCAGGGTATGCTTGCCGTAACCACATGAACCTTGAAACAAATTGAGCACCTGCGGAAAATCCTACAAGATATGATGGTATTGATGTGCGATTTTCTCTTTGTAAAACATGTTTGTAAATCACACTCAAAATTTCTGTGGAGGAACCCAATACGTAACATGATTTATCATAATCAACATAAAGATATGTTGGCTCCTGATGATAAGAAAGACCGGTAAAACCTGATTGAGCAAAATTTGGTGCTATAATTAATGCTTGTCGTCGTTCTGCGATATCTATTAAGTCACCAATAATTATCGCTCCATTTCCACCGACTCCATGAATAGCAAATATAACCGGACTTGTTAAAGGATTATATGTTGTTGGTTTGTAACAATGAAAACTTTGAATTTTATTTATTGAATGAAAATAATCCATTGTCACAGAATCCAAACTCAAACCTTGAGGAATGCTTATCTGAGCTTTCAAATCAAAAGTTAATGATGTTGAAAATAAAAATCCGATAATTAAAAGATAAATTTTCATTTTTTAGTGTTGAATTATAAGTTTTATGATTTGCAATTCAGAGCCATAACTGACTTTAACCAAATACATTCCAGATTCTAAATTGGTTGTATTTATCTCATATTCAGCAAGACTAGGAGACTGTCGAGCTAACCCAGAATAAAGTATTTGGTCATATGAACCAGTTAGATTAACTAATTTAATTAATAAGTCGTTTGATGGCAGGCTTTCCCCTGTTACTGTGATTTTACAAATATCTTTTGCCGGATTTGGTTGAATATGAACATTAATTGGAGGTACATGAGCTTTATCATCATGATTAATATTACCATACCGGCCTTCTACTTCTGCACAATTACCGACACAATCATCATGTGCAATATGATATTCTAATGAATCCAATGGAATATAAACTCCATTGCCATCATGACATACTAATACGCTATCGCCCAAAATAAAATCCTCAATTAAAATTGAATCTTTTATAATATGTAAACAACCATATCTTTCGACTGACAAAGTAATATGTTTCCAACCATCAGAACTGAAAGTAATATTGTTTACATTTTGTGAATTTGAAGTTGAAGGACTTCCATCTTCGAACTCCCACAAGAAAGTAGCGCCATCCGGAGTATTACCAGCATATAGAAAATCATAAACCAAACCTGAATTAGTGCAATCATGTGAATATGTAAAGGCGGCTTGTGGTGTTGGCAAGTCATATAACTTATTTTTAGTTTCATTAGTGATTACAACTTCATTTCCATCAAAATAAATTTCAGCTTTATTCACTATAACTGTCCCGTCATCAAGTCCAACTATTGGTGAAATACTAAATGTTATAAATCCCATACTATCCGGCTCTAGTTCAATGCCATCAAATTCAATAAATAATGTTGAATCAGGCATAAATTGAATACTGGTTATGCTATCACTAGTTGCAAGGATTTTAAATGTATTTATATCTAAATCAGAGTCTAATTTGTCCAATAAAAATACTTTATGTGCATTGGAAGCACCTATGTTCAAAAATCTAATGGTGTAAGGTAAGCATCCGCTGAAGTACATATTGCTTTTCGATTAAACATCATTTTTCTTTGCCAGGTAAATATAAACAGATTTATCATGGAATCAAATGTTGCAGCCGTATCAAAGAAAAGTTTTTCTAAAGAGGAAAAACAACAGATTATTCGACACTGGGAACAAAGCGGGCAAACCAAGCCGGTTTTTGCAAAAGAGAAAGGAATAAATTATCACACATTGGTGA
>Ga0105046_10004376_pt1 | contig 22484 bp, 23 predicted proteins | sample MAT03_FD_78385 | JGI IMG/M metagenome (GOLD analysis project Ga0105046, IMG submission 78385) | Freshwater microbial communities from Lake Fryxell liftoff mats and glacier meltwater in Antarctica - MAT-03 (megahit assembly) | ecosystem: Environmental > Aquatic > Freshwater > Ice > Liftoff...
CTTAGGACATGCCAGCGTCATTCCCGCGCAGGCGGGAATCCACCCCCGCACCTATCGAGCAGATGGATTCCCGCCTGCGCGGGAATGACAGGGAGGCGTCCTATTGATCATGGCTACCGCTATGCAATCCAATTGTAGGCTTTGCCTTCCCGAAGGGTACGCTGTTGGGGCATTTTGGAACAGCACTGGAATGGCACCCTACTCCATGGTCTTCAAACCATGCTGGCATGGGCACAAAGTATGACGTGGAAAGGCGTTCACCCGATTGTCAATTTGAATAACAAGACCTGTTCAAAAGGAATTTCACTCACCAAGACGGCGCTGCGTGAGATTGAAAGCAGGTTGCAACGAAACCCAGAATTACCCAAATGGGACATCTTTATGCAACCTGCTACTGGGTAAATTTGTTGCTGGAAATCGCCTTAACGCTCTGTGTCTTTGGTGCGGAGCTTGTTGAGGGCACCATTAAATGGGACTTGAGGAGACAAGGTAGAATCTGTCTCAGAAATATCAGGAATTTCCATGATGGGGCGATCGAGAGCCACCATTAGCCCTGTGCCAGTCGGAAGAGCCGTTTCGGGAGCTTCGGCGAGCTTCTGAAAATGAGACGTAGTAGCAGGAATCATCACTGTTGACAGGGCACCTACCATTAGAGCTGCGATCGCCGCTCCTCCCCAAGCCGCTGTGCGCCGAGGCTTTCGTTCTAGGGATAACAATACTCCTTGTACCGTCTGCTCAACGGGTCGCTCTGCCGCCGGGATAGGCATTGCCCGTAATCCTTGACGCAATTTCAGCAGACGAGCATAGAGCTGTTGCACGGTTTGATCGTTTGCCAGCCAGTGTTCCACCTGGCGGCGCTCGTCTGGAGTAACTTCGCCATCCAGATAAGCACTCAATAATTCAAAGCGATCGCGTTTCAAGTTGTCCATGCTGTCTACAAGACCGTCTACAGGTGAAAGGTTAATAACGTTTTTAGCGTATCTGGCGTTGGGTGGCCTATGCCTGGGGGGGTGACCAGAGTTAAAATTCGGCATCATCGTTAAGCTGAATCTATGACTCAGATTCTAAGGGGTCGCTCGTTAATCCAATCGACCTAAACGATTTTGGATATTTATTCCACGTTTCAGTCCATGTTAACTATGGGTCAAACCTCTACTCTAATGGTTTAGCTGTCTAAATAACCCTGAAGCTGTGATTGCAGGCGCTGCCGTGCCCGGGCAATGCGAGACTTAACGGTTCCCAACGATACCCCTGTCAATTCAGCAATTTCTTCATAGGCCATTCCTTCAATTTCTCGCAACACAATTGTCGTGCGAAATACTTCAGGCAAATCGGCGATCGCTTCTCGTAGCTGCTCATAGAACTCGCGTGTCACTAAATCTTCGGTTGGGCCTGGATTATCCGATGCAATTTCCCAGTCCATCTCGCCATCTTCTAAATTGCGGGGCGCATCCAACGATAAAGGAGCGCTAACTCGCTTCCGTTTACGCAATTCGTCATAAAACAAATTAGTTGCAATTCGACTTAGCCAGCCGCGAAATTTGACGGGTTCTTGCAACCGCTTTACATTTCGATAAACCCTAATCCAAACTTCTTGAGATAAGTCTGCGCGGTCAGACCAATCAGGGGCAAGATGGTACAGTACCTTTTCGACGTGTGACTGGTAACGACGAATTAACTCTGAAAATGCAGACCGCTCTGGCCGCAGCCCCGTTTGACAATTCAAAATTAAGTCGTAGTTTGACAACTTGTCAGCCGCAACTTGCTTTTGGGAGCTGGTGTCTTGAATAGCTGACCAAGGGGCAGAAAGAGACTCGCTCATGGGCAACGCCTGATGCTGGGAGATTATATTTCTAGATGACGCTGACATATTAGTATTGTTCCTACTGGGACTGTAGAAGGCTGGAGAGCTGTCGTCGGTTGTGTCGTATTCCACAAAACGTCACGCGTAGAGGGATGAATCAACGATGCTGAATGGGCAAGCGCAATCTGTCTAGTGTCACCAGAGTTCGCTCCTTAAAGGCGATCGCTCTATAAACTGCGCTGCGTGAAGAATACTACCCTAAACATCATGAGTGTACCCTGCTAGACTAGACCGTCGAGTCCACCTATGGGACGGTTTAAAATCCGCACATACCCCCTATACAAAATCCCGCTTCAAACTACCGTGCGCTAAACCTCAACCCAGAGAGAATCGCCCAAATGTAGCTGGAGCTACTTTACCTAAAAATCAAGGATAGTTTTGATGGTGCGCGCCATCAAAACTATCCTTGTCCTAACCTCACTGATGCAGCGATGAGTCGTCGTTGTTACAGAACCGATCGCTTTAACGAAACAGCGGCACTTGGAATGTGGTCAAGCACATGCTTAAGCAAGTAGCCCACCACCCCTACGTTAATCAAAAAGATAACCACCCGTTCCCAAGACGCATGATTTGCTAACTCATAAACTTCTAAGGGTAGCGGTAGTCCTGCCATCAGAAGCATTAGTACCTTCGCCCAGCGTTTGCCATACCAAAAGCCTGTTGTAGCGGTGCCCAGAGCAACAGAGTATCCACCCGTCCCTAGCGCAATTAGCCGCAGACCGTGGGGCTTAAAGTGCAAAACAGTTGTCAAAACCCAATCAGTCAAGGTGAACTCTTCGTCCAACAGGTAGTTTTGGGCGATCGCTGTCAAACCATCATAGTTATGCCAGCTAAAGGCCGACACAAGACTAACCGCTGCCAGAACCACTACCCCCACCCCTTTGTAAACAACAATCAGCTTCAAACTAACTGGGCGCTGAGTTTGGATGGTCATAGGAAGGTAGGAAATGCAAACAGTTTAATCAAACACAAGCGACTCAAGTCGGCACGTGGCCTAACTCAAAGCCTACAATCAGCCCACAGGAGTCACAACCCGCGCTGCTTTTTATAGAGGCAACACGGGTAAAGTCCTTCAACCTGCAATATGTATGATTGTAGCGAATTGTAGCGGTCTTTATAGAATGGGGAGCAAAAATTGACTGACCTCTAATAACGACCAAAGGTCAAAACTAAACCTGCTTGAATACCAATGTCAAACGAGTCAAACGGCGTGATGTTAACGCCCGTTGTAGCGGCTAGGTTACGGGTAATAGGAATATCAAACCCAGCCGACAGCAACAAGTCAAAATTGCTATCGTCGCCCGACGAGAAGGATAGGCCGCCGCCCGCGTAAGGAGCTAGGGTTAAATACTCCGTAGTAATGCGCTCGAAGTCGTAAGTAACTGGAATGAGAAACGTTACATCATTTTCAATCAGTAAGGTAGGCCGCACTGACAGATCAGAACCGAGCGCAATCTTGCTGAGGACGGCAAAGCTACTATCGCCCAAAGCACTGTCACCCCCAATTCCCAGATTTATCCCAGCACCTAAAAACGAAGGATTGGAGCGAGCATCTTGCCCAAAAAACTCAGGGTTGACTGAGGCGATCGGCGTACGTACCGTTCTGGCTTCAAAATTATAAGCAATGCCCAATAAGATGCCCAGATCGAACGAGTTAAAAGGAGCTACGTTTAACCCGGCTGTGGCGGTAAATTGGCGACTCAGTGGAATGTCTACGCCCCCGGTCACTAAAAAGTCAACTTCACTATCGTCCCCTGTAGAAATTGATATACCCGTTCCTAAATAGGGCAGCGCTCTTGGCAAGTCGCCACCGCCAATCTGAAAATCATAGGTAACAGGGAGCAAAATTCCCACGTCGCCTGTAAAAATAACGCCGGGGCGGAGAGACAGGTTAGAGGAAAGTGGAATTTTGCTAAACACCGCAAACCCTTCATCGGCCAGCGCGCCATCTCCGGTTAGTCCTAAGTTTGCGCCTACACCAATGTAGCCCAGCCGATATCGTATTTCTTCGTTTTCTACCAGTAGCGGTTCAGAATCTTGGGCAATCTGGAACTCCGAAGAGACTGAGCGAGGCAGCTCTGAAGCAGAAAACGCGGAGGTTGCTGCTTCGGGTAAGCCGGGGTCTGAGACAGAGGTAGTAGTGTTGGGTGACGTTGCGGAATCAGCAGCAGAGTTGGGAAGAGCCGTGAAGGTAATTGCTGAGATGGCTTCTGTTGCGGAAACAGCGACTGGAACGTCCAATGGTACTGATGGAGATAGTACTGATGGCGTTGTAACGGTAGCAGTCGGGGAAGAGAGCAGATCCGTGGCTGCACGGCTGATTGACGGATCTGATAGCTCCGATAGATCTGGTAGACCTGTCGGGTCTTCGGGTTGATTATAGGTGCCGGAGGTGCGGGATTCGGAGGCTAGGGTTGGTTGTGAGGAGGATCTAACAGCTTGCTCAAAACGGGGGGGAGAGGAACTGGTATCTACCGTTTCTGCTCTAAGCGATTGGGTAGTAAGGGCGATCGCCGATATAGCCACACTAACTGACAGCAATAATTGTGAACCGACTGATGCACGTTTCATACTATTTTCCTCCTCAGATGCCACACAAATTGAGCAATACATTAAGAACGCTCCCAAAGAACGCTCCCAACTGATCAATCCTAATGTTTAAGCCGAGGCCTTGGAATGAGTATATAGATAGATAACAGCGGCAAATCGCTATATTTTTTGCGTACACGATATTTTTTGCGTACACGATATTTTTTGCATATACGTTTGTTGGGACGGGATAACTTCTCTGTGTTAGAACGTTTGTGTTTAACCCACCAATTGCTAAACTTGACTTGCCTGCACCGCAAAAATACCGGGGTAGTCCTAAATTGGTAAGGATTTTTTGATGGCGGGCGAGGCCCGCCATCAAAAAATCCTTACATCAATACCACTACCAATACCGGATTACCAAGGCTGAGCGTGTAAAAACTTTGTGATCCGCCACTTAGAACCAGAGTCTTATTTAGAGCCTCTGGGCGCAAGCTTCCAGAGATCAAGCTTTTACTCCTTTCGTTGCCTTCCAATGCGTTACCAAATCAGTCACACCCTCAGTTACGTATACGATCGCCCCGTCACCTTGGCTCCCCACCAAGTACGGTTGCTTCCCCGCAGCGATGTGACGCAAGCGGTACGCTCTTATTCTCTGGCGGTAGATCCCCTACCCACGCAGATTATCGAGAACCTGGATTTAGACGGCAGCAGCTTGCTATTGCTCTATTTCTCAGACGAGCCGATTGAGTCCTTTATGATCACGGTCACGTCAGAAGTAGAAACCTTTCGCAGCAATCCTTTTGCCTTCTTGCTAGAACCCTGGGCCATTGAGCTGCCGATTGACTATCCCTTATCGTTGCGATCGCAGCTAGAGCCATATTTAACCGGGCATGGACGCAGCTTTTCTATGGTAGACCCGGTAGCAGTTCAACTGGCTCAAGAAATTTGGCAAAGCACTGGGGGTAATGTAGTAGCATTTTTGACGGCTCTAAATCAGCGCATCTACGATGCATGTGACTACATGATTCGGGAGACGGGCGATCCGTTTCCGGCGGGCCTTACCTGGGTCAAGCAGGCAGGTTCGTGTCGTGATTTTGCGGTGCTATTTATGGAGGTGTGTCGTGCAGTAGGGCTGGCTGCTCGGTTTGTCAGTGGTTACCAAGAAGGCGACTCAGATTGGCAAGACCGTCATCTCCATGCCTGGGTAGAAGTCTATTTGCCCGGAGCGGGCTGGCGAGGGTATGATCCGACTCAGGCGCTGGCGGTGGGCGATCGCTACATCCCTCTAGCCGCTAGTCCCTACCCGCGTAACGCTGCTCCCATTTCGGGGGCACTTAAAACAGGGCAGGGGGCACAGGCTGAAATGACCTACAAATTGGACATCAAATCCATTGGATAAGTCACCTACCAGTTCTGCCCAACCTGATTGACTGGCAAAACTTGTTAGTCAGATCCCCGAAAGCCCTCACCCTAGCCCTCTCCCGATGGGAGAGGGAACTGGAAGGGTAGATCAACTCCCCTCGCCCTCTGGGAGAGGGGTTGGGGGTGAGGGCTATAGACTTTTGTCGGTCAACCAGCCTAGAACTTACAGCCGGATTAAGTTATTCAGCTATGGCCATTGCCGCAAGCCTAGGGCAACTGGCAAAACTTGCGATCGCGATCGCCCTGTGGATCTTGCCAAGAAAAAGCAAAATGGCTAATTGAGTTGATTTGGGGAGCCGCTTGGCGAATAGCCTGCATTTGAACCTCCAACGAGGGGCGATTACTAACAGGCTTACCCCAAGTTCCGGCTAGTACTGGCATCACGTCAGTGCCAGTCGGTGCCATCGCAAGAACGCGCTGAACCTGTCGGACAATGCAGCTTGCATTGCCACAGGTGTTGTAAGCCATTGGATGCCACTCTAGCGCTGCCGGAAATCGATCCCAAAACTGCAACCGCGAGTCATAGCTGGATGTGCCAATCACCTGATTGCCTTCCGGGAAAAACACCACTCCGGCTGGAATTCCTCGCTGTGCGGCAGGCGAAACCCCCGTATTTAAAAAGTCCAGCACACCCTGAAAAGCATGAGACAGAGAAAATTGCCACAGTTGAGCCTGAACAAACGGTCGTCGTTGTTCGGGGGTAGCCGTTACATAGGCAGGGTCAGGAACAAAGCCTTGCCATTGGGGAGAGCTATCTTGGGGATAGAGTGTGGCTACATCGGTAATATCTTGCGTGGTAATTGAGCCACGCTGGAGAAAGCGCCGGATTAGGTCTAACCCACTTGGGTTAAGGGCACGCTGCAACAGAGCCTGCTGCGAAAAGGGCCCATAGACCCACAAATCTTGAACTTGACTGGCCACCGAAGCAGAGCCTGTGCCCTTGGGATAGCGAATGTAGTCGAACAGCACGCCGTCCGGTCGGCGGCGTGTCACGGCTTGAGCGAGACTAGAGAAATCTGACTTAGCTTGAGGGCTGTAGGGGTCAATGAATATTTCTTCAGGATTGACCGTACCAGAGCTTTCGGCCATCAGGGTATTTTGCCCTCGCCCATTTACAGCCAAGTTTTGTTGAGCACCAGGACGTTGGGCATACGCATAGCCAAAGTTCATGCTGAACATCCAGGCATATACCTTCATGCCGCGATCGCGTCCCTTCTCAATCACTTCTGCTAAAACATCTCGGTTTTCAAATCCGGGAGCGCGGACGACAGACGGCCAGGGTGTTGGGTTGTCGTTACGGGGCAACAGCACCTGCCCACCCCCGAACACTTCGATATAAACCTGACTGTAGCCGCGATTAATGAGTTGATCCAATAAATACTCTACGCCTCCAGCACGAGCATCACAGGGATACAAACGCAACCAGATCGCCTGGGTTTTGAGCCATGTTTGACTGCGACAGCGCTGCATTCGATCGCCATGCTGCCGAATCAGATTCTCGTAGGAACGAGTAGCCGAGCGATCGCCCCGCAATGACTCAAGCAACAGAGCCTGCTTTTGCGTAATCTCTTCTGCCGAAAAATTACAATACGGCGCAACCTGGGCATCGGCAACTTTACTCCCTGGAAAAACTAAGCCACCGGCTATCAGCAGTGCCAGTACTCCCCATGACCATCGTTTGCAGGAACGATGTACTAAAAAACTACGAAGTAAGAAATTACGAAACACTCTCATGAACCGTTCACACTCTGTCTAATACCGTTAAGCAATGCCAAAAATCCAACAACTTACTTGAATTTGAAGCACTCCTGACTCAGTTGGGAACGCGTAACACTCCCCATCCAAAATACCCACTCTTGGCTAAGGATGTTGCAGTTCACCGCTAAAACATCCGTAAAATCAACTAAGCAACCGTATTGCTATTCAAAGCCAGCGTTAGAGAACCGGATAAATTACAGCATCCTTTAACCGGGCTAGAAATTTAGGTAGCTGGTAGGGGCGAACGGCCGTTCGCCCCTACAGAAGAATGGCGGAGTTATTTAATTCTCATTCCTTACCAATTTAGGACTACCGAAATTTATTTGGGTAGTCGCGCCGGGTATGCCAATCCGCAGCACCCCAATTACCAGCCCCAGGTTCCCATACCGCCCTTAAACGGCCCTACAATTGCACTAGTAATCCAACCGCCATAAAAATCTCCAGCCTGAGATTGCACTTGTTCATCATCTACATAACAGGCCTCCATCCGGCTAGGGTAAAAGGCAACGTAGCCCTGTAGCATGGCATAGTCAGGCACAGGATTGGGATAAAACCAGGCGGCATTTTCGGCCATGCGATCGCCCACCGACACGGTGTAATACCCCGCTTGCCCCTTCCATTCGCAATAGCTTGAGCGTGGCGTTTGCACCAGATACTGCATTTGAATATCATCTGGCGGAATGTAATAAACAGGGGGATGGCTAGTCTCCAAAATTCGCAGTGCCCCACGAGTATCAGCAATCGTAACGCCATTGAACACAACCCGGATATGCTGGGATGACTCTTCTAATCGAGGGGGTCGAGGATAATCCCACACCGATTCTTGCCCCACATCGGGCATAATGCGATCGCGACTCACACAACTCTCCTAGTAATGACCTGTCTTTGAGTGTAAGTGTAATGCGTAGAACAAAAAATGGAAGCAGTGGTGCTCATCAAGGAGCGCTGATTACCAAACTGGCTGCTCTACCGTTTGCCCCGCGCCTCGGCATATTTCTTTTAATTTTGGCGGCTTTGTGGCTGCCATATGTAGCGATTGTCTATCGAGTGGTAGACGATGCCAACACCATTAGTTTGTTGGTGATGCCGCTGCTGTTTTTGGAGTTTTTTGGGCTGATTTATGTTTGGGGGCGGCGGGTTTATCAGATTCCTCAAATCTTTCAACATTACGGACTGGAGCGATCGCGTCCATTTTTTCAAGAGTTGCTTCAGGGGCTAGTACTGGGCACGCTCAGCCTGCTCAGCCTGTTCTTGGTGCAAACTGCCTTGGGTTGGGCGGTGTGGCAAATGCCCTCTGACAGGCTGCTGCTGACGCTGCTGGAGGGCTTGCTGGTGGCGCTGGGCTTTGGCCTTGCAGAGGAAACTATTTTTCGGGGTTGGCTGCTGGACGAATTGCAGCGCGATTATGCTAAATCCGTGGCGCTATGGGCCAATGCTCTTGCGTTTGCGGGGTTGCACTTTATTCGACCAGTGAACGAAATTCTCAAAACGGCTCCTCAATTCGGTGGGTTGTTGCTGCTGGGGCTAACGTTAGTCTGGGCAAAGCGCGCCACCGATCGCCTGGGCTGGTCGATGGGGCTACATGCCGGACTAATTTGGGGCTATTACACCGTGAATGTGGGGCAGCTAGTGCGCCATACAGGTCAGGTTCCCGAATGGGTAACCGGAATTGGCAACAATCCACTGGCTGGGGTAACTGGCATTTTGTTTATGGCAGGTCTGGCTCTATGGATGCGGGGGCGATCGCGTCAACTACCACGCGGCGGTCAGGTATAGAATAGATGGAACTCAATCTGAATGCCTGATTTTTTACAGTGCGAGCTTTGCCCGTACTGCAAAAAAACATCACAAGGTTAGGACTACCCAAACACCGATGGCCTGCCCCCTGGAGATACCATGTCCAGCCAGTTAGATTCTTCGCCCTATTCCCTCCCTCCAGCCGTTCAACGGGTTGCCAGTGCATTCCGCATCGCCGGATGGGTTAGCTTTTGGGGGCAACTGGTCTTAAGCATTATTTCTGCTGTTGTGCTGCTGTTTGCTGGTTCTACTCTGACCCTGGCCAATAGCGCCCCTGCGACTGCTGGGGGTGTGCAAACCAGCAGTGCCGAAACGGGGATTGGCTTGCTCTTGTCAGTGTGTGGTTTGTTAGCGCTGCTGGTCGGTGCCTTTTGGGCTTTTCGCTACACCCGCATGGCGCGCCGACTCAAAACCGCCGAGGCTCAAGTTCGCCCCAAGCGTAGCGATGTGTTTCAACTGCTCCGATTGGGGCTGCTGGTTAACCTGGCTGGAATGGCATTTACCATTTTGGGCGCACAGGCGATCGTGGGTGCGTTGGTGGCAAAGTCGTTTGCCCAGGGCTTTTCTCTGCTGTCGGGCAATCCCCTTAAGTTTGTTAATCCGCTGGATGTCTTTTTGGTTCAGGCCAGCACCAACATTACAATGGCACATTTTATTGGGTTAATTGGGACGCTTTGGCTGTTGCGGTGTGTGAATCGGCAGTGAAATGCTAAGTAGTTCAACCTAAATAAAAACCAAGTTCTAAAAGTCTGCGCCGCCCGCTGTGCGGGCGGCGCAGACTTTTAGGGTTTTATGTTTAATTACGCCCAACTTAAGAGGGGGATCTTTGGCTGAGACAGCGATCGCATTGCCCACACCGGAGGCTGGCGGCTTCGTGGGTAAATCCGAAAGCGTCGAGTAAAAATTTCCAGCGACAGATTTTGCTGTGAGGATAGTCTGCCATTTTTTGGGCGGCGCTGTCTGCTCGGAAGGAATATGCCGTAGCAGCGGGCAAAATTTTATAGTGAAAGGGGTCTTGCCACTGTAATTGGCCACAGCGGTGCAGCAGTGCCAGGGCGATCGCACCATCCTTAAACTGGCGAGACACAGCAGCAGCATTTCCTGTTTTAGGCAGTTTGTGGATCAGCCGTTGAGCCGTTTGGTGTTGCGATCGCGCTTTTTCCAGAAAAAACTGCTGCTGCTGGCGATCGGTCGAATCTAACCAGCCTGTGGGTTCACTCACCAACATCCGCGCTGCGGCGGGGTTGCCGTCTCGCCCTGCCCGCCCCACTTCTTGCACATATTCCGACAGCAGCAGCGGCCTATGAAAATGAATCACCCATCTAACGTCGGGTTTATCAATTCCCATGCCGAAGGCGCAAGTGCAAACGACAAAGGCGATCGCCCCACTTAACCAAGCTGCTTCAATTCGCCGCCGCTCTGCTGGACTTAACCCCGCATGGTACGCCGCCGTTTGGTAGCCCTGCTGCGCTAACCAACTAGCTAGCTCCTCGCCATTGCGCCGACTGCGAACGTAAACCAACCCCGACTGATGCGGATGAGCTTGGATGTAACGCAACAGAGCCTGCCGTCGCCCTCTGGGTGTCCAAACTGTCTGGGTTGACAGCGCCAAGTTAGGTCGATAGGGATTCAGCAAGAAGGATGTTGGCTGCTGGAGTTGCAGTACCTCCCGAATCACCTGTTGAGCTTGAGGGTCAGCAGTTGCAGTAAAAGCGGCGATCGCGATCTTAGTACCCGCTGGTTTGTGCTTCAACAACGCAGGTCGCACCATGCCCAACTGACGATAGGCAGGTCGAAACGTATCACCCCACTGCACTAAACAATGCGCCTCATCCAGAATCAACCCATTCACCACTAGCTCAGGCTGACACAATCGCTGCCACACTGTCTCATTCAACAACGTCTCAGGAGAGAGGTACAACAGCCGTAACCGCTGCTTTTCAAGAGCGCTCAGCACGTTACGACGTTGCGACGACGACAATTCACTGTGCAATGCAGCAGCGGGCAACCCTCGCCGCTGTAGCTCTTGCACTTGATTTTCCATTAACGCCACTAGCGGCGACACGACCAGGGTTAACCCAGTTTGCAGCAGCGCCGGAAGCTGAAAGCAAATCGATTTACCGCCTCCTGTGGGCATGACGATCAAGGTGTCTTGCTGCGTTAACAGGCTGCTAATAATTTCGCCCTGCGGTGGTCGAAAATCGCTGTAGCCCCAAATTTTCTGAAACGTCTCTCGAACCTGCTGCCATGCAATTGAATGAGTAAGATGCATCCCTACCTCCTGAGCGCCGCTCTCAGAATTCCCAATCTGACGCTGCCATAGCACCCCCGCAGCTACCGCAGATACGATACCCTTAAGTACGACACTAGCTGCTTCTTGGAACACAAACAGTCTTCACTTCCTTTTTCTCCTCCTTTAACATGCCTCAAACTGCCGACTTTCTCGCCCACCTCAATCCTTCCCAGCGCCGTGCCGTCGAGCATTACTGTGGGCCGTTGCTGGTAGTCGCAGGTGCCGGATCGGGCAAAACGCGGGCGCTGACGTATCGAATTGCCAATCTGGTATTAACCCACAAGGTTGATCCCGAAAACATTCTGTCGGTAACGTTTACCAACAAAGCCGCTCGTGAAATGAAAGAGCGGATTGAAAAGCTATTTGCTGAGCGGGAAGCCCAGGCCAAACACGGCAAACCATTAGAGGCGCTACCCGATCGCGAACAGGTGAAACTGCGATCGCACGTTTACAAAACCATTACCAAAGAGCTTTGGATCGGTACGTTCCATGCGCTCTGTGCCCGTATCTTGCGATTTGATATCGAAAAATACCAAGCACCCCAGGGATATCAATGGAACCGCAACTTTTCTATTTTTGATGAATCAGACGCGCAGGCATTGGTTAAAGACATCGTCACCACGCAGCTCAACCTAGACGACAAAAAATTTGACCCGCGATCGGTGCGCTATGCCATTAGTAATGCCAAAAACCAGGGATGGTCGCCAGCCGATTTGGAACGAGAACAACCCAACTTTCGCGGTCGCACGATCGCCAATGTTTATTCTGAATACCAGAAGTCACTCGCCGCTAATAACGGGCTAGATTTTGACGATCTAATTCTGATTCCGGTGCAGCTATTTCGCCAAAATGAACAGGTATTGGCATACTGGCACCAACGGTTTCGTCACATCTTAGTGGACGAATATCAAGATACCAACCGAACGCAGTATGATCTGATCCGGTTATTGGTAACCAACAGCGTTAGCGCCAGCAAATACAGCGATTGGAACTATCGGTCGATCTTTGTAGTTGGCGACGCGGATCAGTCGATTTACTCATTCCGCATGGCAGATTTTCGGATTCTGATGGATTTTCAGAATGACTTTGGTGATGGTTTGTTGGATGATGACACCCGCACAATGGTGAAGCTGGAGGAGAACTATCGCTCCACCGAAAACATTCTGCAAATGGCGAACCATCTGATTGAAAACAACACAGAACGGATCGACAAGGTACTGCGACCCACACGCGGAACGGGTGAAGCTATTTTCTGCTATCGAGCCGATGATGAGACCGAAGAAGCCCATTTTGTGGTGACGCAGATTCAGAAAATGGCACTCGACAACTCAGAATTACACTGGGGCAATTTTGCCATTTTGTACCGCACCAATGCCCAGTCTCGCGCATTTGAAGAATCGCTAGTGCGCCATGCTATTCCCTACAACATTGTGGGGGGGCTACGGTTCTACGATCGCAAAGAAATTAAAGACGTGCTGGCCTATTTACGGGCGATCGCCAATCCTCAAGATTCCGTTAGCCTCAAACGCATTATCAACACCCCCCGACGCGGCATCGGCAAAGCCACCATCGATCGCCTGGAAGGTGCTGCCAAAGAGCTAGATCGCAGCTTTTGGAACGTATTGACCGACGAAACCCTGGTCAATACCCTGGCGGGGCGATCGGCTAAAGCGGTCAACGGGTTTACTCAAATTATTCAAACCTGGCAAGATAAGCTAGACACTACTTCGGCCAACGAAATCGTTCAGGGTGTCTTAGAAGACTCACGCTACGTCGCAGAACTGGCCGCCCAAGGAACCGACGAAGCAGACGATCGCGTCCAAAACGTAAAGGAACTCTACAACGCTGCTCTGCAATTTGAGGAAGAGAACGAAGGCGCAACTCTGCCAATGTTTTTGGCTAATGCGTCCCTTTCCTCTGACCTCGACAACACCAACGAAGAACAAGCCAAAGTTTCTTTAATGACGCTGCACTCGTCTAAGGGATTAGAGTTTCCTGTGGTGTTTTTGGTGGGTCTAGAGCAGGGCTTGTTCCCCAACTTCCGCTCAATGGAAGACCCTGCCGCATTAGAAGAAGAACGCCGCCTCTGCTACGTCGGCATTACCCGCGCCAAAGAACGCCTGTTTGTCAGCTTTGCCCGCGAACGCCGCCTCTATGGCAGCCGCGAACCTGCCAGCCCGTCGCTGTTTTTGGGCGAACTGCCCCGCGAACTGTTGCTGACCAATGCAGCCACGGCGCTACCCAAAAAAATGGCAACCCCCATCCGCGAAATCAAAGAAAAACGCGCCGCCGAAAATGCACCCGACACCCACGCCGACGACTGGACAGTGGGCGATCGCGTCTCTCACAAAGCTTACGGTGCTGGCCATGTCACCCACATCTTTGGCGCAGGTAACAAGATCTGTTTGGCGGTTAAGTTTCCGGGAATTGGTCAGAAAATTATTGACCCAAAAATTACGTCCTTGCAGCGAATTTAGAGTTTTTAGGCAGTGGTTTCTAGAAGGATTTGTTGCCATGAGTTGGGACTTCTCTGGCTGATATACAGCACTTCAATCCCCACAACCTTACCCTCAGCGTTGTAGTCCAGGATAATGCCATCGCTGACTTCTTCAGATTCGACGATGGCAGTATCGTCTAGGCGCAAATACAGTGCGTCATTCTCTTTGTGGACAACCAGTTTCATTTCACCCTCCTGTCAAAAAAGATTGCTTGCAATGGGATTGTAGACGCTGCAATAGCATATTGAGTGTTGACAATTGCATTGTAGGGGGTGGCGATCGAATGAGATAAAAGGCGATCGCTATCAGTTGTTGAGTATTCATATAATTGATGTGGTGTTTTAAGTGTTACGGCTAAAGGATTATGATCCCAGTCAATGAAGCACAACAGCAGTTACAAGATTTGATCGATTCGGTAAGCCAGTCGCATCAGCCTATTGTGATTACGGGACAGAATAGCAATGCAGTGTTGCTCTCTGAAGCGGATTGGACATCGGTGCAGGAAACGCTATATCTTCTTTCAGTGCCGGGGATGCGGGAATCAATTCGGGAAGGACTAGCAACACCGATTGAGGAGTGCGATCGGGAGTTGGAGTGGTGAGTTGGAAGCTGGTCTACACGAAACAGGCACAAAAAGATGCTAAGAAGTTGACTTCTAGTAATTTACGAGACAAAGCGCAAACGTTACTCGATATCATTCAAACTAATTCGTTTCAGAATCCACCACCTTACGAGACATTGGTGGGAGATTTGGCAGGTGTATATTCACGGCGAATCAACATTCAGCATCGTCTTGTGTACGAGGTGATTGAGTCCGAAGATACGGTAAAGATTTTGCGGATGTGGACGCATTATGAGTAGTTAATCCAATACCTCATTCTTTCCCAACACTGTTCAGAAACTTAACCTCGCGATCGCCTCTCTAATTCTCAGTGGAGTGCGTTGGCGTAGCCTTCCGATTAGGAAATCGCCCCAAATTCTCAGCACTGTGCGATCGCTCCCAAATATCTTGTATCAACTGGCTGCTTTACAATAGAGATTCAACCTTAAAACTCACAAAGCAATGAATACTGATGACAGTTCTGCAATGGACGATAGCTTGTCAGCAGATGAACTATCTGCGGCAGAGCTACAGCAACAGCTTAAGGACTCACTTCAACAACTATCGCCAGAGCAACTACAGGCACTTGCTGACTTTGCGGCTTATTTAGCAGACGCTGAGGGCGAAGTTACAGCTAAAGAGCTTTTGGCAATTCCTGGATTGCTAGAGCGAGTGAAGCAAAACCAAGAGACTCCCAAAGCACCCTAAACAACCTGGAGAGTGACCGAATTGATAACTAAAAGATCGTTGACTCGGTAGATGATGCAGCGCGAGCTAGTACTTGTTGTGGCGATCGCTCCATTTGCCACCATTTGCCCATAGAAACGAGGAACTGTCACCCTTTATTCAAGAATTAGAATCGCCATAACTGTAGCCATACAAAGCGATTTCCTTCGCGAATGCTTTCCGAATCATCTCTGCTTGGCTAGTAGAAAATACATCTTGATAGGGACTTTTATCTTTTCTATAATTGCCCTTGGCGTATACACCTAACGACCCATCAAACGGAATCCCTAATTGCTCAAATACCTCGCCTAATTCCTGGCTCAACGATTCATATCTCACCACTCGATCGACTAAAAAGTTCCCGTCTTCATCCAGGTACTTAGGATGATCAACGCAGAACGATCGCTGTTGAAAATAGGCATCTAACGAAAGGTTTTTTTTAGTCCGAACGTTAACGGTGTAGTAGTGAGAAAGCGTCTTATCCCAAGGATTTCGTTCAACACAAAACTTGTAATAGTTGCGCCATATCTCTCTAGAGACTCTAGCCTGAACAACCTTTGCAGGCATGTGATTAAAAAATTTCCGCCGCTTTAAAACATCGCTAATTGTTTTATTAATGTTCCAGCCCTTGCGATAAACCATCTCTGGCAACGGGTTCCAAAAGCCGTGATAGTTTCTAGAAAGGTGGGGTTCAACGTGCGGATAAATGGGTGTAGCAATATCGTCGGCTGCACAATGCTGAGATAGAAACACCTCAATACTTGTACCTGCCGTTTTGCGCGTTTTGATGAAAATAAACTTGTACTTGTGGGAAATAATCATTCAACTCAAACATTCAGACCCAGTCAAATCAGTTCTGTCGCCATTTGAGAGTGCAACCAACCGGGCTAGTGCTGGTGGAAATGATAGGTGAATCTGTAAGCAGATTGGCGATCGCCTCTTGCAAGTAGGGTGCTTTGACACCTGCTGGGTTCTGGGCATTATCGTCTACAGAGCCGCCATAGCGCAGAACGCCTGCTTGATCTAATAAAAATACTTCTGGGGTACGCTCTGCCCCAAAGGCTTCGGCGACATCTTGGGTGATATCGCGCAGGTAGGGAAAGTTGAGTTGATACTCGGCAGCAAAGCGTTTCATGCTCTCGAAGTTGTCTTCGGGATAGCGCTTTTCATCATTGGGATTAATGCCGATTAGCGTTACTCCCTGTGCCTCAAAATCTGATTGAATTTGCTTCAGCCGATCGATATACATCCGCACGTAGGGGCAGTGGTTGCACATAAATACCACACCGACTGCCTTGAACTGCTTGAGGTATTGGGCGAGGTGATGCACGCTGCCATCTACACCAGGGAGTTCAAAATCTGGAGCATAGCTGCCGATTGGGGTGCCAGTTTTTTCCATAAGAACCAAAGATAAGGGCGGAGATGAGGACGTGCCACGAATTGTATCAGGCGATTTGGATTTTTTACGCAGTGCGAATCACCCGTAAAAGGTATTCAGTACGAATTACCACTTTTGGGCGATCGCCTGATACCCAATTAATTTATAAACCAACTTTGCCGCTGTGAACTCCGAGACGACAGAATCCGCAATGGGGGCTAGCTCCATTACATCGCAACCAATTACCTCATGAGACTCAAACACCTGCTTGAGAAAAGTCATAAAGGCGTACCAATTGAGTCCGCCAGGTTCAGGAGTGCCCACCCCCGGAATTAGAGTAGGGTCAATGCCGTCTAAGTCGATCGTGAAAAACACTTTTCTAGTTGGGATAGCAGCCACCGCCTGCTCAATCCAGTCGGGCTGCATAGCCATTTCGCGCGCCCGAAAGACGGTGAGGTTTTTTTCTTTAATCAGCTCGGCTTCTTCTTTGCAAATGCTGCGAATGCCGATTTGCACCGTGGGCAACCCCATATCCACCACTCGGCGCATAATGCAGGCGTGGTTGTGAATTGAGCCTTCGTACTCGTGGCGCAGATCGCCGTGGGCATCAATTTGCACAACGGTAAACGGCTCGGTGGGGTTGGCCTGATGGTACGCGGCAACCAAACCTGTTGTGATGCTGTGCTCGCCGCCTAGTCCGATGACAAACTTGCCGTCGGCAATTAGCCGAGCCACGGTATCTTGGGTCACTTGCAGCATTTCTTCGGCAGAAACGGGGCCGTCGATGGTGTTGGCGATCGCCGGGTGGGTGTAAATTCCCACAGGCCACAGCTCTCGGTCGAGTTCTTCGTCGTAATATTCCACTTGGTGCGAGGCATCTAAAATGGCGGCAGGGCCATTCTCGCAGCCCTTGCGGTAGGTTGTCGTCGCCTCATAGGGAATCGGCAAAATCACCACACGGGCAGCATCATACTCGGCAGCAACCTCATCTCCCAAAAACGGCAGGTCGCCTGTCGGCGTTGTAGTCGGTATCGTGGTTAGCATGGCAGAGTTGGTTCCTTCACATCAGGCGGCACCTCTAATCCTATCTATTTTTTCCTATCTATTTTTATGGATCTCCATGCGCCCTAATCCGATTACTCAAGATCTTGTGCTGATTGGCGGTGGTCATAGCCATGCGATCGCCCTACGCAAGTTTGGCATGAATCCCGTCCCTGGGGTGCGGCTGACGTTGATTACGGATGTGACCGACACGCCCTATTCGGGAATGTTGCCGGGTTATGTGGCAGGGCTTTACAGCTTTGACGACTGCCATATTGATTTAAGACCACTCGCGAACTTTGCCGGGGCGCGGCTGGTGGTAGATCAGGCGATCGGGCTAGATTTGCAGAACAATCGGGTAATCTGCGCTCACCGTCCGGCGATCGCATTCGACCTGCTCTCAATCGACATTGGCAGTACGCCGACCGCCGCGTCGGTGCCGGGAGCCGCAGAATACGCCATTCCAGTCAAGCCAATTTCGCAGTTTTTAAGCCGATGGGATGCCCTGGTAGAAACGTTGACGCAGCAGGCAGGCGATCGCCAGAATGCCAGGTCGGGACGTTCCCTCTCGCTGGGCATTGTAGGCGGCGGCACAGGAGGGGTGGAACTGGCGCTGGCCGTGCAGTCGCGGATGCAGCAGATTGGGAAGCAGTCGGGAGTATTTCTTCCAGATCCAACCCTACATTTATTTCAGCGAGGGCACGAGCTAATGCCCGAACGCCGACCGTGGGTGCGGCGAAAAATGCAGCGAATTCTAGCAAATCGTGGCGTTCAACTACATCTCAACCAGGCGGTAAGCGACGTAGGAGAGGATTGGGTGCAGTGTGAATCGGGGCTGAAGGTGGCCTGTGACGCGCTATTTTGGGTGACGCAAGCGGCGGCAGCGCCCTGGCTGGGTAAGTCGGGACTGGCTACGTGCGATCGCGGTTTTATTCAAGTCAACGACTGGCTGCAATCGACCTCACACCCCCAGGTGTTTGCCGCTGGTGACGTGGCGACTATGGTCAATCACCCGCGTCCTAAAGCGGGCGTGTTTGCTGTGCGTCAGGGCAAGCCGCTCTACGCCAATCTAAGGCGGGCACTTCAGCAGCAGCCGCTTCGGCTCTTTGTGCCTCAAAAAGAGTTCCTAATTTTAATTGGGTTGGGCGATCGCACCGCCGTAGCCTCACGGGGAGCGATCGGCTTAGGGGCAGCAGCGTGGATCTGGCAGTGGAAGGATCGAGTCGATCGGGCATTTATGGATCAGTTTGCCCAGCTCAAACCAATGGAAGCGGGGATGGAGAACGGGGCGATCGCCAGTAGCAAGAAATCCATAATAACATCTCCGCTTACCATGCCCTGTGCCGGATGTGGCTCTAAGGTTGGCAGTTCAGTGTTGGCGCGATCGCTGGCTCGCCTGCGTCAAGAGTTGGGGGGGCTGGAACGCGACGATATTTTGATTGGACTAGATGCCCCCGATGATGCCGCTGTGATCACCGTTCCGGCTGGGCAGGTGATGGTACAAACCGTTGACTACTTTCGGGCATTAGTCAATGACCCGTTTGTGTTTGGCCAAATCGCCGCCACCCACGCTCTGGGCGATTTATTTGCAATGGGAGCAACCCCCCAAAGCGCGTTGGCGATCGCCACTCTGCCCTACGCAACCGAGGCTAAGCATGAAGAGCTGCTGTATCAACTGTTGGCTGGGGCTGTTACAGTATTGACCCAAGCAGGCGCAGTCTTGATTGGCGGACATACCAGCGAAGGCTCTGACCTGTCCTTTGGCCTCGCCTGTAACGGACTGGCCGAACCTCAACACCTACTTCGCAAAAGCGGTATGAATCCCGGCGATGTGCTCATTCTGACCAAGCCCCTTGGCACAGGTACCCTGTTCGCGGCTGACATGCAGCTCAAAGCCAAAGGCCGCTGGATTGAGGCTGCCATTCAATCTATGCTTACTTCCAATCAAACTGCTGCCGCCTTGCTTCGCACATACCGAGCTACTGCCTGCACCGACATTACAGGGTTTGGGCTGGTAGGACACCTCAACGAAATGCTGCACGCATCTCAGGTCGCTGCCGCCATTGCCCTTAGTGCCCTGCCCTTGCTTGACGGTGCCCGTGACACTCTGCATCAGGGTATTGTCAGCTCCCTACACCCCCAAAATCTTCAGGCCGCTACTCAAATTCAAAACCTGACCTCAATTACCGCTCGTTCTGTCTTCCCCATTTTGTGTGACCCCCAAACCTGCGGCGGTCTGCTCGCTAGCATACCTGCTGAAACGGCTAGCGAGTGTTTGACTGCCCTTCGCACTCATGGATACCCCCACAGTCAGGCGATCGGGCGAGTGCTGCCTCGCCAAGCTGACAGATTATCCATAACGGTTGTGCCCTAGACCTGATCCCACGACTTTCAGCAATCCCAGGTTTCAATCACTTCTTGATAGGCGGACTGCAATCATGACTCTAGATAGAGGATGGATTAGAGTGAAAGTCTTTAGGGTAGATATTGAACCTGCCGCTTGAAAAGGGAGCAAGGCATTGACAGACGAATTTAAAAAAGGCGACTCAGTGGAATGGAACAGCTCTCAGGGGCGGATTAAAGGGGTCGTTAAGAAAAAGCTGACTGAACCGACTGATATTAAGGGGCACCATGTTGCTGCTGATCAAGCTAATCCACAATATCTGGTTGTCAGTGACAAAACTGGCCAGGAAGCCGCTCACAAGCCAGAATCGTTGAAATTGGTAGATTTAGAATAGAGTCGTCTTGCTGCTAGTTCATGCGACTTACATGCGACTTATTGTGATTCTGTTTGTGATTCTGTGCGATCGCTTTTACCCGCTGTGCCAAATAATTTGCCGGCAGTAGGGTTGCTGGAGTCGTTGAACGCGTTAGACTGCAAAATGACTCTTGATCCAGCCATTCAGAGGCTTTCACCCGTGAAACAGGTAGATTAGATTGCTTTTATCTTCAAACATGGTGCCACAAACTCCTCTGGTGCTCTCGCACATGCTCTTGTCTAGTTTGGGAACCCAAGTTTCTTTGAATTATGCGGAGCGGATTCCTCAAGACGGTGGGTTGATTGTAGTAAGCAACCACCGCAGCTTTATGGATGCTCCTCTGTTAATGACGGTTTTAAGCCAGCCTATTCGGTTTGCCTGTCACCACTACATGGGTCAAGTGCCTGTTTTGCGTGAGATTGTGACCGCTTTAGGCTGTGTTCCGTTAGATAGCGCGTCGCAAAAGCAACACTTTCTGCGGCAAGCCAGTCAGTTAATTCAATCTCGGCAAACGGTGGGGATTTTTCCGGAAGGGGCACAGCCGATGGTGCAGCAAACTGAGCCAAATCAGGTCGGTGAGTTTCAGCGTGGCTTTGCCCATTTAGCGTTGCGAACTGATAAATTTGCTTCATCTGATTTATCTAGCCGACCAGCGTCAGATGGATTTGAGCGATCGTCTACGCAAGATCTAGCAGGTTCGCTGACGCGAGATTTAGCAGGTTCGCCGACGCGAGATCTAGCTGGTTCGCTGACACGAAACTTAGCCGTTTTACCTGTGGCGATCGCCGCCCGTGAGGAAACCGCCTGTCCGGCCATTCCCCTGCCACTGCTTGGGTTGTTCGACCCGTCTGAACCCCTGTTTAAGCAACTGGGTTGGCATCCGCTGGTGTTTTATCATCAAGTCAGGGTTTTAGTCGGTCGGCCATATTGGGTAACCTCATCACAGCGGCAGCAATACCGAGGTAAACAGGGTAAAACAGTTGTTAATGAGCTGACTCAGTATTGCCAAACCGAGATTGCTCATCTTCTTGACCAGGGTTGTGCTTAGAATGACACCAAAAACTAAAAGTTCTCTCTGTTTTTTAACACCTATTGGATTGCGCCCTCAGAATCCGCTGTTTATTTTTCTGCCGGGGATGGATGGCACGGGGCAGCTTCTGCGAACTCAAACAGGAGCCTTAGAGGCTGGGTTTGATGTTCGCTGTCTGGCAATTCCACCCGATGATCAAACGCCTTGGGATGAGCTGATGACACAAGTTTTAGATTTAATTAAAGCGGAAATGGCTCACCGTCCCGCAGAGCGACCCGTCTACTTGTGTGGCGAATCGTTTGGGGGTTGTCTGGCGCTGAAAGTGGCTACCCAGGCTCCGGAGTTGTTCGACCGAATTATTTTAATTAACCCAGCTTCATCCTTTGACCGTCGCCCTTGGATGCTCTGGGGTGGGCAAATTATTCAATGGTTCCCCAATTTCTTGTATGAGTGGTCGTCTGTAGGGTTGCTGCCTTTCTTAGGTGACCTCAATCGAATTTCGCCTAGAGATCACCAGGCGTTTTTTACCGCTGTTCGCACCGTTCCCAAGGAAACCTCGCTGTGGCGGTTATCTTTGCTACAGTCGTTTAGACTAAGCGATTTACCGCTCGACCGTCTGAGGCAGCCTGTGTTGCTAATTGCCAGTGGTAGCGATCGCCTCTTACCCTCTATCCCAGATGCAAAAGCATTGGTGCGTCGGCTTCCCAATGCAAAACTGACGACATTACCCAACAGTGGTCATGCCTGTTTGTTAGAAAAGGATGTCAATCTTTATGAGATTTTGC
>Ga0105046_10004381_pt1 | contig 22472 bp, 23 predicted proteins | sample MAT03_FD_78385 | JGI IMG/M metagenome (GOLD analysis project Ga0105046, IMG submission 78385) | Freshwater microbial communities from Lake Fryxell liftoff mats and glacier meltwater in Antarctica - MAT-03 (megahit assembly) | ecosystem: Environmental > Aquatic > Freshwater > Ice > Liftoff...
CCAACACCACGACCCGCTTCGTCCACCGACCGGATCGCCGGGCAGCTCGCCGAGCAGTGCGTCGAGCAGAACATCGCGGCCACCCGAGCGATCGGGACACGTCGCGGAAGGGTCCGTTCCCACCCGGACAGGAATGATCGGGAGGGTGCGGCGGGCCCGCCCCCGGGCATCGCCGCGCGCCGGACCGATGGTGCCGCCGCCGACCGACCACAAGGTGGCGGAAACGGCGGTTGCTCGAACGTCCTCACCAGGGTTGCTGGCAGGAGAACCCAGGACGCTGTTCCCCGACACGAGCTGAGTGACCACCGAGAGGTCCTTCTTGCCATCCCGGCCACCGGCTGAGGACCTGACTTCGTCGATAGGTCACAATGTCTCCTCGGGATCGTCGAGAGCGAGGGGAATCAAGACGTGAAGGACCGACGGGTCGTGATCATCGGGGCCGGACCAGGCGGTATCAGCTCGGCGTACTTCTTGCGCGAGGCGGGCTACACGAACATCACCGTGCTCGAGCGCCAGAGCGACGTGGGCGGCACCTGGCAGCGCAACCGCTATCCGGGTCTGGCCTGCGACGTGTGGAGCCATGTCTATGCGTTCACCTTCAGCCTCAACCCGGGCTGGACCCGCTCCTACGCCACCCAGCCCGAGATCCTGGCCTACATCCGCCAGACCGTCACCGACCTCGACCTGTGGCCCTACATCCGCCTGAACACCGGCGTCGCCTCGGCCCGCTGGAACGATGACACCTCCACCTGGGTCGTCACCACCGACGCCGGTGAGGAGATCGAGGCCGACGCCTTGGTCAGCGGTCAGGGCATGTTCGGCGAGCTGAAGTACCCCGACATCGAGGGTCGTGATTCCTTCGAGGGTGTCGCCATGCACACCGGAGTGTGGGACGAGTCGGTCGAGCTGGCCGGCAAACGGGTGGCGGTGATCGGCAGCGCAGCCAGCGCGGTGCAATCGATCCCCGAGATCGCGAAGGTGGCGGGGCAGCTCCACGTGTTCCAACGCTCGGCCAACTGGGTGCTACCCAAGGAGGACGTCGAGCACACGCCCGAGCAGCTCGAGGAGTTCCACCGTGACCCCGAGACGCTGCAGGCTTACCACGACGGGATCATGTCGTTCATCGGCCCCAGCATTCCGTTCGGCAACCCCGAGATCAACGGCGCCGCCGAGTGGGTCGCGGCCTGCGCCATCGAGGTGGTGGAGGACCCCGAGGTCCGCCAGAAGCTCACCCCCGACACGCCGTGGGGGTGCATGCGGCCGCTGTTCTCGAACCACTACTACCCGGCATTCAACCGACCCGACGTGGAGCTCGTGACCGACGCCATCGAGCGGATCACCCCGACGGGTGTCGTCACCGCTGATGGCACCGAGCGCGAGGTCGACGTCATCGTGTTCGCCACCGGCTACGTGGTCCACAAGTTCGCGTCGCGCATCCCGATCACCGGGCGCGGTGGCCTCTCGCTCGACGAGGCCTGGGCCGACGGCGCCCAGGCCTACCTCGGCATCACCACGTCGGGGTTCCCGAACCTGTTCATGCTCTACGGACCGAACACGAACGCAGGCTCACTCATCCCCATGATCGAGTTCCAGGCCCAGTACGTGGCGAAGATGCTCGAGGTCATGGACGAAGCCGGCGTGGACTGGGTCGACGTGCGCCGCGACTCGATGGACGCCTACAACGACACCCTCCAGGCCGACCTGGCCGCGGTCGAGGTGTGGAAGGCCGGGTGCAGCCACTACTACCTGAGCGAGTCGGGCCGGATGGTCACCCAGTACCCGCACTCGATGTGGATGTTCCGCGACCAGGTCTCCGAGCCAGACCTCGACGTCTTCGAGGTCGGTACCCGCTGACCCCCCGTACCGGTCTCGGTCTGCCGAGTACCCGTCGGTTCCGTAGGCTGCCCAGCCATGGACGATCAGCCGCTCATGCCCTACCGCCGCCTCGGCCGCTCCGGCCTCCAGGTCAGCGCCCTGTCGTTCGGTTCGTGGGTCACCTTCGGTACCCAGGTCGACACCAGCCTGGCCAGGGAGTGCCTCACCGCGGCTCGCGACGGTGGGGTCAACTTCTTCGACAACGCCGAGTCCTACGCCGGCGGCGAGTCGGAGTCGATCATGGGCGCCGCCATCGCCGAGCTGGGCTGGCCCCGCTGGTCGTACGTGATCAGCACCAAGGTGTTCTGGGGCATCCACGATGGCCCCAACATGCGCAACACCCTCAACCGCAAGTACCTGCTGCAGGCCGTCGAGAGCAGCCTCGAACGCCTGCAGCTCGATTTCGTCGACCTGCTGTTCTGCCACCGCGCCGATCCCGACACCCCCATCGAGGAGACGGTCTGGGCGATGCACGACATCATCGAGCGGGGCCAGGCTCTCTACTGGGGCACCTCCGAGTGGTCGGCCGACGAGATCCGAGCCGCATGGGAGATCGCCGAGCGTCATCACCTGCACAAGCCGGTGATGGAGCAGCCGCAGTACAACCTGCTCGAGCGCCGGAGGGTCGAGGTCGAGTACGCCCGCCTCTACGACGACATCGGTCTCGGGCTCACCACCTGGAGCCCGCTCGCCTCGGGCCTGCTCACCGGCAAGTACCTCGACGGCGTGCCCGCCGACAGCCGTGCGGCCCTCCCCGGCTACGAGTGGCTCGCGGGCATGCTCACCGACGAGGGGCGCAACGCCAAGGTTCGGCGCCTGGTGGTGATCGCGGACGAGCTGGGCTGCAGCCTGGCCCAGCTGGCCATCGCCTGGTGCGCCGCCAATCCCAACGTCTCCACCGTCATCCTCGGTGCCAGCCGGGTCGAGCAGGTGCACGAGAACCTGAAGGCCCTCGAGGTGCTCGATGCCCTCGACCGCGACATGCTCGACCGTATCGACGAGGCGCTCGCCGGGTAACGGGCCGCCGGTCTCAGGTGCCGGTGAAGACGGGGTCGCGCTTCTCCAGGAAGGCGCGCGGACCTTCGGCGGCGTCGGAGGAGACCATCACCTTGCCGCCCTCGGCCATCTCGATGGCGAACGCCTCGGCTTCGGGCATGGCCTCGGTGTCGCGCAGCGTGGCCAGGATGCCCTTGACCGCCAGGGGTCCGTTGCGGGCGATGCGGTCGGCGATCTCGAGGGCCTTGGTCAGCGCCTCACCGTCGGGGACGACATGGTTGATGAGCCCGAGCTCCCGGGCCCTGGGTGCGGAGATGTCCTCGCCGGTGAGCAGCATCTCGGCGGCGATGGCGTAGCCGACCTGGCGACGCAGCCTCACCGCCGAACCGGCCATCGGGAACAGGCCCCGCTGCACCTCGGTCACCCCGAACACCGCCGACGCGCCGGCGACGCGGATGTCGGTGCCCTGGAGGATCTCGGTGCCGCCGGCCCGGGCGTAGCCCTCGGCGGCCAGGATCACTGGCTTGGTGGGGCGGTAGGTCTTGAGCCATCCGCCGAGGATGACCTCGGGCTGGTCCTTGAAGCGTTGCAACCACTCGTTGTCGACCACACCGGCGCGGAGACGGCCGATCTCGGCGAGGTCCATGCCGGCGCAGAACGTGTCGCCCTTGCCGGTGAGCACCGCGACCCGTAGGTCGTCGTCGGTGTCGAGTTGCACCCAGGCGTCGTAGAGGCGGCACAGCACCTCGGCGTTGGCGGCGTTCTTCTTCTCGGGTCGGTTGATGGTGATCACGAGGATCGGGCCTCGGGTCTCGACGAGCACCAGCGGTTCGGTCATCAGAGGGTTCTCCTGTGTCATGGGGTAGCTGGGTAGCTCGGGGTAGCTCGGGTAGCTGGCGCGCCCACGGCCGCCCGGGGCCCTGATCCTGTCATCCCTTCAGGGTCCGCGATTCCGGCCTCATGTCGCTCACTCTGCAGAGCGGTGTCGGGGTTCGACTCATCGGGCCGGCCGGCCGCTCTGGCTCGCCGACGCGAGGCTGACGCATGTGTCAGAATCGGCGTGGGGAATCGCGTGGGGAATCGCGAGGGGGCACGTCGGGCGTCGGCCTGACGCCACCCCCTCGAGACCGGTGCTCTCTCCCGCGTCAACCGCATCAGCAACAAACTTCGTCGACGAAGTAGAGGAGCCATGGCCCGCGTACCCATCGAAGAGGGCTACTTCCGTGTCCCCGCCGATCCCGCCGATCTGCCCCGACTGCTCGGGAGCCGGTGTCCATCCTGTGGCGAGGCCTTCTTCCCGCGTCGCCTCGTGTGCGCCAACTGCCTCCACGAGGGCACCACCGACGTCGAACTGTCGACGCAGGGACGGATCCACACCTGGACCTACTGCCACGTCCCCATGTTCGGCAAGAAGGATGCCGACGTCGCCGGGTACGGCGTGGCCCAGGTGGATCTCAGCGACGGGCCCCGGGTGCAATCGATCGTGAGGGGCGGCCCCGGTGACCTGTCCGTGGGTCTCGACGTGGAGATCGATCTGGAGACGCTCCGGACCGAGAGCAACGGCGACGAGGTCGTCATCTACCGATTTCGACCGGTCGCCCCACGGGCCTCGGAGCCCGCAGCAGGGGAGGCCCAGTGACCAGGAAAGGGCTCACCTACGAGGGCGTGGCGGTGGCCGGCATCGGGATGGTGCGTTTCGGGATGCTGGCCGAACGCCCGCTCGCCCATCTGGCGCGCGACGCCGGCCTGCTCGCGCTCCACGATGCGGGGATGACCCTCGCCGACGTCGACGAGGCCTTCGTCGGGTACATCCAGCCCGCCTCGATGCTCGGCATCAAGGCCATGAAGGAACTGGGGCTGACCGGCCTCCCGGTGACCAACATCGAGAACGCATCGGCCACGGGCCTGGTGGCGTTCAGGGAGGCGGCGTGGGCGGTGTCGTCGGGCCGGGCCGACGTCGCCATGGCGCTGTGCTTCGACAAGTTCACCGACATGGCGCGAGGAGGTGGACGGGGATCGGGTCGAGACCGGATCGACGCGCCCATACTGCCGGCGGCGTACTTCGCCATGTGGGCACAACGCCGGATGCACGAGCGGGGCACCACCGTCGAGCAGTTCGCCACCATCGCCGCCAAGAACTGGAACTACGGCGCCGCCTGCCCGTTCGCCCATCGACGCCCGGACCACGTCGTCACCGCCGAGGAGGTGCTGGCGGCGCGGATGGTGGCCGAACCCCTCACCAGCATGATGTGCTGCCCCCCCGACGACGGTGCGGCCTGCGTGATCGTGGCCCGGGCCGACCTCGTGAAAGCCCGCCAACCCGACCGGGTGCTGGTCCGCCCGGTGGCCTCGGCGCTCCAATCGGAGTCCTACGCTCCCGGGCACGTCTTCGTCGGGCCAGTGGTGGGCCCGGCCACGATGACGCGCGACACCGCCCTCGAATGTTACGAGGCGGCTTCGCTCGGGCCGGAGGACGTCTCCGTCGCCTACTGCCATGACGCCTTCATCAACGAAGAGCTCGAGTACTACGAGCTGCTCGGGTTCTGCGCCGAGGGTGACGCCGAACGACTGGTCGCCGAGGGGGCCACCGGGCCCGGTGGTCGGATTCCGTTCAACACCGACGGCGGGCTGCTCGCCCGCGGCCATCCGGGTGGTCCCACCGGGCTGGCCATGCTCCACGAGTCGGTGCTCCAGCTCAGAGGTGAGGCCCACGGCCGTCAGGTCGACGGAGCCCGCGTCGCTCTCTCGCACCTCGTCGGCGGCGGGAGCGTCTCGACGGTCACGTTGCTGCAGGCCGACCAATGAGCCGGCAACCGATCAGCCCCACCCATCATCGAGGAGATCTCGCATGACCACGAGTGACGAACGACGAGCAGCCGGTCGCGAGATCCAGGGTCAGCTGTGGCCGGCCACTCGCACTGCGCCCACCGGTCGGTTCCCGGCGGCCGAGCTCGCCCCCGACTTCTACGACCATGTTCTTCAGACCGCGTTCGGTGACATCTGGTCGCGTGCCGGCCTGGCGGTGCGGGACCGGTCGATGGTCACGGTGGCGGTGCTGGTGGCCCTCGGTCAGACCGAGGAGCTTCGGGCGCACCTGGCGGGGGCCCGCAGCGTGGGCCTGACCGTCGACGAGTTGGTGGAGGTCATCATGCACGTCTCGGTCTATGCCGGCGTCCCCGCCGCCAACGCCGCGCTGCGCGTTGCCGCCGAGGTGCTCGCGCCAAACGACGGCTGAGCGGTCCCCTCAGTCGGCCGTGTTCCAGCGCAGGTCGACGCCGGCGCGCTGTTCGGCGTGAGCGACGAGGTCGCTCCAATCCGCGTCGCCGAGGCCGGCGGCGACGGCGGATTGCATCACCCCGGCGATGGCGGCCGCGACGGGGACCGGCACGTCGAGCGCGCTGGCGGTCTCGACGATGAGGCCGGCGTCCTTGGCGGCGAGCGCGAGGGCGAACTGTGTGGGGCGCCCGCGGTTGTCGATGCCTTCCACCATGCGGTCGAGGTAGAAGTTCGACGCGCCGGCCGTGCGCAGCACCTCGACGGCATCGGGCACGCTGATACCGGCCTTGGCGGCCATGGCGAGGCCTTCGAGGCTCACCCAGGTGGTGGTGTAGGCGATCAGGCTGTTCAAGAGCTTCATGGTGTTGCCGAGGCCGAGCTCACCGATGTGGAACACGGCCCGGCTCAGCGACTCGAGGACCGGGCGCACCGCCGCCACCGCCACGTCGTCGCCACCGACCATGAAGACCAGCATCCGGTTCTGGGCGCCGGGTGCCCCACCGGTGAGTGGCGCCTCCACCAGATGCTGACCCGATGCCGCCAGTCGGGCCCCGAGTGCCCTCACGGCGCTCGGGCTGTTGGTCGACAGGTCGACGAGGGTCGCCCCGGGCGGAGCCCGCGTCGCCCAGGCCGCAGCCACGCGGTCGACGATCTCGGGAGTGGGGAGCGAGAGCAGGGTGATCTGGGCCTCGGAGGCGAGGCCGGCGACGGTGGGGGCGCCGGTCGCCCCGTCGATGGCTGCGCTCCGGGCTTCGTCGGCGTCGTACACGATCACCGTTCGTCCATCGGCGACGAGGTTGGCGGCGATCGCTCCACCGATGTTGCCGAGACCGATCACCCCGATCGTCGGTCCTGGGTCAGGTGCTCCGTTGTTGGTCATGCGTGCCTGCTGTTCATCGCGTAGGTGCTGGTCATCAGTAGTAGAGCGACGTCATGAAGCCGATGCGCACCAGCTCGTCGTGCTGGTTCGTCCACCGTTGTTCGGTGGTGAACACGGCGGTGGGCCCGAGCTTCATGTCCTTCTCGACCACGTCGACCAGGCGGCACATCCCGGAGATCACATCGCCCGGCCGAACGGGAGCGAAGTACAGGCTGCGCTGACCACCGTTGAGGATGCGTCGACCAGGCTCGGCTCCCATTCCCCGCAGCCACGGGCCTCCCCACGGCCGGGTGGGCGACCAGGCGAACGGATCGAGGTCGCGAGGAGCGACGAAACCTGCCCATGGCGACGACGCCGCCGCGGCCGCGTCGACGAAGCGGGCGGGCGGCGGTTCGGGCCAGTGCGTGGCGAGGGCCCAGCGCCGGATGTCGTTCACGTCGACCGGCAGGGCGGTGATCGGCGCAGTGGTGGCCCCGATCTGGTCGATCTCGGCCTGGGTGAGGTGCACCCCGGGCTCGGCCGCCCCTGAAGCCTGGGACGCCTCGGGTTCTGGCGCCGGCCGGGGCGGGCCATCGCCCCAGAGCAGGACCCGGGCGGTGCCCGGGGTGGTGTCGACGCCATCCTGGTTGGTCACCCCGAGGGCCAAGGTCACCACCGCGCCGCCCTGGTCGTCGGCCTCGATCGCGGTGACGGTGCCGGTGGTGGTGAGCACATCGCCCTTGAAGTTCAGCCCTCGGAACTGGGCGGCCACTTCGAGGATGCCGCCGGCGTCACCCAACCAGGCCTCCAGGGCGTTGTGGAGGTAGGAGATCCGCAGGTTGCCCATCCCGAAAGCCGCCTTCTGACCGACGGCCACGGCGGCGGCATCGTCCATGTGGATCGGGATGAACTCGTCGTTCACCGCCGCGAACCGGTTCCAGTTGGCGAAGCCGGTCTCTCGGACGAAGGCGGGGATCTCATCTCCGACCGCGACGGTTGACATTTCCAGCGCAACCCCCATACGGAGAAGTGTAGGGTCAGAAACCGACGCTGGTGTTAGAAAGTTGACGTCAGCCAGGAGGGGGCCAACCATGGGACTGCGCGACCACGTCATCTGCGACAGCGATCTTCACGTCATGGAGCCACCCGACCTGTGGGAGCGCTACATCGATCCGGCCTGGGCCCACGTCGCGCCCCGAGGCTTGTCCGACATGCCGCGCGACATGCGGGTGCGGGTCAAGAACCACGTCGTGCTGCGGCTCGGGCGCACCCGACCGGCGCGCATCGAGGGACGCAAGACCGGTTGGCAGCCCGAGCACGACTCGGTGTACGCCGAGGCCGAGGCCGCCGGCTGGGATCCGGCTTCGCAGATCGCGGCAATGGACGCGGAGGGGCTCGATCTCGCGGTTCTGTACCCGTCGCGCGGGCTCTTCGTGCTCGGCATCGACTCGGTGGAGCAGATCGGTTCCGACGGCCTCGAGCCGGCCTTCGCCACTGCCATCGCCCGGGGCTACAACGACTGGCTGAAGGACTTCTGTGACCACGCCCCCGACCGCATGTTCGGCGCAGCGATGGTGGCGGCCCACGATGTCGACGGCGCCGTGCTCGAAGCCCGCCGTTGCGTCGAGGAACTCGGCTTCAAGTCCGTGTTCCTCCCGCCGGCGACCGTGAATCGCCGCCCCTGGCACCACCCCGCCTACGACCCGCTGTGGGCCGAGATCGAACGGCTCGGTGTCCCATTGGCCTTCCACGGGGGCGGCCAGACCTATCTCACGCCCGACTTCGGTCTCGAGGTGCTCGACGAGCTGATGCTCTGGCACACGTTCAGCCAGCCTCTCGGCATCCAGTTCGCGACAGCGTGCCTCTGCGGTGGCGGCGTGCTCGAACGCTTCCCGAACCTCAAGGTGGCGCTGCTCGAGGGCAACTGCTCGTGGGCTCCGTGGTTCCTCTACCGGCTCGACGAACACTGGGAATGGACCGGCTGGTACGAGGCTCCGTCGCTGAGCATGCCCCCATCGGAGTACTTCAAGCGCAACTGCTGGATCGCGGTCGAGGCCGACGAGGTGACCGTCCCGAACTTCATCGAGAAGTTCGGCGATGAACGACTCGTGTTCTCGACCGACTACCCGCACGGCGATTCCAAGTTCCCCCATGCCGTCGACGCCTTCGACAAGCTCCCGATGAGTGAGGCCAGCCGAGCCCGGGTCGTGAGCACGAACTGGGCCGACCTGTACGACATCCCCCTCGCCCACAAGCTGCCGGCCCAGAAGACACGATGACCGATCCCATCCGACTGGTCGACGGCAAAGTGGCCGTCGTGACCGGCGCCGGCCGGGGGCTGGGGCGTGAGCACGCCCTGCTGTTGGCCCAGCACGGGGCGAAGGTGCTGGTGAACGACCTCGGGGCGGCCGGTGACGGTCGGGGCATCGACGATGGCCCGGCCCACGAGGTGGCGGCCCTGATCCGCGAGCAGGGGGGCGAAGCGATGGTGAACGGCAGCGACATCGCCGACTTCGACGCCGCCGGACAGATGGTGCAACAGGCCATCGATGCCTGGGGGCAGGTCGACATCCTCGTCAACAACGCCGGCTTCCTGCGCGACAAGATGATCTTCTCGATGGAAGAGGACGACTGGGATGCGGTGATCAACGTGCATCTCAAGGGCCACTTCTGCCCGACCCGTCACGTGACCGCCCACTGGCGGGCCCGAGCCAAGGCCGGCGAGGAGGATCTCGGCGCCCGGATCGTGAACACGGCGTCGCCGTCGGGTCTGTACGGGAACGTCGGCCAGTCCAACTACGGCGCAGCGAAGGCCGGTATCGCCGCGCTCACAACGGTGTGGGCGCTCGAGCTCGCTCGCTACGGGGTCACCGTGAACTGCCTGGCGCCCACGGCCATGACGCGACTGGTGATGGACGTGATGGGCGGCGAGGAAGCCGTGAGCGCCGAGCAGAAGGAGGCCATGGCGCCGCGCTGGATCTCGGCGGTGGTCGTGTGGCTGTGCAGCGCCGAAGCTCGCAAGGTCACCGGTCGCGTGTTCGACATCCGTGGCGACCGCATCCAGATCGCCGAAGGCTGGCACGGAGGCCCCGTCGAGCAGAACCCCGGTGACCCGGTGGACATGCTGCCCGTGATGGCCTCGCTCATGGCCGAAGCCCGGCTCAACAGCGACCTCTTCGGCGACGACGTCGAGGGTCCGGGCCGGCCGAGTCACGAGATCTGAGTACTGGCCTTCCCGGCCGCGCCGGCCTCGGGCTGGTCGCAGGAGCCCCGTGATGGTCTCCGGTGCCGACCGGGAGGTCTTTCGCACGTGGATGGCCGCGACTGCCATCATGCGATCACGAGTGCGTCGTCCGAGGCGCCCGATGGGGGAGAGCAACACATGACCGACTGGGTGCTGATCGACCAGCCCGCGCCGCACGTCAAGCGCATCACCATGAACCGTCCCGACAAGCGCAACGCACTGAACCACCCGTTGCGTGGAGCCATCCTCGAAGCCCTGTACGCAGGGGACCGGGACGACGATGTCCACGTGCAGATCATCCGGGGTGCCGGCCCGTCCTTCTCGGCCGGCTACGACCTCGCCAACGGCAACGAGGGCCATGAGTATCCCTTCTACACGCCCGGGGGCGAGGGCCAGTGGCCCCGTCACGTCACCGAGGGCTGGATGGGCATCTGGGACCTGGCCAAGCCGGTGATCGCCCAGGTGCACGGCTTCTGCCTCGCCGGCGGCAGTGAGCTCGCTACCGGCTGCGACCTCGTGTACATCGCCGAGGATGCCCAGATGGGCTACCCGGCGGTGCGCTTCGGCGTGCCGGACATGCACTTCCACGCCTGGTTCCTCGGCATGCGTCGGGCCATGGAGATGATGGTGACGGGGGACTCGGTGACCGGCGTCGAAGCCGTCGCCGAAGGTTGGGCCAACCGGGCGTTCCCGGCCGATCAACTCGACGCCGAGACCCTCAAGATGGCGGAGCGCATCGCCGCGCTGCCACCGGAGGTCGTGCAGCTCAACAAGCGGGTGGTACACCGCCAGATGGACCACATGGGCATGCGAGCGGGCATTCGCGCCGGTACCGAGTTGTGCGGATTGGGCACGCACACCAAGGCCATGGCCGAGTTCGTCGGCGCCACACGCGAGAAGGGTCTCACCGCCGCCCTGAGCGAGCGCGACGAAAAGTTCGGCGACTACCGCACCTCGACCTGAGATCGGCTTCCCGGGGAACGAAACCGTGACTGTGGCGGTTGCAGCCCGGGCATGACCGACCTGGAGGCCCCATCGCCCACTGGACCCACCGTGACCGTCTACTGGCGTCCCGGGTGCGGGTTCTGCTCGGTGCTGCGTCGCCGGCTGCAGAAGGCCGCGGTGCCGACGGTGGAGATCAACATCTGGGAGGACCCGCAGGCCGCGGCGTTCGTGCGGAGTCATGCCCGGGGGAACGAGACGGTGCCCACGGTCGACGTCGATGGAACGGTCGTGGTGAATCCCTCGGCCCGGGCCGTGATCGAGTTGGCCCGGGCCGCAGGTGTCGAGGTGCCGTGACGCCGAGATTCAACTGCGCCCGTCGCGGACCACGCCAGCCACGATCCGCAGCGTGAGCACCGCCGAGACTGCCAGTCCGATGTAGCCGAGGACCTCGTCGACGGTCACCTCCCGGCCATCGGCGCCGGATCGCAACAACAGCACCGAACCGATGCCGAGGGACGCAGCCAGAAGGGCCAGCACGGCCCGGTTCACCAGGGTGGTGATCGTGTCGACGTCGTCCTGGTTGCTGAGCAGCGACATACGGAAGGACAAGCGACCCTGCGTGGCCTGGCCCATGAGCTCGTCGAGGCGCTGGGGGATGCGACGAAGACGCGGAAGCTGCAGCATCGCCTCGGCCTCAGCCGCCTCGCGGAGCGACCCGTCCGTGAGGTCCGGACCCACGAGGTTCTTGGCCTCGGCCATGGCCGCGTCGACCAGGGAGAAGTCCGGGTCGATGGCCCCGAGGGTTCCTTCGAGGGTGACGAGCATCCGACCGAGGCTCGCCATCCATCGTGGGGGTCGCAGCCCGAAGTCGGCGAGGATGCTGATCAGGTCCTCGAACATCGAGGCGTCGATTCCACCCGCCGTCGTCGTGTGCTGAGTGAGGAACTGGTCGATGGCGCGATCGAGGGCGGCGGCGTCGACGCCATCAGTGGTGATGCCAGCCGGCTCCAGCGATTGCCGCAGCAACGAAGCGTCACCGGATGTCGCGCCCACCATCACCTGCATGACCACGGACCGCTGCTGCTTGCTGAGTCGACCCACGGCACCGAGGTCGATCAGCACGATCGTGCCATCTCTCTCCACCAGGATGTTCCCCGGGTGAGGGTCGGCGTGGAACACCCCGGCCCGGAAGAGATGCTGAAGCGTCACTCTCAGGAGGCGCTGTGCCACCTCGACCGGGTCATGGCCCGACGCGACGATTCCCGCGACGTCACTGATCGGGACTCCGTCGACGCGTTCTTCCACGAGCAGCTTCGACGAGGTGTGTTGGTGGTCGATCCAGGGGATCCTCACGCCTGAGTCAGGTGGGGTGGCCGCGGCGAGCAGGGCGGCGTTGGCTGCCTCGCGTCCGAAGTCGAGCTCCTCGCGGATGCCGTCGAGGAACTCCTCCGCGAGGTCGGTGGGGCTCAGGCGCGTTCCGATCGTGGTTCGCCGTTCGGCCAGCCCTGCGAGTTGCAACAGCGCGGCGCTGTCGCGTTCGATGAGTCGGTCGAGCCCTGGTCGCTGGGCTTTGACCACCGCCCGTCGGCCGTCGGCCGTGGTGACGGCGTAGACCTGGGCGATCGAGGCGCTGGCGATCGGGTCCCAGTCGAACTCCGAGAAGACCTCGCGAACGGGACATCCCAACTCAGCCTCGACCAGGCGGCGAACGTCCGTCTCGTCGGCGGGCAAAGCCGCTGATCGCAGCAGGGCGAGCTCGTCGCACAGCGCGACGGGCAGAAGGTCGGATCGGGTCGAGGCCACCTGCCCCAGCTTCACGAAGAGGCCTCCGGCCTGTTCGAGGGTGGAGCGGAGGCGGGGTCCGAACTCTGTCACCGAGAGCGGGTCGGCGAGGTCCCAGCGACGAGAGAGCAGACCATTGGCCCGGGCCAGCCCGAGCAACTCGCGGTATCGGCTCACCGGTGACAGGGCATCGGTCACGCCGGCCCCGCGGCGAAGGCCGATGAGTCCGGCGGCGGCGCCCGTGGAGAGAGTGCCGGGCGGGCGCAGCAGATCGATGCCCACGGCAACGACCATGGTCAGGATCGTGCCGAAGACGAGCGTGAGCCCGACCATCGCCCACGTGCGCCAGTCCCACTCGGTCACCAAGCCGGCGAAAACGACGGCGAGGGCAAAACCGACGAGTCCCGAGAGCACCATGGCGACCCAGCCCCGCGCCGTGCCGAGGAGCCTTCCGGCCACCCAGGTGACCGCGACACCGCCGGGGGGAACGAGGAGCACCCAGACCGCGACGGTGCTCCACATGATCTCGGCCATGACGACGGTTCCAGGATTCATGCAGGCGGAACGTTACTCCTCGGCATCTCGTCGTCTTCCCGACCGACTCGGACCGAGTCGCACCCGTCAGTCGGTTGAGACCGAACGTGATCTGGGCCGATCGGAGCGGAGGTCGGGCATCACGATGTTCTCGGGATCGGCGACCGGTATGGGGTGCAGAGCGGTTCGGCTGTGGTGGGGGAGGAACAGGTAGAGGCCGAACTGCACGGCGCAGAGGCCGAGGCTCAGCCAGAGGGTGGCGGCCAAGCCGTCCACGTAGGCGGCTTCGGTGTCGGAGCCTCCGATCGTCCCGAAGAACACCATGCCGAAAACGGCGATGCCCACCGCACTGGCCAACTGCAAGACGGTGGACTGCACCCCCGCCGCGCTGCCAGCCTCGGCCCCGGGGATCTCGCCCAGCGTGATGGCGATGGACGCCGAGATCGAGATCCCGAGCGCGAAGCCGAGGAGGATCAGCCCGGGCACGAGGTGGATGGGTTCGAGCGACGAGGGGCCGAGCTCGATGACTGCGAGCAGCATGCCGGCGGCGGCCGCGGTCAGGATCGCTCCGACCGCGATGCTGAACCGGCCCACCGAGCGCAGCAGTGGCGCGGCCACGAGGGAGCCGAACATGTTGGCGAAGGGGATCGGTGCAGTGAGCAGTGCCGCCTGCAGGGCGGTGCGGTCGAAGCCGTTCTGGAGGGTGAGGGTGACGAACACGACCCCCGCGAACGAGAGCAGACCGGTGACCACGCCGATGATGTTGCCAACGCGAAAGGTCTTGATCGTGAAGAGGCTGGGGTTCACCAGCGGCTGCTGGCCTCGACGTACCAGCCGTCGCTCGACGGCGACGAACACCATCGCCATCGGAACCGAGGTCACGAGCATGGCCAGCATCCACGCCGGCCAGCCGGCACCCTGCCCCTGGATGAGGGGGAACAGGATCAACAGGCTGGTCACGGCCAGGAGCCCTGCCCCCAGCCCGTCGACGCGCCCACCCATCGGCTGGGGAGGGGACGGGAGGAGCCGGGCCGCCACCGGCCAGGCCACGAGCCCGAGGGGCATGAAGACGAGGAAGGCCCACCTCCATCCGAGGCCGAGCGCGTCGATGCTGATGAGGGCGCCGGTGACGAGCTGACCGACCATGAAGGCGAAGGCCGCGACGGTCATGAACACGGCAAGAGCCCGATTGCGACCGTGGCCGCGGTAGGTGCGCTGGATCGTGGCCAGGAGTTGCGGTGAGGCGATGCCGCCGGCCACCCCTTGCAGCAAGCGGGCGATCAGCACCACGCCGACGGTGGGGGCGAGGGCACCGAGGAGCGTGGCCAGGACGAAGCCGCCGAAGCCGAGAAGGAGCAGCCGGCGGCTGCCGTAGATGTCGCCGAGGCGACCACCGAGCACCAGGACCAGGGCGAAGCCGAGCATGAAAAGTGCGGCGAACCATTGGATCGCCCCATCGCTGGCTCCGAGGCCCTCTTGCATTGCGGGGAGGGCGATACCGGCGGAGCCCATGGCGATGATCATGGCGAACTGCAACACCACCACGATGATGAAGGGCCGTTCTCGCAAGGACGTCCCGGTGCCTGGGGCACAGCCGGCAGGGGTGGGCCCCACTTCGATCACCACCGCCGTCGTTCCCCCATGGTCGACGAATGATGGCGCGCGCTCCGGCACACCCGCCCCACCGTGGAGTCGTCCTCGAATCGGATCTTGGCTTCGGCTCCGATCTCGACGGGGAGGCCGACGGGCCCGAAGACCGACGCGCCGGTCACCGAGGCGTTCTCGATCCGACCGGTCCATTCCGTGAATGGTGAGGAGGCGGTGCAGATCCAGGTGACCTCCAGGGGCGGCGTGTCCTGACGGGTGTCGATCCGCCGTTCGAATCGGCCGGTGTCAGCGTGGTACGAGACCGTCGGCATGATTCCTCCCGACCTCCTGAGGTGGCGCCTCGCGGTCTCTTTTGCAACCTACTGCGACAAGCGGTGCTGATCATTTCCGCTCAGCGGTCGTCCGGTCCCGCCGCCGGTTCGTCGGCCGGCGTCGACCACGACCGCAGATCGATCGGACCGCCCTTGTCCGTGGAGGCGTGGGCCGACAGAGCGAAGGCCAGGATCTCGCGAGCAGTGGCGGCATCGAACAACATGCCCTCGGTGTCGCCGCTCCACAGGGCGTCGACGGCGTGGCGGGTGGAGTCGCGAAACGAGCTACCCCAGTCATCGTCGAGGTCGTGGTAGCCGGTGAGGGTTCCGTCGACGTAGACCTCGAGCACCGGCTGCTGCAGGCCGTGGGCGGTGCAGTGGTTCACCCGGGCGAAGCCCTTGCGTCCCGTCACTTCGAAGCGTTCGTCGTTGGAGTAGTAGTCCGAGGCCATCACCATGTCGGGGGCGAGGGTCATGTCGAACACCCCGCGGAGCCCGTTCTCGTGCTCCCAGACGACGGTGGACGGCGCGTCCATGATGTAGCCGCCCCCTACGTCTGTGGCGCCCACCCAACCCAGTACCGTCTTCACGGGGCCGAACATCCAGCGGGCGACCGCGAACTTGTGCCAGCCGTCGTCGAACGTGAGGATTCCGGCCCCGCTCTTGGCCATCTCCATCTGCCACATCCACGTTTCGATGGGGACGTCCCAACCACCGACACCAGTACCGACCATCTTCACGTGGAAGCCGACCGGCTCCCCGATGGCGCCGGACTCGACGATCTCCTTCAGCCGGATCAGTGGTTCGTAGAAGACGAAGTTCTCCATCACTCGCAGCGTTCGATCGGCACGTCGGGCGGCGGCGATCATCCGATCGGCCTCGGGCAGGTCGATGGCCATGGGCTTCTGCACGTTCACGTGGTGGCCGGCGTCGAGCGCCGCGCACACGACATCGCAATGGGCCGGGGTCGGGACGAGGATGTCGACGACGTCGAGGTCCATGGCCAGCAGGTCGCGCAGGTCGGTGAAGCGGGCGGCGTCGGGCCACTCCGCCCCCCGTTCGGCGAGTCGGTCCTCGCTCCGATCGCAGAGGGCGACCACCTGGGAACGCGGGTTGTCGCGGTGGCCCAGGATGTGCAGGTCGTAGATGCGGCCGAGGCCAACTATCCCGACTCGGAGGGGTGGACGCTCGGTCTCGGTCATTACCCCCACACTAGAGTGACACGAATGTCAGATTCCTCGAACGGAGCCCACCGGCGATGACGGTCACTGCTGTCGCCAACCTGGCCGTGAAGGTGAGCGACCTCGATGGCGCCATCGATTTCTATCTCGCTGCCGGTGCCGACGTCGGTGACCGGGGACCGTGGAACGGAGGCCAGCGGGTGGACGTCCGGCTCGGTGCCCTGGCCCTGACCCTCTTCACTCGCGCTCTCTACGAGGACGAGGTCGACCTGCCCCCCGAAGGCTTCCTGCACGTGGCCACCTTCACCGACGACCTCGACCGCGAGATCGAAGGGCACGCTGTCGTCTGGGGGCCGGGGGTGGTCGAAGGGGTCTTCGGTCGCCGCCGAATCGTGTTCGTCGAAGCTCCCGGCAATATGCGCCTCGAGTTCATGGAGCAGCTCGAGGCGCCTCCAACCGTCGCGTCCGGGGTGTCGGAGGCGACGCCGTGAGGGCCCGGCACATCCTGCACCACAGCGTCAACGTTCACGGTGGTCTCGATGCGGCAGCCGCGTTCTACGGCGGCGTGCTCGGCCTCTCCATCGAACCTTCGCGACCGGTGATTCCCGGCATCGAGGGAACCTGGTTCCGCATCGGGGGGAGCGAGATCCATCTGGTCGACGCCGACCTGGGCAACGACGCCATCCGCCCGACCGATGTGCACGTCTGCCTCGCCGTCGACGACATCGACGGGGCGATCCGCGAACTCGATCAGGCCAACGTGCCCTACCGGCTGGCCAGTCAGGGTCCGGTGACCCAGGTCTTCCTGGCCGACCCGTCGGGCAACATCATCGAGCTCCAGCAGGACCGGTCAGAGGCCAGCACGTGACCGGGGCCACGGCACCGGCCGGCGACCTCGCCGCCGAGCTCCTCGGACTCGGGGCGGCGACGCTCGGCGAGACGGGAGCGTGGCGACTCCCTCCGTCCATCGCCGCGGTGTGGGCACCGGCCACCGTCGCCGCTCCGGCCTACGCGGTCATGTGCGGTTCCGCCGACAATCTTGCCGTGCACGCAGCCGTGGCCGAGGCCCCAACGGGCGCGGTGCTGTGTGTGGGCTTCCCCGATGCCTCGGCGCGGGGCTACTGGGGGGAGGTGCTGACGACGGGTGCGTTGGCCCGTGGGCTGGTCGGGCTGGTCATCGATGGGGGAGTCCGTGACGTGGAGGCCTTGGAGCGACTCGGGTTCCCGGTGTTCGCCACCGGCGTCGTCCTCCAGGGCGCCACCAAACACTCGGCCGGGTCGATCGGTGCGACCGCCCTTCTGGGTGGGGTGCAGGTGCAAACCGGCGACTGGGTGGTGGGCGATCGCGACGGCGTGGTGGTGCTGCCGGCGACGCAGTTCGACGAGATCCTCCAGGCCGGTCGCGATCGAGCCGCCCAGGAGGACGAGATGTTCGGGGCGTTGCGTTCGGGACGTACCACCGTGGAGCTGCTGGGCCTCGACACGACGTCGATCGATCGGGGAGCGACGCGCTGATCGGGCCGGATGAGCTCAGGTAGGGTCGCGGAGCCGCTCCCGGTCCGCTGGTGGGGTTGCCGTTACCGTTCGGGAGCCGTTCCTCCGGCGGCGGTCGGAACGCCCAGGAGAAGGTTCGTGGCGCCACCGGCGACCAGCCCCAGGCCGACCCCACCCACGATGTCGAGGGGGTTGTGGGCCCCGGAGTACACCCGGGCCACGCAGACGACCGCAGCGGCCGTGGCCGGCACGATGCGCCACCGTCGGGCGAGGTGAGGGGTGACGACGGTGGCCAGCGCGGTGACGAGGGTGGCGTGACCCGAGACGAAGCTCTGGCCCTCGTGGGGCACGTTGCCTCGCTTGACCGCACCGGGCACGGTGGTGCCAGGCCGCTCTCGCACGATCACGGCCTTCACCGCCCGTTCGAGTCCGAGCTTCAGGACGGTCGCCGTGGCGGCGGCCGCGGCGAGGTGCCACTGACGTTGCGTCGCGGCGACGGCCACGATGATCGGGCCCACGGCGAGATTCCCGAATTGTTGCTGGGGCCACAAGACGGCGGGGGGCACGTCGGGCAATCGGTTGAAGGCGTGGAACAAGCGGGCCTCGGTGGGGCCCACCTCGCCGGAACTGGCCACGACGCCCGTGGCGATCACGGCCGTGGCGCCACCGGCCATCTTGGCCAGGTCCCTCCGGCGTCGGGTGCTCGTCACGTTGCGGGGCCTCTCGGTCGGGGGTGCAGGAGGAGATTCGTCACCAGCCCGAGATGCGCGGCCACGGCGCCGGGCAGGCGCTTGGTCGAGGCATCTCCGGGCATTCGCCCGAATCTAGGGCGACCGGTCAAGGGATCCGCGAGGAGTGTGTCCGTTCGCGATGGGATGGTCCGATGGAGACGAGAGCGTCAGCGACAGACTCATCGGCGAGCGAGTCCACCACTTCGTTCGAACGCTCGCCGGTGGACGTGCTTCGCCTCGCCGTCGGCGTGGTGCTGCTGGCCGCCGCTCTGATCCTCGTGGCTTTGTTCGGCGATCGCATCGGCAACTTCCTCGGCGCGCTCTTGGACGGGGTCGACACCCTTCCCGCCTGGCTTCTCGATCTCGTCATCGTGGGCAGCCGACTTCTGGCGACGTTGCTGGTGGTCGTCGGTCTGGTCGCGGCGCTGAGCGGGCGGCGTTGGCGCCTCCTGCTCATGACGATCGGCTCGGCCCTGGTGGCGGCCCTGACCGAAGCCGCGATCCACGGCTTCGTGGCCGACGACGAGGGAACCATCGCCAGTGCGTCGATCGAGCTCGGACCTCTCACCAGCAGCGGTTTCCCGTCCGCCGCTGGTGTTGCCGCAGTCGCCGCGGCCGCCACCGTCATCGCGCCCTGGGTCTCGCGGGGGTGGAGGAGGTTGGCGTGGACGCTCGTGATCGCCGCCGCGATCGCCCGATTCATGACTGCGCCCACGTCGCTCGACCCGACCATCGCCGCCCTCATCGGGTGGGTGGTCGGCTCTCTCGCCCTCGTCGTGCTGGGGGGACCCGTGCGCCGCCCCACGGACGCGGCCGTCACCGCCGCCCTGGGCTCGGTCGGCGTCCCGGTCGCCACGATCGCCAAGGCCGAGGTCGACGCGAGGGGCTCGACCCCCTACTTCGCCACCGGCCTCGACGGGGAGTCGCTCTTCGTGAAGGCCCTCGGTGCCGACCAGCGCAGCGCCGACCTGCTCTTTCGGGCCTATCGGCGCATCGTCCCCCGTGACCTCGGCGACGAACGCAGCTTCTCGAGCCTGCGCCGCACGGTGGAGCACGAGGCCCTCGTGGCGCTGGCGGCGGCCGACATCGGGGTGAGGACCCCTCGCTTTCGGGCTTTCGCCCACGTGCCGCCCGACGCTTTCGTCCTGGCCTACGAGGGCATCGAAGGCTCGTCGCTCGACGGCGTCGACGCCGACAAGTTCGACGACGAACTGCTCGGCGCGGTGTGGGGACAGCTGGCGATACTGCGCCGTCACCGCATCGCTCATCGCGACCTGCGCCTGGCCAACGTGTTCCGGGCCGTCGACGGTGAGATCTGGATCATCGACTTCGGCTTCAGCGAGCTGGCGGCGTCGGACCTGCTCCTGGCCACCGATCTGGCCGAGCTCGTGGCCTCGACGAGCCTCGTCGTGGGCCCCGACCAGGCTCTGGAGGCAGGCTTGTCGGCTCTCGGTGGGACCGACCTGGCGGCGGCGTCCACCCGGCTTCATCCGTTCGCCCTCAGCGGTGCGACGCGGACTGCGATGAAGGAGCGAGAAGGTCTGCTCGATCAACTTCGGGCCCGGACCGCCGCGATGGGCTCGGTCTGAGGTCGGGTCGCGCCGAGGGCACCGATCGAAGGGCTCGATCCTTCGTCACTCGGGTCGCACCAGGCGGGTGACGTGGGTGAAGGAGCGTCTGGTCGCCTCGATCACCGGCACCGGCGTCTGCGTTCGGTCGGCCAGATCGAGGGCTTGGTCGAGATCCTTCTCGGCCAATCGGTGGAGGTGCTCGAGGACTCCCCGCAGTCCCGGATCGCCGTCAGCTGACAACGGGGCCGGGCCGCCCAAGGCGAAGGGGGCGAGGGCCTGGTCGAGCACGCCGGTCTCGCCGATGGTGTGCCGCAACGTCTCGAGGTCGACCCCGGCGGCGACGGCCAGAGCCATGGCCTCGTGCACGGCGGCCATCATGGCGTAGCCGGTGGCGTTGCGGGCCAACTTCAGGGCCATACCCGCACCGAGCGGGCCCGGATGCAGCACTTCCTTCGAGAAGGCCATCAGCACTGGTCGGGCCCGTTCCACCGCGTCGGGTTCGCCGCCCACCATCGTGAGCAGCGTGCCCGCACCAGCCCCGGTCTCACCTCCACTGATGCCGGCGTCGAGCACGGCCACGCCCTGTTCGGCGCCGAGGCCGGCGAGCACGCGAATCGTGTCGACGGTGACCGTGGTGTGCACGCACACGACCGTGTCGTTGCGGAGGGTGCGCAGGACGCCGGTCGGACCGGCGATCACGTCGACGGCCTGGGCGTCGTCGAACACGACGACGCACACCACCTGGGCACCCGCCGCAGCGTCGGCGGGCGACGCGGCGGCGCGGGCGCCGGCCGCCACCCGGACGTCCACGGCTTCGCGGTCCACGTCGTAGACCCATACCTCGTGGCCGGCGGCCACGAGGTGGTCGGCGATGGGTCCACCCATGCGCCCGAGCCCGATCACCGCCACCACCATCTGCTCGGTCACGACGTCCCCGTCAGGTGGGTGGCGATGGCGGTCTCGCTCACCCGGTAGAGGTCGCTGCTGCTCGGATAGCCCACGTAGGGGATCAGCTGTACCACCACCTCACGGACCTGTTCGACGGTCAGTTCACCGGTGGTCAGGGTTCGGAGGAACTGGATCCCGAGGGTGTCGAAGCGGTGCTGAGCCGCCAGCACCCCGATGACCAGGAGGCGTCGCGACTCGACGGGTAGGGCCGGGCGGGACCACACCTCGCCGAACAGATGGCTCATCATCAGGTCGAAGAAGTCGGACTGGCCCTCCTCGAGGACGACGGCGTCCTCGCCGTACACCCGGCGGTACATGCCGAGACCCCTCGCCCGGCGGTCGGCCTCGGGGTCGTCGCTTCCGGCGGCGAGGGACTCGTCGTTCATTGCTTTCGCCACCTTCGGGTCAGGAGCCGCAGGCCCGGGACTGTATCGGTCACGTCGACTCGATGGCTCGGGTGTCGCTCGGCGCCGGGGGTCGGCCTGGGCCACAGTGTCGGTATGGAGACGACCCCTTCCAATCCCCACGCCGGCGTGCCGTTCACCGAGAGCGACGAGGTGATCGCTTCGATGCTCGCGGACGTGAGCGTTCCCGCGCTCATGTGCTCGCTCGTGCACATCACCGGGGATCCGAGTTGGATCCGGGGGGACATCCGCCCGGTGACGCCCATCCTGAACGACTACCAGTTCCGGATGCCCGAGGCGATGCAGGCGGAAGCTCGACGGGCGGCGCTCCCGGTGATCGCGGCGTTCCGCGACGATGGATGTCGGCTCCCCGATCCGGTGACGCCGGAGTTGGCCGTCGAGATGATGGCCCATCTGGCCGGGTCGGAGGTGGCCGACGAAGCGGTACCGATGTTCCTCGACGACCTCCACCTCGACGGGGCCGACAGCGGGCGGATCACCTGGGGCCCCGAGATCCCCGAGAAGGAGCGTTCCGACGCCCACGTCGTCGTCATCGGCGCCGGCGAGTCGGGCCTCCTCGCCGGGATCCGCTTGGCTCAGGCCGGCCTGCCCTTCACCATCGTCGAGAAGAGCGACGGGCCTGGCGGCACCTGGCACGACAATCGCTACCCGGGCGCCCGGGTCGACATCGGTAGTCACTTCTACTGCTACTC
>Ga0105046_10004382_pt1 | contig 22472 bp, 20 predicted proteins | sample MAT03_FD_78385 | JGI IMG/M metagenome (GOLD analysis project Ga0105046, IMG submission 78385) | Freshwater microbial communities from Lake Fryxell liftoff mats and glacier meltwater in Antarctica - MAT-03 (megahit assembly) | ecosystem: Environmental > Aquatic > Freshwater > Ice > Liftoff...
AAATGCACAATGAGCCATCGTGGAAACCTGGCTCATGAATTTGATGGTGGGAGGCCAGAATACCAAAACAGTTGTGGCGACTTGGGAGTCACGGTGCGGGATGTCTGGCCGAGTGCAGGAGCACGATCAAACCTTGGCGGTTGCGGGTTCCCAGTGCGGCAGAGAGCCGGGCGGTCAGCGGGTCGAGCTGGCCTTTCTGGAGTTCGGCGACGATGGTGAGAGTGGTCTCGGTCCCTTGTCGACCTCGGAAGGCTTGCTGCACGTTGATCGGTTCGCGTCGCGCTCCGATGGCGAGCACACGGAACGGGCCGAGGACTTCGGGCGCGGCTCCACTGCTCGGTTTCGGGCCGCCCGTCGCTCCGGGGTCAGCTTCGCTGGGTAGTGCGGCCATGGGCAGTATCGCAGCCGGGACTTCGAACGAGACGAGATCGCCCGGATTGATCTGCTCCGCCACGACCGATCGGGGATCGATCGGCACCCAGAAAGCGACTTCGTTCTCTTGCAGAGTTTTGGCCAGTTGCTGCTGGGCGGGGGCAGCCAGATCCATTTCCAGGATGATCTCACCACCCAGGAAGATCCGGTTGGCCCGTTGTCCGATGACGGCTTCCTTGGCCGACCACTGCGGGGCGACCGTGCTGAGATTTCCAGCTGCGGTTCCGGGGAGGTCAATCTTGAGCAACTGGTCTTCTTCGATCGCGTCGCCGATGTTCAGTTGAACGTCGGGTTTGATGGCGATGAACGAGACCCGATCGAGCGTGTTCGAAGCCCGCTGCAAATAGAGCCAGTTGCACACCGCTCCCGCCAAGCCGAGGATTGCGGCAATCAGCAGACCGGTGAATCCCTTCATGGAGCTGAACCTTCTCTTGGAGCTGAAGTGGGGAGCTTCTCACGAGGGCGGACGAACCAGACGGTCTGTGATTCCGTTCCCTCAGACATGATGAGGCCCCAGCATAACAGACGCCGCCCCGGCGCGGCACCTGCACCCGCTGGCTCCCGGATTCCCATGCGGCCTGTCGGATGAGTCAGGGGATAGATCCCGGGCTCGGAGGAACCGGGGGCCGAGTCGAATGTCAGAGGGGACGCGTCGTCGATCCGTTCGAGCAACTGTCGCTCCTCGTCCGAGACCGCCAATGAGAGTACCCAGAGATTCGACTCGGCCAGCACCTCCCGGCATTTCCGTTCGAGAGAATCGATCGCCAGCTGCGATCCGCCCGGTACGGACTCCCGAGAGAGAACCATCCCGCTGCGTTCCAAGGGAAGAAACAGTTGCAGCTCAGGCGTGTCGGGAAGTGCTGAGTCCGCGGCGAACATCGTGGAGGATGGAGTTTGCGGGCGCGGGGCCACCTGCCAAGCGAGAGCCAGCAGTCCGCAGGCCAGCCCCACGATGACGCAGAGATCAAACACCCGTCGAGTCCAGTGTCCCAAGTGGTGCCCTCTCCCTCGCGAGGCCGTGTTTTCATCTGCCGCGGCCCGTTCCCCGATCGACAGAGTATCACCAATTCGATGGCAGGTTGGAAACCCGCCCCTTGACTGCCTAGACTCGACCCATAGGAACCACAAATCCCATCGTTCGCCGGGGAGCAAAAACATGACACACCGACTGGCACTCACTGCTTTGCTGCTCGGACTGGTAATGGGGTGGTCGCGTTCAGCCTTTGCCGAAGGGCCGATCAAAGACCCTCAGCTGGAATTGGTCGTGAAGGCGATTCTGAAGGTCAAGCAGATCGACAAACCGGTGATCGAGGAAGCGGACCTCAAGTCGATCTTCATCCTTGATGCCCGAAACAAGGAGATCAAGGACCTGACGGGATTGGAGAAGTGCCCCAATCTTGTCGAGCTGAAGCTAAGCGGCAATGTGATCGAGAACCTCGCGCCGTTGGCCGAACTCAAAAACATCCAGTCTCTCTCACTCTCGGGGAACCAGATCAAGGATCTCGCTCCGCTGACGGGCCTCGTGAAGCTGCAGCACTTGGACCTGGAAAAGAACCAGATCGCGTCTCTGGCTGGGATCGAGAAGCTGGAGAACCTGCGGTCGTTGTATCTCTCGGAGAATCAGATCACTTCCATTGAGCCCATCGCGGGACTCAAGAAGCTCAACTCGCTGCTGCTTGATGGCAACCAAGTGGTCGATCTCGCGCCGGTGAAGTCCCTGCGCTGGCTGTCGACCTTGCGACTGCGGTCCAATCATGTGGTGGACCTCGCCCCGCTCGGTGAACTGAATGAGCTGCGTTACACCTTCATCGAAGGCAATCCAGTCGTCGACCTTGCTCCGCTGGTGGAAATGGCCCGCAAGGATATGGCGGGCGAGCAGCGGTTTGCCCCGTACTGGCGAATCTTCGTCGACTTCGACAAACTCCCCGACCCCGCCAAAGCCCAGCTGGAAGAGTTGAAGCAGCTGGGCGTGCGAGTGAATCCGAAGAGTTGAGGAAGAAGTATTCAGTTTTCAGTTTTCAGTTGTCAGTTCCCCACCCTAGGCCCTAGGCCCTTGCCCCTAGGCCTCCCCCTCTCCCCTCTCCCCTCCATGCCCACTCTCATCGAACTCTTCCGTGATCGTGCCCTGAAGTTTGGCGACTTCACTCTTGCTTCGGGCAAGAAGGCCACTTACTACTTGGATGGAAAGCAGATCACCCTGCACTCCGAAGGGTTGCGGCTGGTGAGTGAGGGACTGCTCGCTCTGATGGATGGCGTCGACGCGACAGCCATTGGCGGCATGTCGATTGGAGCGGACCCAATCGTGGGCGGGATGCTGGCTCTGGCCGCCGGAAAAGGCCGCGACCTGGCGGGGTTCCTCGTGCGGAAGGAAGCCAAGGGACACGGCACTCAAAAGTATATCGAAGGTCCCGTCACTCCCGGTCAGAAGGTCGTCATCGTCGAGGATGTCGTCACGACGGGCGGCAGCTCAATCCTGGCAGCTGACCGGGCCAAGGAGTTCGGCTTGGAGGTGGTGCTGGTGCTCGCGATTATCGACCGGATGGAGGGGGGGCGTCAGAACTTCGAGCAGCAGGGCTATGTATTTAAGTCGCTGCTGACGATCGCCGATTTCGGCATCACCCCACCCGTTCTCTGATTCGTTCCGTAGCCGAAGTCGTAAGAGTTCTGGCTGACCCTGCGAAGGGGAGAGGGGTCGTCAGAAGTCTTACGACTTCTGCGACGAGTCGGCCGCTGGGAGATCGGGTAACAACGGTTGTTCCGCCGGGATCTCGCAGAATCAGGGGAGCATCAATTCGGGAACTCAAGTCGCGAGTGATCGGAGCCGATGGCGCTAATGTTCGCCTCCAATGAGTCCCCGGATGTCCCAAGCTCGGCAAATGCTGGTCTCGCTGATCTGCGCTTTGCTGTGCGTGGGGTTGCTGATGGTCTACAGCGCCAGCATGACGGCGAGACCGTCGGACGCCGAGGAGTTCTACCTCTCCAAGCAAGGGCTGTATCTGGTTTTTGGGCTCGGGCTCGGAGGCTGTGCGGCCCTCATGCCAGCCGCATTTTGGAGGCGAGCTGCTCCGTGGATGTTTGGGTTCGGAGTGTGCTTACTCGTGCTGGTTCTGATCCCGGGAATTGGGACACAGGTCAAGGGGTCGCGGCGCTGGCTGCGGCTGGCGGGAGGATCGCTCCAGCCTTCAGAGTTCATGAAGATCGCCGTGACGCTGTTGCTGGCTGCGGGGATGGAGCGGTATTGGCATCGGCGACGTGAGTTCGTACAGGGGACGGTCGTGTTACTGGCCCCGATCGCAGTGGCGGTCCTGCTGGTGGCCATCGAGCCCGATTTAGGAGCGGCAGTGTTTCTGTCTGCGACGGCGTTACTATCGCTATTCGTCCGAGGCTGGCCGCTGGGAAGGCTCATCGCGGCTGGGGCCGTGGCGATTCCGCTGGCGTCGGTCTGGCTGGCGCTCAAGCCGTATCAGCTGCGGCGGTTGCAAGGGTTTTTGGCGACCTGGACCGATTTTGAACAGGCTCCGTATCAGGTCCAACAATCACTGACGACGTTGGGGGTCGGCGGTCTGTCGGGTTCGGGCCTGGGTGAGGGGACGCAGAAGCTGAGCTTCCTACCAGAGGCGAATACCGACTTCGTGTTTTCTGTGGTCGGCGAGGAACTGGGGCTGGTGGGTACGCTGGGGATCTCACTGCTCTGGTTGAGCGTGTTGTGGGTCGGGGCGAGTGTGATTCGGCCGTTACGTCGGGACTCCTTCGAGTACACGGTTGGGTTTGTGTTGCTCTGCCAACTGGTGGCACAAGCGGCGACGAATGTGGCCGTCACGACTGCCATGCTTCCTCCCAAGGGGATCGCCCACCCGCTAATCAGCTACGGCGGCAGCTCGCTGTGTGCGTCGTTGCTCTCGATGGGGATTTTGCTGAGCGTTTCGCGGCGACCCGAGGAGATGACGGGCGAACTGTAATTGGTCGCAGAAATCGTCAGAGTTCTGACAGCCTTCTCCCTCGCTTCGCTCGTCAGAATTCTTACGAATTCTGCGACGCTTTCGCCCGCTCGCCTCACTCCCCGAAGACTTGCTCCAAGGCGTTTCTCATTACGGCGGCAGCGGGGCAGACCTTGTGCCCCGTCGTCGCTTCGGTCCAGTACTCGATGCCGATGATCCCCTGGTTGACGAGCATTCCCAGCCCATCGATGACTTGGCACTGACGGGCGAGCGCATCTCGCACGAGATGCGTCTTCGGCGGGTTGGGGATCACATCGGCGACGACCATTCCCGCTCGCAGCGTGCTGACATCGAGATCGAGCCGCGCATCGACATCGGGGTAAAGTCCAATCGAGGTCGCGTTGATCAGGATGTCTGTTCCTTCGGGCACCCGGTAGGTCTGGTCCCAGCGGACGAAGTTCACCTCGACCTGCACTCGGTCCGCGAGCAGCTGGGCGAGCTGTTCACCGCGTGGGGCAGAGCGGTTGATGAGTGTGATGTTTGTGGCCCCTGCGAGGGCGACTTCGACTCCAATCGCTCGGGCAGCTCCCCCCGCTCCGAACATGACGACATGCTTGCCCGTCGGATCGACCAGTTCGCGGAGCGACTTCACGAACCCCTTGCCATCGGTGTTTTCGCCGATGAGTTGGTCCCCTCGGCGCACGACGCAGTTCACCGCTCCCATCAGCGAGGCCGACTCCCCCAGCCCGTCGAGGTGCTGGATGACCGCGACCTTGTGCGGGATGGTGCAGTTAAAGCCCCGGAAGCCCATCACGCGGGCTCCGCGAACGGCGTCGGCGAGGTCGGTCGGAGCGACCTCGATCGTCAGGTATCGCCAGTCGAGGCCATGGTGCTTGTAGGCGGCCTCCATCATGACTTGGGTCGGGTTCTCCGCGACGGGTTGGCCGAAACAGGCGGTGAGGTCTTGCTTAAAGTTGAGTTCTTTGGCCATCGGGTGAGTGTTTCAAAGAAAGGGAGTGAGCTGGGGATTTCGAGTCACTTGTCGTGAGGCGGCTGTCGCTTGGGGCACGACAACACTTCACGAAACCAGAAGCGGGATGAGTGTGTGCATCTCACACGTCAGTGGCGATTTTCCGGCTCCCTCTCCCCCGCGATCGGCGAGACTTTCAAGGTGTTCGTCACGGCGGGGGAGAGGGAGCAGAAGCCGACCAGCACCGACGATTGAGATGCACACACGCGGGATGCTTATTAAAAGGACCGCCCGGTTCGTTTCGTCCGGACCTCGAGCAAATTCGGAATTGGTCTTCAGGCCGGACAGACAGGAATGCCTGTTCGACTTCAGTAAAGCAGACATTCCTGTCTGCTTTACTGAAGACAATTTCTGAAACCGCTCTCGGGGTCCAGACTACAACGAACCTGCTCTAGCCAATCGAAGAGACCACTGCCGATTGCCCCTGGAACTCGACCCGGTCGCCGATGGCCATTTGTCGACGACGGCGTGTGTCGACCTGGCCGTTGACCTGGACTTCGCCCGACTGAATCGCCACTTTGGCCTGCCCGCCCGAGTCGACCCAGCCCAGTATTTTCAGGAACTGGTCGAGCGTGAGCTTGGGGGCGGAGTCGGGATCGGAATCGTGCGGCATGGGGTGACAGTCGGGAAGGGGGAAAGAGGCCGAGTGGCCGAGTGGCTAGAGCCGAGGGCCAGAGAGGGTGTCGGACTTTTGAAATGCTGACAGCTGATAGCTTTTCCTACGCGATCTCCAGCACCTTGTTCATACGGTTCGCGATATCCAGGAGGACATCTTCCCCGCCACCGCCGACTTCGGAAGTGGCCCACCCGTCGTAGCCGACTTCTGCGAGGGCGGTGAGGATTTCGGGCCAGTTTTCGCTGCCGTCACCGATGCTGCACCAGCTCTTCTCCATGTGATACCCCTTGAAGTCAAACTTGACCATTCGCTTGCCGAGTTTGCGAATCCAAGTCTCGGAGGGCACCTTGTATTTCAGCATGTTGCTGCAATCGAAGTAGGCTGCCACCCAAGGGCTCTGGAACGAGTCGACAAACTCGATCATCTGCTCCGGCGAGGTGATGAAGTTATTCCACACTGTCTCGATCGCGATCTTGACCTTCAACTCTTCCGCGAGCGGGAGTGCCTTCTTGATCTCGGCTTGTGCGCGTTCGAAGCACTGCTCATAAGTCACGCTGTCCTTCACGACCCCCGGCACGAGCAAGGCTGTCTCGGCTCCGAAGAAGTGGGCATCGCGGATCGAGGTCTTCAGACCTTCGAGTCCCTTCGCACGCACCGCGGGATCGGGATCGGAGAGCGGGTCGGACCAGTGCAGCGAACCGATCGAACCGTGCATCACGATCCCGGTCGCTTCGCACGCGGCCCGGAGCGCGGGGAGGTCGATCGCGCTGGGACTGCTGATCTCGACACCCTGAAACCCCAGCTTCTTGAGCAATTCCATTTTGGCTCGCTCGTCACCCTGGATGTCGATCATCGAGTGCTTCACTGCCTTGCGGAGCTGCGGACGCTGCTGATCAGCTGCGGGGAGGGAACTCGCATAGGCACCGACTGCGAGAGCGGCGCTGGTGCCGAGGAATTGACGACGATCAAGGTTCAATGACATGCGCGGGGCCTTTGAAAAAGAGGGGGTTGGCCGAGGTAAAAGTGTGCTGGCTGAAGTCTACGCTTCTGTGAGCGTAGCGACGGGTGTCTTCATGTTCCATCGGGTTGGATTTGATTGGCGGGGAAGGCGACCTCGACCAGTGTGGTGACTCCGCCGCCGGAGGGCGAGCGTCCCTTGCGGAGTTGGATTCGCCAGAGCAGGTCCCCCGTGAGCCGATCGATGTTCTCTTCCACGGTGGGGATGAAGGTCTCCAGTGACTCACCTGGCTGAAGAGTCTGGCCCAGTTGCTGTCCGGCTAACGTCCATTCTCCGCTTTTCAGGAGTTCATCATAGTGGACGAGAACGCACGGCGAACCTTGCGGCTTGTCGGACTTCTCGATGACAAAGTTGTTTGATCGCTCGCCATCCCGACTTCTCCGGAACAATAGATCGCCGTCCAGCGGCGCGAACGCTTGGTCCTTCGATTCATTCGTCAGCTTCACCCAGAGCATGAGTACCGGGTCGGTCTTGAATCCCTCTTCTTGCGTGTTCCCCGAGCCAGCGAATTGAACCGGGCCGCGAGTCACTTTGAGCGGCTCCACCCGCAAATTCCCGAACCGCTGGCTCTCTCCCAGGGAGAGGGTATGCCCCGGAGGAAGCTCCGCGTTCACTGGAATCAGCGTCATCTGCTTCGGCGGTTCTGGGGGCAGGTCGGGCAGGCTTTCCAGACGGCTGGCATTGCGAGCCTTGGCCAGCAGTGACAACAGCAACACGCAGAGAGCCGACACCACAATGGCGTATCCTCCCAGGGCGAGCAGAATCGTGCGATTGCCACTTGGGGCGGAACTGGATTGGGGCCGAGGAGTGGGGGTTCCGACCGTGGTTTCGGCGACCGCAGAAGATGTCACATCCGAAAGCGAGACTCCTTCGTCCTCGTCTTCGATAATGTCGATCGCGGATTCTGACGACGAGTCCACAGTTCTCACATCCGAGCTCTCAATGAGCGGCTCTAGAGAGCTCTCAAACCCCATCAGTGACATCTCGGGCGGCAGCGATCCATCAACGCCAGTCTCAGGAATGGGTGGCTCGACTGGACGCCCCCCGAAAATGACGGTTGGCGAATCCTCCGCATCGGCCAAATCGGTCAGCAACAGCCCCCCGAGAGTGTCTGGCGAGGCACCGTTTCCATGATAATCGCCAGGCACTTCTGGGTCTGACTGATCCGAACCGAGCGAACTCGGAGTGTCTTCCGCCGCGAACTCCTCAGCGAAATCCTGAATCTCGACCCGCCCGTGGGACAAGATTTCTGTCCCTTCGTCGGAGATATTCGGGATGGCGTCGGGGATTCCATCGAAAGAATTAATCGGGCCTTCCGGGCCATCGTCAAAGATCGAAGCGCCATCGTAAGCCTCGGACTCTCGGTCGTCATTCTTTTCGGATTTACAGAGCAGGCCCTCCAGGCTCCCCAAAGGAGAGGGTACGTCGAAAATTTCCTCGACCTGCACCGGCTCGCCGGGCTTGTTCGTCTGCGGCTGCGGATCGGGTTCATTGAGAAAATCGAGGTTCAGGCCGTCGCCAGTGCCGGTCATGGAGGGTCAGTCGATCAAGTGCGGGGACGTGTCCAGGAGCGAAGACGGTCATCATCTCAACGGGCTGACGCCCTTAAGCTCCCCGATCATACTCTCCGGGAGACGCCTCGGCTGCAACTCTGAAGACGGGGAGAATGCGATTTCTCCCCAGAGGTGGACCCGCCCCCGTTTCTCGATCTCTGCGGCGTTCAAGGCGACGGACTCATCACTGCACTCCGTGATTCGATTGAGAACCACGCCGGCGACAGTCAATCCCCGGCGACGAACCGCTTCAATCGTGAGCAGTGTGTGGTTGATCGTCCCCAGCCGATTTGGTGAGACGATGATCACCGGCAAGCCAATTCGCTCCGCCAAGTCGGCGTTCAGCCAGTTCGCTGAAATCGGCGAGTAAAACCCTCCCGCTCCCTCGACGAGGACCATCTCGGCTTCTGCCGCCAGGGATTGATATCCCTGCACCAGCAGTGTCTCGTCGACTTCTCGTCCTTCATGGGCCGCAGCTGCGGGGGGGCTAAGTGGAGCGAGGAAGGTTTGGGGGCAAATGCGTTCTCGCGGCCAGCGACCGTGGGTGGCGTGGAAGAGTTCCTCGACATCGTTCCAGATAGCCGTGGGTACGGGGCCCCCGCTTTCCCGAGGGAGATACAAAGCCCCCGAGCAGGCTGGCTTATACGCGGCGACGTTGACTCCATCGCTCCTCAAGGTGCGTGCGAAAGCCGACGTGAACACCGTCTTGCCCACGCCGGTATCGGTGCCGGTGATGAAGTAGCCGCGTGCTGTCACATTTCCCAATCCAGGCGGTACTCACGCCGCATCTGAGCCGGAGCCGCCGGGCTGTGGGCGACCATCCCCAGAAGCTCCGACAATGACCGATGATATGAACCCCGGGGGCGAAGCATCGAAATCTCCAGCTGTGGGTTCTGCATCACATTTCGTTATTGGATCAACCTCCCCAGAGGGAATCCACTCTGGCGTGCGGAGAGTACCGGAAAAGACAACAGCCTGACTGTGTGTGCGTCGGAGTAGAACGGTTTGACGACTTGACACCGTTCCTTGGTGAAGAAGTCCAATCGCAAAGATCAAAAGTCAAACCGCTTTATACTGGTGCACCCACCCGCATCGCCCCGTGGAGACGCAGGCTCGTGGAGTTTCGAGCAGGGGGCTATCATCCCAGCCTGGACCAGTGCGTCTCTCTCTCGTGAAAGCCTTCCATGTCCACCCCGGTCCGGGGATCTGACGATCACCCGGAATGGTCTCCGCTGTCACTGCACGACATGACCGTCGCTTATCATCGGCGACCGGTCGTGTGGGACATTGACTACAAAGCCCAGCCCGGTCGGTTGGTGGCGATCGTCGGACCGAATGGAGCGGGGAAGAGCACGCTGATTAAAGCGGCGCTCGATCTGATCCCCAAGGTCGCGGGCGGGGTGCGGTTTTTCGGCAAGCCCTATAGCGAGCAACGAGGCCGGGTCGCCTATGTCCCGCAGCGGACAACGGTCGACTGGGACTTCCCGGTGACTGCTCTGGATGTCGTGGCGATGGGCCTGTACCGCCAGATCGGCTGGTTCTGGCCGGTGACTCGTCCGTGGAAGCAGAAGGCGCTTGAGGCCCTCGACAAGGTGGGGTTGGCTGACTTCGCTCCTCGTCAAATCAGCCAGCTCTCCGGCGGACAGCAACAGCGAGTATTTCTCGCTCGGGCGTTGGTTCAAGGTGCCGATCTGTACTTGATGGATGAGCCCTTTGCGGGGGTCGACGCCAGTACGGAGCGGGCGATTGTCGACCTGCTGCGAGAACTCCGGTCGGAGGGTAAAACCGCCCTCGTGGTGCATCACGATTTGCAGACGGTCCCGGAATACTTCGATGACGTGCTGCTGCTGAATATGCGGCTGGTCGCGTCGGGCCCGGTGTCCGAAGTGTTCACGCCCGAGAACCTGCGCAAGACCTTTGGTGGGAAGTTGGCGATTCTCGATCAGGTCGGGAACCGGCTGGCGCGTCAGGGACAGTGAGGCCGATGACGGCCCTCGTCCGGACCCAAGGGTCCAGACTACGAGCCGGTACCCTTTACGTCTTCGTCGTCGGTGTCTTCATCTAATTCATCGTCTTCGTCATCCTCCTCCTCAAAATCAGGATGCAGAGGGCTGTTCGGATCGAAGAAGAAATCACCGAGGCCCATCGGGACGGCGTTCCCGCCCAGGGCTTGGCTCTTGCGTTCGGCCAAGGTCTGCAAATCCATGGCGTCATCGCCGAGGCACGCTTGGAGCGACTCGCGCCACGCAGCGTCCTTGGCCAGGGGGTGATCCGGCTCGCTGGCGACTCGCTTGAGCGCATACCGCAACACGTTGATGCCGTCGCGCGTCGAGAAGTCGAGCTTCAACTCGTGCGAGTTTTGCAGGAACTCGACTGTCAGGTTCAGCATCTCGTCATCGGCGAACGGAATGTGGTACTTCAAAATCGACAGCTCGTCTTGCCGCGTCGGATGACCCAGAGTCAGCGTCGGCTGGAGTCGACTGAGGATGTAGTCGGGAATCTCGTAGGTCGAGTCGTCTTCATTCATCGTGACGGCACAGCGGAAATTCGGATGAGCGTGGATCGTGATCCCCGCGACGATCGACTCCACATACCGTCGATGATCGAGCAGCGGGGCCAGGCTGGCCCACGACTTCTCATTCATCCGGTTCCCCTCGTCGAGGACACACACGCCGCCGCGAAGCATCGCGGTCACGAGCTGGCTCGCCTGGTATTGGATCTTGCCACTCTCGGCCAGAACCGGCGTGACGAGCAAATCCTCAGGCCGCGTGTCCGACGTACACTGATAAATATACAGCTCCTGCTTCCGAGCATGAGCAGCTGCGATCGCGAGCGTGGTCTTCCCGATTCCGGGCGTCCCGATCAAACGCGGGGCCAGCGGGAAATCCCGCTCGTCAACGACTAGCCAGCAAGCGAGCAGTTGCTTCAGCACCTCGCGCTGGCCGATCCAATCCCCGCTGGAGGTGTCAGGGTGGGACAGGTGGAGGCGGACTCCATCGATTTCGACAAAGGGATTCATCGGGCAGCGGGCCTTCGAGAGCAGGTGGAACGTGACGCGTCCAATTATGGGGAGTCACCGCCCCGGCGGCGAGTCAGTTCCTCTCGCGATTTCGATTCCAGGGCGGGACGAGGTCGCATAGGACCAGCGTCTCGCAAGTTGGTGGACCGACGCCTGCAAGCGGCGGGTGTGTGAGGTCCGGTCAGTGTCCGCTCTGAATGGCCTCCGCAATTGCCCGAGCCCCAGCGTCGCCGACCTCGCAGTAACTCGGGTCGAGCGTGGTGAATCGCGACAGCTGGGCCGCCCGCGCGATGCTCCGTTTGGTCGTCTGAGGGTTCATCTTCAGGAGTCGCGACAAATCGAGCGTGACCCCGCCCGACTCCTCGATCAACTTGTCGAGCTGGTCCGGAATCTCCTGCTGCACCGCCACCTTAGCCCTCGGGCCGCTCAGCGTCTCGTCAGGGGTGTCGTTCCACCCTCGATCGTCGATAGACCAAAACTGTCCTATGGGGAGTTCGTCGTCGGTACCAGCTGGTCGGGACGATATCCCGGACCCAGTCGGGTCAGGTCGCGGCGGAAGATCACGCGCGGCGGTTTCTGTGTGGCGTCGATCACGGCTTCGATCCGTGTGGCAGCCCCGCCTCGGTCGAAGCATCCGATCGATTGCACGGAGATGACATCTCCCCGGGCACAGAGATACTTATCGAGTACCTGCATCCTGGGCACATCGACCAGCCCCTCGATGAGCAACCAGCCAGTCGTCGATCGCTGACCCAGCAACTCGGTCAACGGCAGGCCGTCGGAGTCGATCAGCTGCCGACCGGCGATCAGGTCAGGTAACTCGGGGGGCATACCGGGAATGCCGAGTAGAACCTCCTTCCGAGCCTGATTGACGTTGATTCGGCCATCGATCGTCGCTGCCGAAGTCGTGGTCATTTGATCGAGCAAGACGGGCAGTGTGACGGACAACGCCCCGCCCGCGGACGACCACGGGCTGTCGAGGGTGGCGTCCATCCCATCGACTGCCACGGTGACTTGAGCGTCGACCAGTTCATAGAGAGACACGATCTGGGTCGTGGCTCCAGCTGTCAGGTCCATCCCTCCCCGCGTGACGGTACCCGCGTCACCCCCAGCTCCATCGGTCCCGCCTCCTGTTCCCGCAGCGACCCGTGTGATCTGTTTCGAGGCACCCTCCGCGATTGTTTTCAGGACGCCATCTGTCGTCGCATCGCCCGTCGTGGTCCCGGATGTCTCAGCGACTGCTGAGGGCGTGACCGGTCCTTTGAGCCGAAAGGCCGTGACGAATTTCGCCATCTCCACCCCGAGCTTGGGTTCGAGTTCGTCATACAGCTCCGTCAAGAGAGGCTGGTTTACGTCGATTCGATCGGTCCCATCGTGCTGTAAATTCGATTCGTTCGCAAAGACCGTCAGGTAGGAATTCCATCCCAGACTCAACAGCCCATCCTCGTTGTCGGGCGGCGAGGACAAGTCTCCATCGTTCTCGTTCGCATCGAGCAAGCCGTTGCGATTGGCGTCCTCTCCATACAGCAGTTCGGGGGTCACGCCGTTGACCAATAGCAGTTCATCGATCGATTCGCAGGCTGCATTCTTCGCAGCATAGGATGGCTCGCGACTCTCATAGGTCATCGACTCCGCCCCGTATGCCCGTTCTTCGTCATCCGAGTCGACCCAGTCGAGGATGCCATCCGCTGCCTCATCCGTCATGCCGGGGATCGACATCAGGAACATGTGGGACGCCCCGTCAACCACGTCATCGAGCATTAGCGCCGAGATTCCATTGATGTCAATCTTTGAGGACTCGTCGACCAGACCGTACCGCAACCGCGTTCCGGTCGAATCATTCTCCAGAGGAGCCACGAGTGTGAACCGTCCACGTCCCGTGTCCGACGCAGACTCCAGCAGAGTCACCCCCGCAAACGACTCCGGGTCGTGGTAGATGTTCTCTGTCTCAATATCCGCCGGGTTCCCCAACATGGCCGCTGCGAACTCGATGCCTGAGTCGGCCAAGGCCCGCGATTGAGCCGTCCGAGCCGAGAAGTCCGCAGCGCGTCGTTCGAGAATCATGGAATCGAGGAACGTGTACGCTCCGAGTGTGAGCAATACCACGACGATCAGCACGACGATGAGTGCGCTGCCCCGGCGGGGAGGTTGAGGGTTGGGGGTTAAGGGTTGAGCGACCGGGGAGGAATGATGGACGGTGCGGGGAGTCTGTCGACTTGTCATATTTCTTCTCCCGAGACGGGGGAAGACGCGGGGACGAAAATGACATGCTGGATGGGGACGATGGTCTCGGAACCCGGCAGGTTGAGTGATCCGGGCTTTCTGAATTCCGGCTTGAGGAACCCGATGGTCACCTCGATGGCTCGCGGCAAACGTTCCTGTTTAACGCTGTCCCACTCGTTGGACCAAACGTACCCGTCGTAATACCGAAACGCGAGAGTGACGATTTCTTTCGCCAGAATCGACGACTCATTGAGCGGAGGCGGGTCGCTGCCTTGGTCCTCGTCCGTCTCCACGGCTTGTCGCAGACGATCCGCCATCCGCCGGGCGAGTGCCGGATTTGCAGTGAGCGACCGCAGCCCATTCGTTCCCGCCGGAGCTGTCGAGGGGGTGACCATGCCCCAGGTGACTCGCACATTGTCACTCATCGCGGGGAGCGTCGTCGCGGGCTGCGGGCCGGATGTCACTTCGGGCACGAAGTCCTCGCGTGCCGGATGGCTCACGTCCAATTGCAGAGACTCCGCAGTCCCCACAATGCCGAGGCTGGTTTGAACCTCTACGGTTGTGGACGCTGTGTCGCTAGTTCCGCTAGTCGGAGGTGTGGCGGAAGTGGATGCGACCGTGGTTTTACCAGACGCAGAAGCTCCCGTATTGGCGACGCCCGTCGCATCCGCGTCCGCGTCCTCTTCCGCAGTGCCACTCGGAGGGACGAAGGCGACGGAGCCGATATCTTCGGTGAGCAGCCGCAGCACAGCCAGAGAGATTTGGGCGCGCTCGATTCGCTCTCGTCCCGCCTCTTCGAATCTCCAATGGAGCGAGATCGCCGAGTAGATCGCGGAGATCAGTACTAAACTCAAACTCAGAGCGACCAGCACTTCAATGAGGGTAAAGCCCGAGCTTCCACTCGGCTGGGCGGGCATCGGAATGATGGGTCGCTTGGTGATGGCCACTGCTCCTGGGTGGGCAAGACTGATTCCACTCTGAGGATGAGTATGCCATGGAGGAGCGACCAACGACAAGTTGAGGATCGATTCGGGCGTCACACGTACGTTCGCCAGGAAAGCCGGTGGCTTTTCCGATGGGCCGAAATACCAGCGATGGCGACGAGCGGGCCGTTCAAGAGGAGATGCCCGCCGATCGATCAAAGATCCACGTCGCGACCGGCTTCTGGTCCGCGAAGCGGTGGGAGCAGATAGCCGTGGGCGAAAACCCACGGGTCACGATGCGCCGCGAGTCGCAGCCGCGAAAGCGGCGGGTCACACAGGGCGACTTGGATGGGGAATGGCTAAGCTGGCAGTCACGTCGTTGTCGCCTCTTCGAGGCTTTGAGCCGGGGAGTGGAGGCAGTTCCGCAGGCTTTCGCCTGCGGCTACACGCCGTCGCCGCTTCACGGCTGATGGGGGTTCAAATCGTTCGTAGGCATGAGCAGAGTGTGATTCCCGCGATCTATTTTTGAGCATGCACGCGTCACGCGGTCTCACGTTTGCGAGAAATTCGGTGGACCTCTCACTCCAGATCCCGGACATACACCGGGTTCGACAGCACCCACGGCTTCGATTCCCCGTCCACGTCGAGCCACACTTCGACGCGGTAATTGCCCACTTCGGCGACCACGTATTCCAACTGGCCGCCGTCCGCTTCGTGGATCAGCTCGCCGCTGCGGAAGAGTCGCCAGTGGCCAGGGAGCGGTGACTGGCCCACGAGTTTGAGTCGATCGCCCGGCGGGATGCGGCTGCCCATCTCATGTCGCGTTTCGCCCTGCATCGCGGCGAAGTCGAAGCTCCGCGTATCGGCGATTCCGTCGAACGCCACGAACGCCCGCCCGCGTTCGAGAGCCTCACAAATCGCGTCGCTGGTCAACTCGGTGGCCAGCACGTGCGTGCCGACATGTCGCAAACTGTGCTCGTAGGGGTCGAGCTGCAGGCGGAAGATCGTTTCGCCGACTTGAGTCGTCTCGGGGAACGGTTGGATTGCCTGCACAATCTTCGCATCAAGGACGATCAGCTCCTCGCCCAGAGCATCCTCCACGCGGGCCTTGTTCCCCTCGGCCAGCTTGATTCGGAGTCCGATGTTTTGATGAGAATCGTTCGCCGACACTCCCGTATGCGGCGCGATCGCACACAACTCGTCCCACCGTTTCAGATAATCGGCGGGGTAGTCGAGCAGGGCCAGCAGCGACTCTTGCGGGTACTTCTCAAAGAGCGGAGCCGCCTGGACTAACCACAGCGGATTCGTGACCGAGGAGAAGAACCGTTTCTCATCCTTGGCGTCGGCATGAGTGTTGTAGATTTCGTTCCCGGTCAGCCCGTTGATCTGCCAATCCATGCGTTCCTCAAGATGTGACAGGAACGTCATCCCGTTTCGTCCACGAACATGATGGGAGAGATCCTGCGATTCAAGCGATTCGACCGCCTTCACGCTTTCGCGGGGGTAAACCAGCATCCCTTTCATCTCCGCCCCGGCGATGCACAGCACGCCATCTTTCACACCCCGATGCCCATCCAGCACGAAGTCATAGTGCGAGGCCGGATGCTCGGTGAACATCAACACCTGCGTCCCCGCTTTCTTCGCAGCTGCAACGATCTCTTCGATGGTGCCGCGACTGTCGTGTGAGAAGGCCGAGTGGACATGCAAGTTGACGCGATACTCTTGCAGTGGCCCGGTCCGAGGGATCTCCTTCCGGGCGGACTGGAAGGCGGCCAACGCCTGATGGACCTTCTCCAATCGTTTGGCCGTGAGGCGGTCAATGGCGTCCTCGGCGAAGGTGAAACTACCAAGACTGAGAACGAGGCTGAGCATGATTGTCGTGAACAGTGGTCGAATTGGCATATTTTTTCTCAAGGAGCGTTCGAGGGTGTCCAGTAAAAGTGTGACCAGCAGGAGTCTCGGTGACCAGAGGATCAAGGATCAAGGCGAGACCTTCTGCGGCTTCCCTTCGGCACCGGATGCCGCAGATTCCATCATTTTGTGCCACTCCTCATAGGTCGGTCGGTCTGCTTGTCTGTCACGCAGCTGGGCCCACGGCTCGTGTGGCAGGTAATGCAACTCTCCGTAGCGATTGAGTCGGGTGCCAGTCCGAATGACGATCTCTAATCGGGGATCATGAACATCCAGCGTCGGGTCGGGGGACAGGTCGACGGCAAAGGCGTGCTGATGGGAGTCGTTCATCGTTTGCAGGTGAACCGCAGTCTCGCCTGGTTCGAACCAAGCTTCCGTGTACTTTCCTCTGTGAATCGTCAGCGGTTCAATCAACTCGGTCGCGAGGGCTGTGTCCCACAGATGAGCGGTTGTCGAACTGCTGTTTTCTACGGGACTGGTGGAAGTGGCGGTGAGGAGTCTCGACTCGTCGGCATTGCACACCGCCGAGGAGACCATGCGCTGGTGGCGGAGGAACGGAGTCACCAGCCGTCGCGTGGAACTCTCTCCGAGGCAGGCATACCCGCCGGGGACTTGACCGAGCCCGCCACTGTGGCCTCCCCACTCGACGAACCTTTGCCCGGCTCCCAGGGGAGTCAACCCCTTCACACGCTGCGGATCAATGGCTTGAGCTCGCATTTCCTTGTCGAGTCGATCTTGTTCCTGGTTGTATTTCTCCCATTCTTGATTGCGAAGAGCAACCAAATCTTGGAGTGGATTGTGGTCGACATATTGCCGAGGGATGGGGGGCTTACCGGTAATCTCCCAATGCTGGACGGCTCCGTCTTCCCCCCACATGAGGAACCCCGTGTCGTGTTGCACAAATTTGGCTCCGCGCAAGCCCTTACTGAGTTTCACAGGCGCTGTCAGCGGGACGCCGGTCGCCGTATCCCAGACGCGGACACTTCCGGGGATGTTGCCTGCGCTGCTGACGAAGGCACCGAAAGTTACCTGTTCCCGAGAGGTCCAGGCCAGCACCTTCGTTCCATCCTCGGAGAAGACCACGTCGCAATAGGTATGGTCGAGAGGGATCTTGATCGGAGGGTATTCGCCCTCCTTCGAGAGGGGTTCCACGCCCCGAACGTACAACTGCTTCTCAACCCACACCGCGATCGATGAATTGTACGGCCCCAGCCTCACGCCGCCGACCATTCCGGAAAAGTAAGGGCTCTCTGTCGGCAACGCCACGGGGACCAGTTCGGACGCCACCATCCCGCGCGGGATCTGCCAAGTACAGTACCCATAGTCACCGACCAGACAGACCGAAACACCTGGCGGAGCCTTGGTCTCCGTCGCCTTCCAGTTCTGGAACTTGTACTGGTTTTGATTGAGTTCTTCGTCGTCATTCCCCGTGTGCAGGGCGGCCAGCAGGTGCCCGTCGGCGTCGAACACGTTTCCCGTGACGACTTGGCTCGTGTCCCCTCGATGATTGGGTTTGATCTCGGATACCCAGACGAGACACTCCGCTGTCGAGCCGAGGAACTCGGGCGGCAACGACGAGTAGAATGTCTGTTCGGGCTGGACGGGCAGCTTGATCGCTTCCCAGTTTCCCTCGGATCGCAGGGTCCAGAGCTTCGGGGGCTCACTGGCTTTCCAGGTCACCGCTGTACGCCTGGAGGCCGAGACACGCGCACCGTCGACTTGGTCCTCCGTGATCTTCTGTTGACTGCGGATGGCCGGGTCAATCAGCAACACTCCCTTCTGGTTCCAAAACAGAATCGGGTCCGCAAATCCAGTGGTGTGAGTCTGGCCGCCGGCCAATTGAAGATCACTGACCGGAGGCTCAACGCGGCCCTCTCGCACGTCAGACACCTCGATTTGGCTGCCCGCCACCAGGACGAGTCGATCCGCCGCAGGAGACAACAGCACCCGGCTCGCGGATTGAGGCAATGAAGACTGTGAACTCAATTCCCCAGTCGGTGACCAGCGAATGAATGAGTTCGGAACTCCCGGACCACCGTTCCAGGCACACAGATCCCCATTCTCAAGCAGCCACGCCTCGTTGATAAAACCCGGCCCGTTGACCGACTCCGCGAGCTTCAATCCTGCTGTGGATCGACCCGCCGCAAAGCTCATGGCCGCAGCCTGTGCGGAGTCCGCAGAGGCAGCCGCTGCCGCCGCGAAATGATGGGCGGACATGAAAAACTCCTGTTCGCTATCGCGCGCGGTGACCCCCAAGCGGCGCTGACTGTGGGCCAGTTCCGATTGGGCCTTGGTCTTTTCGGTCTCGGCCACGCCGCGTTGCCAGAACGCTAAACCCGCCGTAATCGCGATGACGATCACAGCCGCCACCCCCAGCCCCTGGAAGATTCGTTTCCAAATCCGATTTCGGAAACGCTGACGGCGACTGGCTGCGACGAGACGTTCCTCCTCGGCGGTCCAACCCCGCGTCCCGCTGACTCCCGCTTCGACCGACTTGAGATCGGCGAGGTCGAGCGGCTCCCCTTCCTCGGGTTGCGGGGGCCAGTCGAGCATGCGGTTGTCAACAATGCGTCGCGCCCGCTGGCCCGGAAGTTCGCTCCCCTCGTGTCTCGATCGAACCAGCAGAGCCAGCGTGTCGTGCAGCAGTCGCGAGCTGCGGCCTTGGCCGTGTGGCTGGTCCCCCGAAAAGGTCAGCAGGTACAGCTCTTCGCACATCTTTAAAGTCTGGTCGAGCAATCCGCTCTTCGACTGCTGCGAGTAGTTCTGTGACAGCACGCTGTGAGGATGCTCCGCCGAGGTCCCGGTCTCCGTCGTGTGGAACATCAGCAGGTCCAGCAGGAACCCGCTGTTGACCGCCTGTGGCAGTCGGTTCTGAATTTGATGCATCTGTTGCTTGAGAAAGTCATCCAGCAAGATCCCGTTGCGGTGTAGCGACTGATACAGCTCGGTATCGAAACGCGGCTTCTCCTTGTTGACGCGACACGCCTCGGACCACATACGCGTCAGGAGAATTTGCAGCGTCGGAGCGACGGGCGTGTTCGGGTCGGCGAGCAGATCGTCGGCGATCAACTCGGGGAGCCCTTTCTCAATCGTCAGCCCATACTGCTGCTGGAGACGCAGATCGGTGACCGGACCAGTGATGGCCTCGACCGCTCCGCCTCTACTCAAGCGTTCGAGGAACACGCGCGAGCGCGGCACTTGAGCATCGGCCAACAGTTCATCAATCTCGGCAAACCACTCCTTGCGAAATCCGAGAATCAGCCGCCCTTGTGGACGTCGATCAGCTGCCGAAAAGATGCGTTTCAATAGCTGGGCGAATTCGGCCAGTTCCTCAGAGAGTTCCGCGATCGGCTTCGTGAAGACCTCTTCGACTTGGTCCAGGATAATCACGAGCGGACGCCCCGACTGCCTTTCGGCTGCGACCCAAGCATCGCGCCGCGAGAGTCCGCGCAGCTCCTGGGGAAAGATTCTTCGAAGTGTTTCGCCCAGCCCCGCAGTCGGATCGCGGCGAACGTAACGGATGTCGTATTTGCTCGACAGTCGGGGGACTAACCCGGCATCAAGCAGCGATGACTTGCCGACTCCCGATGGCCCATAGAACAAAACTACCGGAGGAGAGTCGGGGGCGGTCACACGCTGGTAGAGATCGCGAATCTCGCTGCCACGACCGAAGAAGACCTCCGCATGCTCGGCTTCAAATCGATAAAGATGCCGATAGGGAGACTCCGGCAGGTCGTGTAGCGCCACTGCAGGCAAGCCAAACAACGGATCGCCCGCTGCGTCCGGAAGATTCCACTGCGCCACCCGCTCCGCACCGGGCCGAAACTTCAACAGCCACGGCCAGCGCCCTTCGACCTGTTCGACCTGTTCATCAGTCGGCTTCCGTCGAATGAGCCGCTGGCTCTCCCCTCCGCTGGCGGCTTGCGCCGAGCCGACCGCCTGAGTATAGGCAGCTTGGAGCGGGGCCGTGTTCACGATCCCGTTGTAGAAGCGGGTCGAGAATTCGGTCGCGACCCCGTCGTCGATCGACTGCGTGGTGGCGATCACACACCCGACTCCGGCGTTCAGCAGATCCTCCGCTTGCCGCTCCGTCGAGCATCCATTTAGGAAGACCAGTTGGAGTCCTTGTTGTTGACCGAGGAACGACGCGAGTCCCTGCGCCCCGACGCGATGGACCCCTCCGCTGGCCGACTCCAGCAAGAGTTCGAACCCATTCGCATGTCCGGCATAGTGAAAGACCACCACCCGATTGCGGTACTTCTGAAAGGCATTCAGAATCTCGTCGAGTGTGGCACTGGGCAAAAGCACCAAGGGGCACAAATCGCGAGCGGGCTCAAACACCGCCTGAATACGTTTGGCCTCCTCGGACAGGTTCCGCAAGAAGCGTGTCTGGTCGGTGCGGTCATTGGCAAACGCCGCCAGGATGACCGGGCCTTCGGGATTATTCGACATGTAGAGACTCCTCGAAAAAATATCAGTCGTGCGAGAACTCGTTCACGACGAGTTCCGCAAGCGAGTGTAGTGATATGCGCCGAGCGGATGTTACTCAGAGCATTGAGGGTCTGGCGACTTTTTCCAGGATGTCCTCGGTGGCATTCCACATCGACTCATCCGATACTCTGTGGAGTCTATCCGTCGAACGGGATTGATTGATCCTCCGCAGTGTGAACTCCATGAAGTTGATCGTTGGCCTCGGAAATCCTGGACGGCAGTACGCGGGGACGCGGCATAACGTGGGTTTCGACGTATTGCAGTTACTCGGGCGGCGTTTGTATGTGGACCGCTGGAAGAGCCAGTTCGAGGCCGATATCGCGGACGGGCGGATCGGGGACGAGCGAGTGTTGCTGCTGGCTCCGACGACCTATATGAACCTCAGCGGTCGAGCGGTGAAGTCACATCTCGTCTTTCACAAGGCGACAGCTGATGGTGTTCTCGTGATTTGCGACGATTTAAACTTACCGTCGGGGAAGCTCCGGCTGCGAGGCTCGGGGACAGCGGGTGGGCAGAAGGGGCTGCAGAATATCGTTGACCAGCTGGGGACGACTCAGGTTGCCCGACTGCGAATTGGGATCGGCAGGCCGCCCGCTCCGATTGACCCGTCGGACTATGTCTTGGGTAAGTTCTCGGCGGAAGAGCGTCCAGGAATCGACGCCGCTTGTTGCTCCGCAGCGGACGCAGTTGAAACTTGGGTCTTGAGTGGTCTTCAAGCGGCGATGAACAAATTTAATGTCGGTGATGCTGAGGGGCCGGGGAAGGTCGCTGACGGGTGAGGCGGGATTCGCTCCGATGAGTGATGCTCGACCAGGCATATGTGTGTCAGGAAATCGTTGGCATCCCATTCCAGGGCCAGCGCGTACTATTCCTTGGTCCCCAACACAGTTTCGAGCGGGAACGCATCGTTCGAGGCGTAGCTGTGGCGTTTCATGACGGTGCTGATTTTGGCGGGATGCGGCTTGAGCAGGGACAGGCCCAAGCAGTTGAGCCGTGCGACATTCTCTCGCAATTGGACGTTCGCGATGCGGGATTCGTCTTCGCGAAAGGTGTGGCCCTGGGTCCAGTGGCAGGTATTTGCGATCGCCCAATGTTGGCGTACGGCGCGCGCGAATCGTTTCAGGCTAACGGGCAGGCTGCTAATATAATATCTGGTCGACACGGTGTTCTCTCGCATCCACTCCGACTTTAATAGCGCCTACCGGGAAATCGCTGTCGGACCATCCGCGCCCGCGATTACCGCCAGCACCGCAATCATGATCATACTGATAAACGGAGGCTTCTGGTTCACGCTCGACCGAGGATCTTTTAATGCGAG
>Ga0105046_10004383_pt1 | contig 22467 bp, 19 predicted proteins | sample MAT03_FD_78385 | JGI IMG/M metagenome (GOLD analysis project Ga0105046, IMG submission 78385) | Freshwater microbial communities from Lake Fryxell liftoff mats and glacier meltwater in Antarctica - MAT-03 (megahit assembly) | ecosystem: Environmental > Aquatic > Freshwater > Ice > Liftoff...
AACGGCAATATGCGTCATGCTCTTTTGGTTCGGCTGCTTTCTGCTGATGAAATGGGGCGAAAACAAATGGCCGCTATGAGCCTGCCATTTTCAGTTGTTGCGGCCAGGATGAAGGCTAAAAATCCCGGCATTAGTTTTTCTGCGATTTGTGCAGAGCTGTCTCGTAGATCGGCTAATTCTCGACATGCCAAAAAAACGGCAAAGGGCAAGAACACAAGACTGGCGCTTTACTGGCGCTCTACAGATTAAATATACTTTCATCACCAATATGCGCATTCAAATGGCTCTCGTGGCGGGGTGTTGCTTGAACAACGAATAACAGCCATGAGCGATAACCCATTTAACACTATGAAACCCAAAACTAACACACAAGCAGAAGGACAAGTACAAGATTTTCAATTTGGCAACTGGATTGCCTCATTTTTCAAACGTAAGCCTGCGCCTGCGCCTGCGCCCGAGACTGCGCCCGAGACTGAGAATAAGTCAATTAAAGAGCAAGAATTTTTAGTACTTTGTCGTGAATGGATTGACATTCAAAGAAACTATCCTGTGGGAACGAAATTCTCGTATCTCGGACGCCCCATGACTGTGACGGAGATTCGCAGGTACTCGACGGGATTCGCAGGTTTCGGCCTCTCCATTCCTCCGACGTGGCCGGCTATCGTGACAGAATACGCCGACAACGTCGGAGTTATTCATTCTCACACGTTTGAGTCCGAGTCGTTGAAAATCTTTGCGGATCTTAGCGGAGGAAAGAAACGTAAACCCAAAAATAAGTCATAACATTTCATCAGGTCCATTTAATCACCAATAACCAAAATCCAATATGTCTGAACAAATAACTGTTAAAGAACCGCGCTTCGTCAAAGATTTTCTTGCACTCCCCTCTTACAAGGACCGGTTTCAGGAAGTCCTTGGCAAGCGCGCAAACTCATTCATGGCCGCGATAGTGGCGGCATCGAATGCTCCTGGCCTAAAAGATGCCGATCCGCGCAGCATAATTGCGGCGGCCATGGTATCTGCCACGCTCGACCTCCCGGTTAATCCGCAGCTTGGGATGGCGCATATCGTCGCCTACTCAAATGTCGCCCAATTCCAAATCGGGTACAGGGGCCTCATCCAGCTCGCCCTCCGATCAGGTCAATACAAGCGTCTCAATGCCGGGCCGGTGAACAGCGAAGTATTCGCAGGCTATGACATGATGGGAGAGCCAAATCTCGATTGGTCAAAGTTCGACCCCCTGAAGGAAGTCTCTGGATATTTCGCCGCTTTCGAGATGGTGAACGGGTTCACGAAGATCGTCTATTGGTCGAAGGCGCAGGTTGAAAATCACGCAAAAAAGTACAGTAAGGCGTACCAAAGAAACCTAAAATCGTCTCCTTGGTTCTCCGATTTCGACCCAATGGCGACGAAAACAGTCATTAAAGCCGCGTTATCGAAATGGGCAATTTTATCCGTGGAAATGCAACAGGCAATCGCCCACGATCAAGGCTCACAAAGCGATGTTGACTCGGACATTAAATACATTGACCGAGTTACCACGGAATCCGCCCCTATGGTCAGTAAGCCAATTTTCGGAAGCATGAAGATTGCGGAAGAGGTCCCACCGGATTTTGATTCCCAGACGGCTGCGGATATTGCGGCTTCCAAAGCTCAGGAGGGCGCAAAGTGACAGAAGACCGCACCAATCTACCGCCATCCGCCAGTGAGTATCCGAGGATAAAAAACTGTCCTGGGTTTCTGAACCTGAAGCGAACCATAGTCCGAAAAGACGAAACCGACTCGGAGGATGCCGCCTCTGGCACGCGCTGTCATGCTGCTTACGCGGGAGAAAGCGTTGAATTGTCCGACGAAGAGCGCCAATTAGTTGACCGGGCCATTTCTATTACGGACAATATGGCCGTTGAATTGGGATTTTCCGGCGACGATGTGAAGCTCATAAAGGAGCAGCGCATGTTTATGGATAAAATGTTCACCGGCAAGCCCGATAGAGTTTACTTAAAGGGAAATAAAGCGTTCATCCCTGACGCAAAATTTGGGCGCATCCAGGTTGAAGAGGCTGACAAAAACCTACAGTTGCGAGGATACGCTGTACTGGTGTTGAGTGAGTACCCAGACACTGAGGAGGTTAGCACTGTGCCGATCCAGCCGCTCGTAACATGGAGTCCCAAGCCGGTTTTGTATGGATTAAAAGATCTGTACTTTGCTCGTGACGAACTAAATTCAGCGCTTATCGAGGCTGATAATCCCAATGCCCCGAGGCATGCTGGTTCTTGGTGCAAGTACTGTCCCTGCCAGCAGCATTGCGATGTCGCCAGGGAATACGCGCTGTCTGCACCCATGAAAAATATGCCGGCTGAAATCACTCCTGACGCGATTGCGTCCACGCTAACTAATCAAAGATTGTCCGATTTTCTTGACCGCGCAAAGGTAGCGGAAGACATAATCAAGGCATGTAAAGACGAGGCCAAGCGGCGGCTAAAGGACGGAACTCCAGTCGGAGACTGGTCGTTAAAGTCGACCGGAAGCACTTATAAATGCATTCAGCCTGAAGTAATTTATGCCCGTTGCGCGGAAATGGGCATCACGCAGGCGCAATTCATGGCCTGTGTCAGCATCGGCAAAGGCGAGCTTGAGGCCGCGATTAAAGCCGCGACTGGTTGCAAGGGAGAGGCACTTGAAGCAAAGCTCGTCGATACGCTGTCAGGTTGCATGTCAGAAAAACGAAAATCGCCGTCGCTGGCTAAAAATGTTGGCAAGTTAAAGGCGTAAATATCTAAAAATAACACAAACAAATTAACTTATGGATTTTCCGGAACTCACGACAAAACAGCTCCCAAAATATAACGACTTGATAACTCGTGATTTCGAGTTTTCGGCGATAGATGGAGACAGGAACATAACTCTTAAGCGTTACGAGGCCATAAAAGAAGAGTGGAGGGAGGTCGAAGAAGTGTGTCTAGAGCCAGATGGGCATGCATTCACCGTGAGGAAACCGGACGTTAATTTACCACCAAGATAAAATATGAAACCATACTACTACATTTATTCCCCCACTAAAGAAGCGCCAACTAGGAGGCATCTCACAGTCGCGTCGGCAATCATTGAGGCTGAACGGCTCGCGACAAATAACCCAGGCATTAATTTTGAGATACTTAAATGCATCGCTATATCTTGCGTAAGGAAACCAGTTAACACCTTTTTTCTCGATGAAGATTAATCCCAAAATATGCAACGATATTTGCCGATGCCATGATGCCGGTTGCCGCCAAGCCAATAAATGCGCTCGATTTATTCACAGAGAGACAGGAAGCAAAAACACGCCGCATTGCATAACACTATGCCCATACGATATACCTGTTAATGATCCATGCCCGAACTTTTTACGAGAGACAAACAAGCGTCATAAATCAACGCGTTTGGGCGGCTTGGTTCTGATCTGAGATGCAGCCCGCATCCGCTTAGATTGATTATTTGTCCATGCGCGCCAATCTTCCAGGTCTTCCACGCAAGTCAGTCTTGGCCTTTTAGGCTTTTCTCCTTTTGCAAAGTCCTTTGACATTTCTCACTCCTTGTCTTTCATGCGATTGAATTCAATTTTGCGAATCTTATGATCTAGTACGGCCACCTCGTACTTTAGCTTGGAGCTACGGTAAGCCCACCAACCGCCGATTACGGCCAGCAGGGCGCCGATGAATGTGAGAGCGAGCGAGCCGCTAGTAATTATTTCCGATAAAGATACACTGCCACCTGTGAGGAAGGCGATGTAACCGCCAAAGAAATTCTGGTTTTTGTGCATTGCCTGCTAAATCAGTTCGACACAGAAGCAGGAGCGCCAACGCGGATCCGTTCCATGGCAGAAGCGGTGGCTAACTGCGCCTGCTCAAGAACGCTTAACTGAACGTCATGGCTGCGCTTGATGGCAGGGATTACCGTGCCATTGAGTAGGCTGGCAATCCCCGTTATAGCGGCAACCCCGCCTGCTACGGCTGGATTAATGGCCGCTACGGCCATGCCAAGGGCTGATACGATGCTCACGGCATCATCGAAAGAAAATATTACACTGGAGGGCTGGAATGTAGTTTGGTCGCTCATTTAAGTTGTTTTAAGTTTTTTGGGATGTCATAGCTGTCCTTTAAAGAACAACGTATTGCTTGAAAGTGCCGTAAAAATATATGCGTTAGGCGACAATATCACGTTATATTGATTGTTCATAAGTTGTTTATATGCTACGATTTGTTGAGTGATATTAATAAGCAGCGAGAGAGCTGCGTCAATCTTGGCCGTCGTCGGATATTGCCCTTTACCAAGCCGGTAAGATTTTAACGCGCTGGCATAGGCATCACGGGCTGCGTAGGCGTCCTTGATCCATTTATCGCGATTCAGGGTCACACTGACAGCAAGCTTTCCGACTTCGGGATAGCGCGCCAGGAAAGCCGAGTTTGCCAGCTCCCATTGCAGGAAGCCATCGAGAGTCTTTGAGGCATCGAGGATAGCTTGATCGGCGGTGGCCAATGACGCTTCGGTATATGCGCCCCCCGGCTCAACAGATACTTGGGTTTTGCAACCCGTAAAAAGGAACTGGAGGCACAGGCAAGCGAGTAGTATTTTGTATTTCATGGCAAAGGGATGATTGTTGGTTTTGATGTGTTGAGCTCGACCTTGTAATCAGCGGCGATGACAGGGGCTACCTGCTCCCCAAACCAAAATGTCATGATGATCCGCCTAAGTCCGCCGCCTGCCCGCACCGCCGAGTATAACTCGGCTATGTACTTTATCGCGATGCCGCCAACGATGACGTAAACTTGGTATTGGATCGGGACAATTGCGTTTAGGTCATTCATGTGGGGTTCTGTGTTAAGGTCACTTAAAGCAAAGCCAGACCATGTAAAAATAGCGAGTGTATTTGTCTATTTTATACGGCTGAGAAGGATTAAGGATAATTGGATTATCCGCAGACAGTGGGCGAACCTTTATTGGCGAAGGAGCTGTAAGTTCGAGGCGAACGTTTTTTGTTGCGTTATTAAGCTTCCGTCCGTTCGCGCTAAAATAATTCCCTAGGTCGATGTCTCCTTCGAGGCCGTGGCCGGATACTTTGCCGCGAAGAGTAAAGCCATTAGTCTCGCCTTTGATTGTGGAAACGAAATTGCCTGTCGGCTTAAGGAAGCCCGTCCATGTTACGGTTACGTTTCCTTTGCAAATCGTCGCATCAATGCAGTCCTCATATCCACCCACGATGTCGCCGATAACGTTGATGAGAACTTCGCCGGTGACATGTGCGACTTTCAGGGTATCGGCGTAAGTTTTGTCGGGTGGTATAAGGTCTCCCGGTATCTCGATATACACCGGCCGGCTGGCGTCGTGTAGCATCTTGTTAACTGGACCAAATGGACCGCCTTGCCCCCAAAGGGTTCCGTCATCTGCTTGAGAAACAATGCAAAAGTTTTTGTCTGGAGCACTCATTTTATTGTAGCTTTCCCGCTGAGTTTAATCTTCCCCAATAGGGACGAGGTGAACGCGGATGGGGTGGCTCCCGTGCGCAGCGGATGCGGGTAGGTGTATTTTGTGTAGCCGGGTTTTGCCGTGCCGTCGTTGTAATATTCGGTCCCCGCACGGATGTATCCGGTAACGCTGTCTTGGTTCCCCGTCGGCGTCGCATAGTCGGATAGACTCACAGTAGAGCTGCCGGTGCCAGTGTTGTTCCACATGTAAACAGGCTCAAGAACCCCATGGACCGCATAAGATCCTGGATCGAGCACGCTGCTCGCCCCGGTTGGATTGCCGTAGCCAACTTGTCGGGGAGCCGGTACTTGGTTGCCGGAAATGTTGTCACCCCAGAGCCCAAAAGGTCCGGCGTCGCGCTGCAAATTCTGGATCGTCATTTTGAAAGTCGCCGGACTCCCCCAATTACCACTCGTATCGAGAGCCGGAATTACGTTATCCGAAATCGCAAAAGTACCACCTCGAAGATAAAACCACTGCGTTATATTGGGACTGCTAGCTCCCAAATTTACATGGTAAAACGTGCAATCATACACCTCAAAATGTCGGACTCCGTACGTCGAGGTATCCGCGCCGTGGGTTCCTACCCCAGCATGATCGTAATAATTCCGGCGAAATACCGTTCTCGCGTTGTCGTCGGAATCCGACGAAATAAGCCAGCCGACAAACCAGCAGTCCTCTACATACACGTTGCTTTTCCCTGTGGTATCCGCTGCACCCATTGTTGAGGCAGTCGCCCACGAAACCGTCAGTCCCGGAGCTTTGTGGTGGATCGCGAGAGGAGCGGGAGAAATCGACGGAGAAATAAATGTGCAATTCCAGATAACTCCCTTGTTGGTTTTTATGTCCAACACCGAAGTATTGGAGTTTATGGAAAAAAAGGAGTCGTGGATCAAAACCGGCAGTGCGTTCGTGGTTGGATTTAATGTAAGTAAATATCCGTTTGAGGTTCCGGCTACAAAATCGAGACCAGAGATTTCCACGCTATTGCTCACATCCTCCGTAATCTCGATAAGCGAAGCCGTGTTGCTGATTATTTCTGTTCGGGTCGAGGGTCGAGTTGAAATGCTCCAGACCTCATAAGATCCAGTCCCGGTCGGGCTAGCCGAGGTTACGGAGACGACAAGCGACGTGCCGCTGTAGCTTGTTACGGTGCAATCCATCCAAATACCATTTCCGGTGCCGAACCCGCCGCCTCCGCCGTATTCCCCATTCGTTCGGTAGATCCGCAGTGGATCCCCCGCTATAATTGCTAGGCCAGAAACTGTCGTCGTAAACGTCTTCGTTCCTGAAGCACCAAAGGCAACTGTGCTGAGACTCCTGCCTAGAACTTTGCTTGCGCCCGCACCTTGCAGTTTGATTCCCTTGCCTGAGATTGTGACAGTGCTCGTCCAGGTGAACGAGCCAGAAGGAATAGTCACAATGTCAGTGTCCGACGAAAGGTCGATTTTGGCCTGCACGTCAGCCCGTGAGCCATCAGATGCGCGGGTTGTCTGGGCCTTGAGCTCGCTGGTGATGACCAGCAGCGTGAGAAAAAATAGGATTAGATTTTTCATCGGAATGCAGCCATGGTGTTGATACCGTTGTCAGAGACGGAACCGGTTATCGCCGTGCTGTAAGTGCCGGTTGAGCTGACGATGCGATAACTGACAACGGTGCCGCCATCGCCCGTAGAGTACTCGGACGAGGCTGTATTGCTGTACCGCGCGAACGAGTTTGTCGGCCCAGTGAACGGACCAGAATTAACAGCGGAGTTGTAGGTAAGAAAAAACATAACCGAGTTTGCGGTTGCGGTTGTCAGCGAGCCGGAAGTCGAGGTTGCCGTTCCTGCAAAAAAGCTATTAGCAAATTCGCCTGAAGTGAAAGCGGAAACATTACTCACCTCGAAAACGAAGGCATCGACATTCACGGTTGTCGCCGGCGTTACCGTCACGGTGGTGATGCCAGCGGGGATTGACGCCTTGTACCAGAGTTGCACAGCTAGGCCAAAGCCTGTGTTGGCCGTGATTGCGGTCCAGCCCGTAGCGCCGCCGATATTGTCGCTCAAAGTGACCGAAGCGGCGGTGTGCGCCACGCCGACGACGAGGAACCGGCCCGCTGCTGGGGTGACGGCCACGCCGAGCGCGGCGGTGCTGCTGGAGCGGTTTTGCCAGTTTTTTATCATAGATATTCCGGCCGCTACGGGCGCACTCACCTTAGTAGTCCCGATTCCGCCCACCTTAGTAGTTCCGATTCCGCCCACCTTAGTAGTCTGAGAGAACAGCCCAACAGTTGCCACAAAGGCGATAAAGATAGCCAGTAATTTTCTCATGAATTAATATTTCCTCTCCGCTATAATGAGAGAACCAGTCGATGTTGCATCGAAGGATCCTGCGCTTGGAACAACAGAAACATCCGCGAAAACCGTGATCGCGTCATTTGTGTTGGTTGTAGTGTAGATTACCGGGTTTAGTTTTACGTGGAGGAACCCAGCCGTCGTCGTCGTAACGATGCCAGAGGTAAAAAATGAAGTCCCGTTTGTCAAGTCCGCAGCCGTGTTGTTAGTTCGCCTGAGCTTCAGTGTTATCGTTCGATTGGCAGCAAAGGTTGCTCCGTTATATCGCAAATTAACCGTGCCTGAAACCAGGTAGGTGCCTGCGTTAATCAAGGTGATCGTTGGATCGGTAGTCCCAAAGTCTATTGCCGCCGATGTGGCCGTAAGGCTGTAGTCAGTGCCAGCCCCATAGGCGACAATGGTGTTCATGAGCGGCGTAACCCCGTCCACGGAATCAACCAGCGATCCGATTGAGTTGGTCCCAGCGGTTGAGACAATTCCCGTGCTAAATGTTTGCAGCCCGGTAAAGGTATTTACGGCATCGGTTCGCGCCAGCGTTGCCGACGTTGAGGGGAACGTCATCGTAGTTGAGTCCGTGCCCGAAAGCGTGATTGAGTTCGTAACAGCAAGCGTCTTTGCCGATGTTACATTTAGCGTACCAGCGCTTAAGACCACACTGCCAGTCCCGATTGATGCTACTTTTGAGTCGGTAACGGTGGTCCCTGAAACAGTGCCGAGGTAAAATCCTGTGCTGCCAGCCGACCCCTCTAGGGTGCGAAGGTAAGACGTAACCGAAGCCGGTGCCTGAACGGTTATATTCGTCGTTCCAGTTGCTTGTGTCGTGCCTTGGGTCATCACCATTGCGCCAGCGGTCGTGCCACCAACGCCAATGGACAGACTACCGGGAGTGCTGATATTGCCTGAGCCATCCATTGTAGCCGTTGCCGATGGCGTCTGAAGCGTCGTAGTGCCGCCACCGGTGACCAGCGCTGTCGATGTGAGCGATCCGGCTGCGACGACGGTAACTGTTCCCACACCAGCCGACAATGGCCCGACTGTCACACCGTTTACACGGCCGTAGAACCCCGAAGTCGTGGACCACATATCGCCATTAACGGGGCTGGTCGGTGCAGCGCCATGGCCCATTCTCAGACTGGCTATAGTCGTAGTGCCAATCGCGAGATTCAGCGCGGTCGATGCCGATGAGGCAATGCCTAGACCGGACTGGGTCCCAACATTAAGCGTGGTGCCAAAATTTGCCGCTTTGGCTGCACTAATACCCCCCGAGCTACGGATTGCGCCACTCGTGCTCGATGTAGCATCAAGGGTTGATGGCATGAAGGTTGAAGCGCTAGCCCCAGTGCCACCAAAAGTAAGCAATGTGGTCGCGCCAGCAAAGGCAGTGAAGCTGGTTGACGCCGTATTTACCGATGTCGTAAATGAAGGGCCTGCGCTCATCGCAAAAGTAGTTCCTGTTCCCGTTTGGCTTGCGATTGAGGTGGCGTTCCCAGAGGATGTAATCGGGCCGGTCAGGTTGGCGTTGGTGGCGTCATTCCCGTTTAGTTTTTGGATCGCTTGAAGGATCGAATCCGCGGCCGCTACGGTGCCCGCTCCGCTGGTGTAGCCGGTGAGGACCTTCGCGATCACTGGGGCGTTGGTAAGTGTGGTTGCATTGCCTGAGCTGGTCACATCGCCGGTCAGGTTGGCGTTGGTGGTTGATGTGTCTGCTAAAGCGGCACGGGCGACGTAAAGATTTGGCACGAGCGTCGTAGAGGTGACCACAAGTGGGGATGTTCCCGTGCTGATTGTGGAAGTTAGTCGCGCTCCCGATACGGAGCCTCCCGATAGTATTGCCCCATCTGCATCAACAGGCCCTGTGATCGTAGTAGATCGAATTCCGCTCACATTATCATACGAAACCTCAATAACCTGTGCCGCATTTGGTGCAAGTCGAATATTGCTTAGTGTGCCGCTTGTAAGTGTTCTTATGGTCGTGCTACCATCAGAAGCATTTATTTTAAAGGTCTCGGCGGTTCTTCCCATCACGAAAGAGGTTCCTGTGCCACCATAAGATCCGTTTAGCTGTAACATCTTTAGTGTGCTATTCGGATAATCATAGGTAATATTTTCCGTGTTTTTTACCTTGTTGCTAGTCCCGTCGCGAAGCACCAGAGAGTTATTGGTATAGATCCCGGTCGGCTGCTGAACTGTTATTTGTCCCATGGCCGAAGCCACTGAGAAAAGAATTAAAGCGATTAATTTTATATGTCTCATGTGTATATAATAGATTGATACTGGTTTGACTCAAGCCAAGTAATATCATTACATTTGATTTGTAAACAGAAAATGCCACTCGTATTTCAACACGCAAGACAGCCCCCGGACGGCCATTCTTTCGCCGACAAAAGCGGATACGTCGTTAAGTCGAGCACGCTAAATGGGCTATTGAGCGCCATCGCATCTTACCGATCGAATAACGGTATTTATGCGGGGAATCCGGCTGTTGAGGTGGAAAAAGAATATGCCACCAAGTATCCATGGCTAGTGACAAAAATTGGGGAGGAAACGAAAACGTACATAGACCCTGTAGCGCAATGGGTGCAGCGCCTCTGGCGGGACCCCCCGAGCGATTTCGTTTATTTAGATGAGTCCCATGCGCGGGCGGCAATATGCTTAAATTGTCCTCACTATGCGGCTGACCACAAGTTCAGCCAAGACATAAATCGTCGCCTAATTATCCTCGGGGCAGGCGAGCTCAAGAAAATGGGAGCGTGCAAGGCGCATCACTTGGCCTGTGGGCTTGCTGCGTTAATGCGTAATCCAACCGCTGATTTGGCCATTGATCGCTGTTGGATTAGTCTTCTATCAAACAGCTTATAAACACCGCGCCAGTTCTTGCATTTACCTTCAGTCGCTAATTTAACCGCAGAAATAAGAGAATGACCACATTCTTGCATCAATTTATTCACGATAGGAGTAAAAAGCTCAAGGTATTTTGGTTGGTGAGGGGGAGGGAAATCTGTTATCCGCCCTGAACCGTACTGAAAAAGTACTGAAACCCCGTTTATTCCAAGTCGCCGGCCTGCTTCCGCGAATGCAGGGGCTCGATTATGCGTTCCCGCCGCGACTAACGTAAAAGCCAGTTTCACGCAGGCAATCTTCTGCTCCATTGTGTATTTGGTGCCGTTCCTCTGGCGCTTAACGATTCCAAGCCTTTCTCGCACATGATTCATCTCGTCCCATATTACCCAATTCGGTACTCCAAATTGCTTCGCGGTATCATCAACCCCTTTTTCGGGTACCATTGCCATGATCTTGTCGAGCAGTTCCTGAGAACGTTTTTTGCGCCTCCTGTGCCTGATAGGCGCACCAACCATCCTTAGCCGTTGCTCAGGAGAAAGGATATTAACCTTCCCGGTATTCGCCTTGGCCTTGGCCCTCCATCGCTTGGAGACGACGAATACATGCCCGTTTCCAAGATCAATGGTTTTTGTTTCAGTTGTCATAATTAGCCTCCAGTTTGTTCCCCTCCCATGCCACGCCTGTTAAATTTTCTGGGTCATCTGCATTTTTCAAGCTCACGCGCTCCGATCCCTCGCCACGATTATCCCCATGGGTTGCCTCCATTATGCCCGGTGTTACGCCGCCTCGGTCATGGCACCATGCTACAAGCAAGTTGAAGCAATCCGCCTCGTCTGGAGATACGCCATTGTTTCTCAGCCGGTACTCGTGCTTTGGCTCAACCTGCACCTTCTGGCCCTTGACGTTGCGATATCGCCGTGTTGTGACTTGGCTGAATAACGGCTGGGTTGGGACCATAGTGTTTATGAGCACTGCGCAAACTACTGGATCTAGCCATCGTTTCATAGTAAACCATAGCTCAGTTACCTTGAGTTGATAGACATCGTAAGCTACCATTATGTCGTCTGCTAAGACTTTTGTTTCGCTGGCGCGTTCGCCAGACTCAATGCCTAGCACATTCCCCCAGAATTTAACTGCGTGAGACCATACGCCAGACGCGTTTCCTCCCTTGTCTATGCAGACACATTCGGCTGTTATGCCTAGCTCTTTGCACCGACCCATTACATCCTGAACAAGCTCCACCGTGCTACTGCTTTTAGGTAGTTCAAAAATCTGGTCCATTACCATAACGTGCTTGGTTATTTTTTTATCCGGGTCTGCACGATTAACAAATGGCACGAATATTCCCTTGGCATTCGTCCATCCGTCGGCCTCTCCCCATCGTCCGACTGCCATCATTGCTTTGTCTGATCCACTGAGAGCTGTATCCACGGAAGCGATGTTTTTTATTTTGTCGATATATCTCGGTTCCCCAATCTGGGACTGCATCCAAGCGGGCGGTACGATTGTATAAGCATTGTCTTTAAGCGGAGGGAAGCCACGTCCCTTGGCCCAATAGCTCGCTGAGTTTTCGCCACTCTTCAGCAAATCCATGAATGATTCGTATGTGGCCATCCGCTTGTAAATCACACGCCGCTGTACTACATTCTCAAATAGTTTTGAGTCGAGTCTAAGTACGTCATATCCCTTTTTGCTTTTCCATCGGTACAGCGAGTCAACCTGCTCAATTTTCCAACCTTCTTCGGGTTCAGCCATTCCGACAATATCCGAGCTCATGATCTCAGGGTTAAATGCGATCACGATTTTGACGGTTTCAAGGCCGTCTATTGAAGCCTCGCTCGTCTTGATGTCCTGAAAAGCACCGGGGGAAACAGACGATCCCTCGTCAATTAATATTCGCAACCTTGTGCTCTCTCCATATTTCGGGTGTGGCTTGGGACGAGGCTTTGGCTTGTGTCCTCGCAAGGCTCCAGCCGACACCTGATTCTGCTTACAGAGCACGCCCTGTATCCGCATTTCTGGGATGGCATCGAACATCGAGATAGTCATTTCCGTCTCGTTTATGAGCACCTTTTTCTTGTCATTATCCGTCATCGGAATGACGGCTGCGCGGTGAAGATTGCACAAATGCGAAAAAAGATTGGTGTACAGTGCCGTTTCCGACGGGGCTGCTAGCTTTACCGCCGTGTCATAAGGTTGCCACCTCCAATCCTGATAGAAGCGGACGCCGACGCTGTAGGTTTTCGACATAGACGAAGCTCCCATGATCAGCAGCTTATTGGTCTCTTCGATAGCCTTGAATATCTGTCTTACTGGGGACGGACGAGAGTCGAACATTCCGTTACCCCAAAGTAAAACAGCCTGCTCGACAAACCTTCCATCATCCGCCAGATTCTTTTCCAAAATCTGCATTGCCTCGATAGCCTCTTGGACCGAATCAACTTTAACATCCAGCCCGTCTGCCTCGTAGGCCATATTTGCGCCCTCGACCCAATGGCCCTCGGAAATGGTCTCGTGGATAATCTGTAGCTGTTCGATGTTCATGGGGCTTTATTGGGCTCAACCGTTTCGACTTCTGTAATCGCGGCCACCTTCTTTGCATTCCTTTTCCCTAGCGCCCTCATTTTACTCCTGCGTTCCTTCAGGTTTTCACCATTCCCGCTTGCCGCCCCTTCGGTTGCAGCCCGTACCAAGGAGGTCGCGAACAGCTCAAACTCATTATTTCCAGTACCGGACGGATTGTTACCCTCATAGGTTGCCATGCTCATGAGTTGCAAATCCTTTGCCACACTAGCCATGCGTTGAAGAGAGCTCATGTCAGGCGCATTCCCTGAGACTAGCATTTCGTCGAGCCTTAGGTTAAATAAATCGCGTATCTTGGCCTGAACAATCTTACACTGGTTTCGATTTGCCCTCGCATCGACGGCGACCTCAAATTTTCGCTTGTTCCTATCGACAACCGTAAGCGAATTTATAAATTCAGTCAGTCCAATCTCTTTGGGAGGCTGGGTTATCGCTGGGGCTAAAGGAGTCGGATCGCTTACCGCTAAAGGAGCCGGCAAGCTTACCGCTACTTGTGCGGGATTATCCGGCATGTTATTTTGCGTCAGGATTTTCAGTCACACTGAAATTGACCTTCTTGCCGGCTTTAATATCGGACATGAACTGGGCCTTCTTTTCCTCGTTAAGCTTCATGAACTCAGCCTCCTCTTTAGCCATATACGCATCTACAATTTCCTTCATCGCATCCGGGGTCAGTTCATACTTAATCCCGAGCGCCGTAATGGCTGCACGCAACTGTGCATTCTGCCATGCCATGCGCTCCAGTGTTTGGTCCCGAAATTCAACCTCGTGTTTAAGCTTGCGAATCTCTTCGCCGGCCTCGCGAAGAAACTGTTCTTTTGGCTTCTGAATGCCCTTTGTATCGGGCGGGATAAATTTACTCATAACCATAAGCTGTATGCATCTTATTGCGAGGCAAGAGAAATTAGATGTTTATTTTTTATTAGACCCTAGCGAATTCATTTTTTCGATCACGTCCTTGGTGATGAGCTTGGCCTTGATCTGTCGCTGCAAGTATTCCCTCTTTTCTTGTGGAGTTTTAAGCTTGTTTAATTCGTTCATGAAATGTTGCGCCGTTGAAGCTCCACCAAGGCCAGAAATTTTGTTTTCAAGCGCATCCCTATTGGTTGATGGGGCAATAGCATACGATAAAACTTTCTTGGCCATGGTTGGGTCGTTTTGAACTATTTTCCTTAGCTCATCCATCCTATCAGCGGCCGGCGCTTCCATGATCGTGTCATAACCAACTTGCGTTTTTGCTCGCTCAATCGCTGTTGCCGATGATGCATCTTTCGAGAGTGCATCCACCCTCGCGTACTCAGGATCTAGCGCGCTTGACACGTCGCCCATGATCGGGATTTTCCCGTCAAATTTGCCGGTTCCGATTCGGTTTGCCGCGTATTTCTCAAGCTCTCCGAAAAGCTTAGTCGCATATAGGCCAGCCTCTTGTGGGGTTGCTTGACTGAACGCCGCAAAGTCTACGTCATTTATCTGTCGCTTGAAAGCTTTTCTGACTGAACCCTCATAAAGATCCATCTCATCGGGCGTCATGTCTCGCTTTACCGCCTTGCCATCCACGATAACGGCAATCTGCCTGTTCCCTGACATATTGGGGAGGCTCATTCCCATGCTAATTTTATCGGCAACAGCTCGGAATGCAGGATCTGTCGAGGGCGCAGGCCCGACCGTTCGGCTGATAGGGGAAACCTCAATCAAGATGGGGTCCCAAAAGAAATTACGGTTTGGCTTTCCATCGTTCACGCTCCTGCGGGCAAAAGGGACCCGCGCCAGAAATTTTTCGATTACCGCAGCTTCCTTGGGAACTTTATAACGCTGTTCATCCATCATGTAGTCGAGCTCTCTGAGAAACGAACTTGCGGGTATAGCACCTACCGCGACGTTCGTAAACGCATCGGCTATTTTTTTCTCGAAAGAGCTCTCATCAACCCCACGACTATTCTCCGCCAGTATCCCTGTGAGCATGGAGAACTGCGAGGCCATAGACAAATCCTTGACGGAAACAAATCCCCCAAGCCATGCGTTGGAAATCTTAGCTATCTCCGTTTTTTCATCCCATTTTTCTTTATTGAAACGCTCTTGATCCCTCAAATGTCCCGATATGGCCATCGGGCCAATGAACGGCATGAGCTTATAACTGAGGGTCCTTCCCGATGGGGTTGTTATCGAATAAGGACTTTCGCCTGCTTGGCGAAGGAGTTTCTGCCGTTCTGGCGCTATGCCGTACCAGCCTCCTGATATGTCCCATTTTCTGCGCTTCCCCTCCTTATCTTCCGGCTGATCGCGATTGAAGAATCCAAGCAATGCCGCAGTCAATCCAAGCCCTGTCGCTTGTGCTATATTTATGTGACGGGCTTGTTCTGGGGAAAGTTTATTTAGAGAGAACCCCTCAAGGGTTGGTTGTGGGTTCTTCCACATTGTCCGCAGAAGGTTCAATTGGCCTGAACCTGGAGTCCAATTTGATGCCTCTTGGAACAAGTTCATCACCGAGCGCAAGAAAGTCAATCCAAGCGGGTAACGGGCAATGTTGAAAACCTTCATCCCCTTTATCCCCCTGAATATATCCCCCGTGATGCCGAATGGATCGTTGTTCAAGGCTACCACTTGTTGCGTCAGCAAAGTGTGTTGAGTAATAGCATCAGATATTCCATCGTTCAGGATTTCACGCTTGCGTGCGATAAGCTTCAGTTTCCTTGCATCAGGTCCGAGTTCTTTGACCGCTTGTGCCTGCGCTTCAGCTTGTGCTTTCTTGTCAAATCTGCGCATAGCTGCAACGTAGCTAGGCTTGTCCCCGCGCAGAATAGCGCTATACAATAGCTGTTGCTGACGGATTCCGATAGCCCCAATGTAATCCATCGCTTCGAGTAGTCGGCCTTGAAGTTCAAACCCCGTCGCGACTTGTTTCTTCCATCCACCGCGCCGATAAATAGCCGTCCACTCGCCTCCTGGTGACCTCCCGTTTTCCAGTGCCTGCATCGACTCAAGGAACTTCTGATTATATCGAGGCATCAAAGTCTTGTCTCCGGTCGCCATCATGTCCACGCCAAATGCAGTACTGAGCGCAAGGTCACTGAAAAACATCCCAAGAATCTTGAAGGCTTCTGCTGGTTTACGTTCAAAGACCGCTGTGCTGACGAAGGTAGTGTAAGTTCTTGCCAACCCATTAACAATGCTGCCCAGTCCCATCTGAACCGCAGTATTTGGCGCAGACATAACATTTTTGAACCATGTATCCTCCATAAGCGCTCCGAGGGTTACCCCCTTTGCGTCCATCAGCGTGTCCATTATCTGCTGGTTGACGGCGTTTCTTTCTACGCCAACCGGCGTGCGTGCGGATTTCTGACCAAGATCACGAAGCTTGGCCCCCGTCTCGCCATCAATCGACTCGATGCCGTACTGTTGAGCTAGTGCGTTCAGGAACGCAGAATTATCGAGCAGCCCAAGATTAGCCCGTTCGGTCAACTTGGGCAGCGACTTTTCAAGAGCCTCCTTTTGTTCCTTTGCAATGTCAGGAAGGTTAATGACTTTATTTAGCTCTGAACGGAATATATTTAAGCGTATGGTTTCCCATGCGCGCTCAGAAGCTTTTAGCAATTTTGCTCGTGTTTCTGCGGAAATATTAGCCAAGGCTGGATCGTCTTCAATCCGCTTGAACAGTTCCTCCTTTCGTGCCGCCTGATTCTCTGGAAGGTCAGTGAATATTTGCCGCCAATCAAGACCGGTCTGTGATGCTACTTTGCGCAGAGGGGCAAGCATCGCGTCATATTTATCAAGCTTGTCCGAAAGCCTATTCTGTTCGTCGATTGCCTTTGTCGTAGCACGTCGGCTAATTTCGCGGTCTGCAATAGATGCCAACGTTTCACTGATGGCTCGCCTTACATTAAGGCCATCCGTTGCGTTCAGGAATGCCTCACGGTTTATCTTGCCGGAAATGTAATCAGCCAGAACGGATTGAACTGGCTGCTTTACCTTATCAGACCATGAAAGAGTGTCAGACTGTAGCTTTGCCCATTGGTTTACTAGGCGATTTGCTTCGGATTCTGGGGATAATTGAGGGATATTTCGAGAAATTACGCCGGCCGCTTTATTCCCCGCGTCCTTCATCCCCGCATTGATTTTATCAGAGGCTTCTGGAGAGAAATTTGATCCGACAACCTCTTGTATCCTGGATTGAATAATCCCCCGCCATGCCAGAAACGGGCGCAGGGGTTCAAGTATTTTATTTACAACACCCTGAGCTTGCAATGCCTGACCAGCCTCCGTCTTTCCACCTATAACTTGAGGTGCGAGTCGGTTAAATATCCGGTTAAACTCCGGCATCGTATCTGGAGTATGTAAAGTTGCGTCAGCTTCCGATAAAAGTTGAGCCACGGCCACGGCTTTGTCGGCAAGATTAGGGATAAGGTCAACGGCATCTAAAGCCCCATCCCAATCTCCCGTTTTCTTTACATAATCGACGTAGCGTTTCCCCGACGCCTCCTGTTCTTTATTAGAATCTTTTAAATAATCGTATTTACCAAGTTCAGATTTGCTTACGCCGCGATTATCTTCCGATCCAGATATTACTCGCGGCTCAGGCGGAAGATCAGATTCTTTGCCGGCCTGCTTGTGCGCCTGCTCCCATATATTCCGTAGGTGCGGACGAACAGCATCGCCAAGTTCGGCTATAGCCTGCTTTGACCACTCGCCAAACTTCACGGCTCCAACCTCAAGTCTGGCCGTTAGCTTAATTGCATAGGCCGCAATAATCTCCGCGTCGATTGTGTTTGTCGCTCCCGAACCTGGGCCACGACGCTTAATCACATCATTGGCCCATTTCTCGACGGCGGAACCGGAAACTACGCCCTTCGTCTCTCCCTCAGGAGTAAGTTGTCCACGGCGTGACTTACCGACTGCGTTGGATAATTCAGCCGGATTAATGTCGGCGATTGCCTTGCCGTTATATCTTTTGATTCCAGCGGCATCTAGTTCGGCCCGCTTGGCCTCTCGCGTCATGCCAGAGACATTGGGCATTTCTAGCCCTGCATTGTTTAATTTAGCTTCAGCCGTTCTAGCAGGAGTCAGCAAAGCCTCAACGCCGGATACGCTAGACGGCTGCTTAATTATTGATGGCTTAGGCTTGGCCATCGCTGGATCAAGATGCTCCGTATACAGCTTTTCAGGACCAAGCGAAGGCTTGTTCTCAACTATGCCAGATTTCTTGGCTAGCTTCATAGCCTCATCCCGGCTAACGTATCGACCAGTAGATGTGACGAATCCATCGTCCGCCCCATAAAGCGACGCATCAGGAATATCGGCCACGATCTCTCCGTGAGTTTTCCCGGTTACGACCTTGCCATCCGAAAGCTTTACAGCGGCTGATCTGATAGTCTCAGGAGCTGGCTTAGGCTTCCCCTGTTTAATCACCGACTTAAGCTCATCTAGCGTATACTGCCTCGTTGGCACCCAGTCAGGAACTTCGGGCAGTTTAGCGCCTGCCTTATTTAAGTCCTTCACATTAGAAGAAACGGAATTTCTTTCAGCCCCAGTTTTTGATGGGAGAATGGCGTCAACTTGAATGTAACCAGTGTATCCCTCACCCCCCTGTTGAACGGTATAGAGATATTCCGTCTCCGGGTTTTTAACCGCCGTTTTAATATCGTTCGCTTTTGTCTGCTCTGGAGTCACTTCCATTGGCGCTTCAACAATTTCAGCCTCCACCCCATCGCGCTGACGGCGCATAGCCGCAGCCCGTTGACGCCCTTCCATCGCCAGTGGATCAAGCGTCGGAGCCGGTTGCTGTGTGATGCCTTGAAGTGTTGGTGGTGTTGGCGCAGGAGCAGCAGTTAACTCGTTAATCCTCCCCTGCAAGGCAAATGGGCTCGTCTGAGTGCCGGCCTCGGTTGCGATATTGGCAAGTGGCTTTGGCTTGGCTGACTCTTGCAGGATCTGCGTTGATTTCGGCACTTCTTTGGCTTGTGCCTGTGCATCGGCTACGGCCTTGTCCTGCTGTTCTAATGCGCGCTGCTGGTCGGCCTGAGATTTAGCTGCCAACTTCTGCTGTGCCTCAATTGCCTTTGCCCCATTCACCTCACGCTCTACAGCATCGGCCGCATCGGTTAAGGCATCGGCCATTGCTTTCTGTTCTTCGGTCTCAGCAGTATCACGCGCAAGCTTCTCTTCAGTGCGCAGTGTATCCAGCTTTTGTTCAGGGGTTTTATTGGCATTACGTGCGTCAATCGAGGCCATTGCTTTCATACTTTGCCCAGCGAGGGTTATCCCGCCAGGAACAATACCTCCAACAATCATTGAGTCTACAACTCCCTCACTTATCTCTCTTCCCTTATCATATCCCGTACTTGGATCAGCGGCAATGCTATTTAGTATTCCCGTCTGCGCGCCCTCAGTGACAGCGTTCACGCCGCCAGTAACTAGGGTATCCTTAATAATGCGCGCAAGCTTAGGTCCACCACCAAGCCCTTTCATAAGTTTTCCGACTACAAGCTTATCTCCAATAATATCTAACGGTCCTGCTAATGCGGTATATTTAACCGCCGCCTCATTGGCCTGAGAGTCCGTAGCCCCATATTTTTTTGCCTCACTGAAAGCCTCATCATACACCTGTCCAACGCTTCCAGCACTACCAAGAGTCGGATTAACCATCAACGGCAGTGTGCCAAGCGCTTGTCCTGTTCCCTGAGTAATCTGTCCAAAAAGCGAACGCTCATATCCTGGGTCAACCGGAAGCGCCTGACGAATATCTGCCCGCAACTGGCCCGTCGCATCAGCATAATCGCCAAGCGTTGAACGTATTCCCCCAGCAAGAGGCGATTCCTTTTGGAGGTCTAAAAGACGTTTCGCTTGTTGCTCTTGTAGTAGAGCATCGCGAGCAGCAATATCCTTGTCTGAGTCACCATCGTATTCCCCCTTAAGTCTTTCGAGTAACCTGACCCCGCTTCCAAGCGTTTCGGGGATATTTCGTATGCCGCGTGTCACGCCCTCGATTACGCCATATATGCCCTCTGATGTCGCCCCACGCGCAATAGATCGCCCAATATTAGTATTTAGAATCCCGATCATAGTCGGGCTAGTTACGAAGCTAACAGGGGTTCCCTTTGGTGCATCGAACGCACCGGGATTATTTGAAAAATTACCCGCCCCAACCTTCCATTCTTGTCCGCCATCAAACCAGTCAAACGGATTGCCCGCCGATTTATCAAACTGGTCAAACGGGTTCGGAGCCTCCACAGTCGGAGTTCCGCTGGAGGCCAGTTGGTCAAACTGGTCGAATGGATTTGGCATTATTTGGTTAAGTATTTCGCACCAGCCCCAGCACCGTACTTAGCATCGAAATATCCCTCCCACGCAGGATTTGCAATAAGCATTTTAATGTGCGCCTCTGGAATTGCAACGGCAGCAGATGGGTCATCAAAAGCAGTCCGGAATTCGTCGAGGATGGCTTGATTCTGGTTAGCAACCGGTGGCGGCACAATGGGGGAAGTCGGATTACTTTGCACCCCACCCAGTTTGGAGAGTAGCGCGTTAATATTGTCTTGGCTTGAAGCGGCTGGCCTCAGCCCGGTTGGCATGAATACCTGCTCATTCGTCTTTGTATTGAGATAGACGTTAACTTGGTTTCCATTTGCATCAATAACCGACCTAAGTGGCTTTAGTGTGCCATTATCCAGCCGAGAATTAATCTGATCTATTTCCGCATTTCGTTTTGCTTCTAGCGACGCCTCGGCATCAGCACGACGCTTTTCAATCATGCGTTCAATCTCTATTTGCCCTGATGTTTTTACGGTTTCTCGACGCGGAGCCATATCGACCAATCTGCCATTAAGCACTTGCTGCCTCTGTGTGAGACGAACCAAATCTTGGGTCTTTGTTTTTGGCTGGTCCGAAATATTAAATTGCGGCTCCCCATTCTCGTCAATCATCTGAGCCCCAGTCGAAGGATCAATAGCCGGAATAAGGTCTCTCTCTGCCGACACGTTCCCCCCATCGTAGGAGACATCCCCATCTACTATGTTAGGCAAAGCCGCTTTATTAATGGCTTCATTCAATCTGATCTGGTCAAGCTGATTCTGCAAAGGAATATTATTAAGTTTAGCGTTCCCCAGTTTCAATTCCATCTCCTTTATCTGCTGTAGCAAAGGCCGATCAGCAGCTTGGTCCTGAATACGCTGAAGCTGGCTTGCGAACGCCGCGCCCTGAGATGCAGCCGGAAGGATTTCTCCAAGATTACCGGCAAACATTGATGGGTCAAGATACCGGATTCCCGGTTGTGCTTGAACTTGAAAACCACCTGTATTGATTGGGTTTAGCATTTTTAGGCTATATTTCCGAATGATTTAGGGCTTTTTGTGCTATTAAATGGGTTATTAACTGGAGATTTGTCCTTTTTCGGTCGGCCCATGTAGTCTGTGACAAGACCCGCAGCCAAACCCCCAATCTGGCCATACAGTTGATTCCTCTGATTACTTTGCTGGACTGAAATCGCAGCCGCGTTTTGATTGGCAGAAGCCAGCGCATTAGTGTTGCCTACCGCAAGATTAGCAATTGAACCCGGATCAATGCCACTAGTTGGCTGCGCAATGTTCTGACCTAACTGAGCTGCCGAGAACTGCCGCGCAAAGTCTCCGCTATCCAGTCCGCTCAGGAAGTTAGCTGAGTCGAAAAGATTGCTCTTTCCTGCCATCTGGGCCTGAAGTGATAGCGCAGCATTGCCTTGTCCAAGTCCGGCCTCCTGCTGGCCAAGCGCGGCGGCTGTAGCCAAACGCTGGCGCTCAAGATCAAGGGTCGTAAGGCCAAGATCGCGAGTCGTAATATCGCGCCCAAGGTTAAGCCCGCCACTCACAGACCCAGACTTGGCAAGTGCGCCCCGTGCCACTAGATTACGGACATCTTGCGGTAGCTGACCGCCAAGAGCAAGATCGCCACTTGCCTTAGCAATAGCCTCACGAAGCAAAGGAGAGTCGTAACTGATCCCGGTTGGCGCTTGTCCGGCCTGTCGAGCAATGCTGTCAGCAAGCTGTTGAGCCTGTTCGGAGCGAGGAAGATTAGCCAGTACCCCAGAAAGCGAAGCTCCGCGAAGCTGTGCCGCTCCTGGATTATACTGGGCTTCAAGGGCCGCGCTATTTTTGGCGTTTTGTCTAGCGACATCGAGAGCTTGTTTTTGAATTGCGTTAATATCCACGGTCGGCGTAGTCCCTCCGTCTGCAACAGCA